>Ga0206884_1005_pt2 | contig 65011 bp, 54 predicted proteins | sample Alteio_BWOrgCont_FD_152914 | JGI IMG/M metagenome (GOLD analysis project Ga0206884, IMG submission 152914) | Enriched cells from forest soil in Barre Woods Harvard Forest LTER site, Petersham, Massachusetts, United States -... | ecosystem: Environmental > Terrestrial > Soil > Temperate forest > O...
TTGCTAATGTAACTATTGGAACCACGGGCTCACCCGGAACAGGTAATAACGTCGGAACCTATAATATTACCTCTATTTCGAATCCAACCAGCACCGTCGGCGGAACATTTAATCCGCTAAATTATACTATTACGTACACACCCGCTGGCAGCATAACAATTAATCCTGCTGCGTTAACCATTACTGCAGATAGTACCAGTAAAACGTATGGCCAAACGGTAACCTTTACGGGCACAGAATTTACAGATTCTGGATTAGAGAACGGCAATACTCTTTCAAGCGTTACATTAAATAGTACTGGCGCTCCAGCTACTGCAAATTCTGATGTTGTAAATAGCGGACCTTATGCTATTACTGCTTCTGCTCCTGTCGGTGGCGCAGGATTTTTAGCCTCTAATTATAATATTACTTTTGTAAATGGTTTATTAACCGTTAATCTTGCACCATTAAATATCACAGCAAATAATATCGTTAAAACATATGGACAAACACCAAGCTATACCTTTACTCCAACCGGTTTACAAAACGGTGAAGTGGTTGGAACCGTAACATTTTCAAGCCCAGGCACCGCTCCAACCGCAAATGTTGCCGGTAGCCCCTATCCAATCACACCCTCTAACGCTACGGGTGGAACATTTAATCCAGATAATTACGCCATAAGTTATACCAATGGTTTCTTAATGGTTATTCCTGCAGCATTATTAATCACACCCACGAGTGAAATTAAACCCTATGGAGAAAGCTTGCCATCCATAACAACGGCATTTACCGCTACGGGTTTACAGAATGGTGAAACGGTTGGAACCATTGATGAAACCAGTTTAGGTTTACCTTCAACAGCAGGTGTTGGGCAATATCAAATTACAGCAAACGATGCAGCAGGCGGAACATTTGATCCCGCAAATTACAGCATTACCTATGCGATTGGTGCAACAATAACCATTACTCAAAATCCATCTCCAATGGATCTCGATCAAATAGTCACTAACACATTATTTTATTGGGATAACGTCCCTGGCTGGCCAAGAAACTACACAGAAAGCAATGTCATTATCGGTGAAGTCATTGCCCTCTCCGGTAATCTTGTGGACGTTAACGACAGAGGTATTCCTCATACGCTCAAGCTCGGAGATAGCATATTCTTAGGCGATAAAATTATTCCACAAAGTAATACCAGCAACACCGACATAAAATTCTTCACAAACACCATTGTTCATGTGGATGAACAGCATCCGTATACGGGGTCGATAGAATAATATTTCTACCCCTGCCACATCACGACCGGCGCGACAAACATCAGCATCATGAATGGCACGCCGATAATCACATAAATTAAACATAATTTTTTTAATAATTTGTCTTTATTTTTAACATAGCAATAAATTAAAGCCCCTAATAAAATTAACGGCGCAAAGCACAGCATATTTTTCAAGCCATCCTCACCTACCCCCAAAAAATTTAGCCCCATATATAAAAACATGACGACACCCGCAATACTCATCCACCCCATCACAAACCATCTGAATAAATTATTTTCTGTTTTACATCCTGCAGATTGATTATTCATAAACTTCCTATTTCCTTCATAATTAATAAATATATATTTTCAAATAATAGCTTTGTGGGTATTTTCATTTCTGAATGGCCTAATAGCCAATTTTTTTGATCCGTATGAATTAATTGAGAACCTAATAATTTTAGCGTCTCTTCATCTGGCCCCTGTAATCCCATCGGATGATGAATAAAATTCACGTGGGGTAATCCTGCAAAAACCGAATTAAGCTGATAGGCATACTTTAAGGTATCGTCGTAATGGCTAAACAATACATGGATTTTTTTAGCGGCTCTGTGCGCATACGGAAAATACGCAAATGGATCTTTTTCGTATACATCCCACGGGGGAATGTGTTTAAATTTCGCGGCTTTTTGTCGTAAAAATTCGCCATAATATTCATAAAGCATTAGAGGTGGCAGTGCTAACGACCCTGCTTCTCCTGCTACCGTTTGAGAGACTGCTCTTCGTCGTTGCTCAACAGAGTCTATAATTTTAGGGGAAAGCGCTGTTGCTGCAATCGCCGGCTCCCAAAAAAATATTTTTTCTATTTCACACTTTCCTTCACGGCCTAATAAATCCATCAATTGAATAACAGCCAAACATCCCAAGCTATGTGCAATAATATAAATATCCAGACCAGACGATTTAAGTTGTTTGATTAATGCTATTAGCGCATATCCTGTTTCGATGGCGTTGAATTCCATTCCTGCAAAATTTAAGTCATCACTATAGGGAATATCAAAGATTCTCTGATACCCTGGCCAATGAATACCCAAAATACGCTTATACTGTAAAGCCTGGCTGTCCCAGGGAAATTCAAGATAGCGGTTAAATACCGCACAATTAAGATTATATTCCATGTGTAATAACCAATTCGGCGCACCCGTGCCATTGACACTGTCATCGGGAAATCCTTCTGCGGCTGTCCTAATATAACTATATTCGCCAAAATGGCCCTCTTGAATATCATAGCCATGAACAAATAAAATTATATTATTATTATTTTTAAAATAATTTAATTCTAGTTTATCCAGCAACTCGCACTGAAAAGCATTATTCAGCTTAGTTATTTTTTTATATACTGGCTTTTTTAATAGTTTTATTTGATGGCTTTTATTTAATACCGGCTTGAAAATATAATTATCTGCTGGCTTTTGGGATTTATCATCGACGCTAATCACAGCCAATCCCGAATGCTGAACGGTAATATTTTCAGAAATATCTATATTATTAATATGATTTATTTCGCGAATATTGCCTGAATAAATAATTTCATTGGCCCGACTTAGGGTATAAGCCGCTAAGCTATTTTCGAGATTAATATAATTCAAACAGAATTTATTTAAATTAAAGCTGGATGTTGCTGTCTGGCTGGGTGAAGAACCTAATTGCGGTGGCGGTGAAGTAAAACTGGCTGTATTAAAATTAACCGATGTTGCATTTACTGTAATGCCCATAGAACTTATCACTAAACTAGAACTGCCAACGCTAAGAATTATTTTATGATTTGATTTAAGATTTATTATCTTACCCCCTAAAGCTATATTATTTTTTGATATAATATTCATCTGGCTGGATTTAAAATTAATATCCCTAGCTGATATATGTAACTTTTCTTCAGCGGATATATTTATAATTTTATTAGCATCTAATCTAGCTTGATGTGACATTAAAACTAAATCTTTTCCGCTGGATAAATTACTATTATTTTGAGTATAAATTTTATAATTATTCCCAGCGATAATATTATAATCCCGCCCTATTATTTGCGTATAATTCCCCGCTGTTTTGTGTGAAATTAACTTACCCGCTTTAAAATTACTATTTTGATTTGCTTCAAGACTAATGTGATCGCTCCCCAAATTTAATAGGGCCTTATTACCAGCAATACTGAATTTTAATCTGGCTTGAGTTTCATCATCATCCATGAGCCATTGATTGCCCATCGGCGTTTTTAAAATATGCTGAGTACTATTCTCAGCCGTAACCGTATTAGGTCGCTCTTCGCCCGGAATAGCCCCCACTATAACGGGCCTATCCGGATCGCCATTAATATGCGTAATTACTATTTTAGTGTTTTTTATGAGGGGAAAATGAAAACCCAGATTTTCTCCTGTACACGGCTGTAATAATCTAACGGGATATGTATTATCTTCGTGGCGCTCATCGTAATCCGGCGAAATATAATACCGACCCGCGTGATCGACTTTGTCGCTAATAATACGGCCTGTGCAATCCGGCATATGAAATAGTTTAGGTAATTCGGGCCTATATGTTCTCTGCGCATCAATTAAGCCTAGAGAAATATATTTTGTATTATTTAAAATATCGACAGCAAATTTAATCTGGCTTATATATAAAAAATCAAAAAATTTATCTTGGGTATTAATACCCTGTCCCAGCTGTAAATTAATATTGCCTATTTCAGCTAAAATAATTTCTCTATGACAGTCATAATATTCAAGTCTTCTTTTTAGAATAATCTCACCCCATTCTCGGGTTTGATAAAATTCATAGGGTCTATTATCTATGCCCACGCTTTTTGATCTAGACTGAATTTCCATGGATAAATCTATATTAGGCGTATTTGGATTATAGTCGTTTATTTTTACAGACCGAGCTAATACTTTTCTATAAAGCTTATATTGACTGAATTTTTCCGGGGATATATGAGCCTCAGGAAATTGCTGCGTAAAAATCAGGCTATTATCACAAAAAACTAATATTGGCTTATGAGTTTTTTGTTGGATAAAGCTAAAAAAAATCCCCCATCGCGAACATTGTCTTTGTATAAATTCTAAATCAGTCTCGAGATATTGGGCCGTATAGCCAGATATAGGATAATTAGATTTTAATAAAAACTTAAAGTCTAGTTTATAAATCCAATTATTATTTTCTAATACAGCTCTTATTAATTTTTCAACATCCCTATCTGCATATACACGGCTGTGTTTTGTTAAATTTAATAAATACAGCGGCGAAGATATAACAATATTTTCTTGAGAAATTGTTGAGATCACACCCGAAATACTATTACCTTGCCAATCTAATCGGACTGTTTGATGTAAATAATTCTGGAGGGAGATTTTTTTGCGTAGCCTGAAGTGTACGACACAAACATAATCGTGATTAAACGAAATAGGCTCTGAATAAAAACCTAATACTGAAAAATAGTCAGGGGACAAAGTGCCCACAGTGAGGGAATACGGATTTTGATTAAATAATTCAGCCACTTTTATTATTACCTTATAATACAAAAACATTATAAAAAAATATAATAAAACAAAAAAATAAAAACTCCAAAAAATGATTACTATTATATTTGAAAAGCTTAATAGATTTAGTGTAGGCTGTCACCTTAATAAGCGGAAACGGAACCTTCGCTTCAAAACTTCATGGATGTCCAACTCACTTAATTTCATCTTTGGAGAATTCTATGGAAGAACCTACTGGTCCTCTTTGCCAATCCGTTGCTTTTGATGTAGTAAGTTATGCCGCAGCTAACCGCCCCAAAAAGAAAGGCACGCAAAAAAACTTACATTTAGGCCAACTGCTTCAAGGAATTGCGACCTATGGAAATGACAACGTTTTGATCGCTTTCTTCCATGCCAATTTAGAAAAATTTTCAGACCCCACCGCAGACATGGGCAGCGCTTTCTTAGGACGAGCGATTCTATGTGGTGTACGTGCTTTTTTAAACCCTGCAGACGAAAAGAGGGTTGCTTTTCAAACAGCATATGATGCGGAATTAAAGAGTAAAGTATTAGCACCCGACCCAGACAAAAAAGTTCCCGCAAAAAAAGAAAGGCCAGAGTATGTTACTCATCTTAAAGCAACTGTTGAAACTAAATTAATTGCTACAAATCAAACTGAAGTCTTACAAGCTTATCTATCCTTATTCAGAACAGTATGCAATATGGAAGATACTCCACTCCGTGGACATTTGGTCGATGCACTAAAAGCACACTTTGCTAAAGATACTGTTGCCTTCAGTGCAGCTGCTATAAGAATACGAGAACTAGAAGCAGAATATCTGAAACCACTTGCCTTGATCGAACCCACTATAAAAGATTATTTCGCAGAAACAAAAGCAGTTGAACCCGCTGCGGCCAAACCCGTACCCGCAAAAACTCTGACTGAAGATCTTAAAGATCCTGCAACAAGTTACTATCTTCAATCAATGCGAGAATATGCTGCGCGAAAAGCAGCTGGATCAAGTCTTCCGCTCATCGGCGGTCGTCTTCAAGATAGAGTGGACTACACACCCATCGGAAATTATCTCGCCGATGTATGCGCCTTGGATGTCGAATTTATGCTCGCCAGTTTGTACGCCATCTTGCGCAAACTTTACACTGACGAAACCCTCCAAGGAAAAGTTGAAACCAGTGTTTTTGTTGAAAAACAATTAGAATCCGCTTTTCAATTTTATTTCACAGAAGCTAGTCGTAAAGAAAAATATGGGGAAACAAAACTATCTTCTCTCACGTATGAGCAAAGAGTAGAAATCCTTCGGACTTTTGAAACGGCTGTTTTTGTAGAATATTCAGCACGACAAAACAGTGAGGCTGCGAGAGAATCTGCCCAAGAAAAAGTTATGCTACTTCGCAAAGTCATGAGCGACGTTCTTGCAGAAAGTACATCTCATAAAGATCGCGAAACAATACTTCAGGCTTTGTTATGTTACGTCCGAGCAGTAAAAAATCCGGAAAATAATAATTTATTAGCGGCTGCTTTTAAAGCAAAAGTACTGGAACTTAAATATGATTCCATTCACCACAAATTCCAACAGCTTTGTGAAAAAACGCTGCCTCACATTTCTACCGAGATCGGCGAATACAGAACGGAACAACTCAGACAGTCTGCTGAAGCAGCAACAGTAGCCGTAGCATCTAAATCTACTACTGCAACACTTGCCTATCAGTACTTACCCGATGAAGAAGATTTACCAGCAGCAGAACCACAACCACCCCGCGCAACAGTCGTTGTTTATGCGCAACCACAAGATGCACAACAAGCAGAACGCGATGAGACTGGGAAAAAATCTCTGGCCGAACGCGCAAAAGCACAACTTGCTCGATTAAGTCGTGGTAGCAAAGACAAATTAGCAGATGCAGATAAACAACTTGATACATCATTTACAAAGTAAGCTCACACGCAACGGGGCAGGAATGCCCCGTTGTTTTATCACGTTAATTTCAAATTTAATGTGGTGGAGCCGAGGAGGATCGAACTCCCGACCTCTACGTTGCGAACGTAGCGCTCTCCCAGCTGAGCTACGACCCCTCACCGAATTGTTGTATGCCTAGTCTTATAGATATATTCTATATTATATGAACCACGACCCTTCAACTACCCACTTTGGCTTCCAGGAAGTTCCTGTCGAAGAGAAAGCTAAACGCGTCGCCGATGTGTTTCACACCGTCGCCGAGCGTTATGATTTGATGAATGACTTAATGTCTTTTGGTCTACATCGTTTATGGAAAAACTATACCCTCAATAAAAGTCACATTCATACAGGGCAAGTCGTTTTAGATATAGCGGGCGGCACGGGAGATTTAACCAAAGGCTTTTCCAAAAAAGTCGGGCCCACTGGGGCTGTATATTTAGCTGATATAAACAACAGCATGTTAAATATGGGCCGAAATAAATTAATAGATCTAGGCTTTAGTAATAATATTTTTTACGCACAAGCCAATGCGGAATCTCTTCCCTTTAAAAGTAATTATTTTGATTGTATTAGCATTAGCTTTGGCTTGCGCAATGTCACTGATAAAAAAAAAGCGCTTGAGTCTATGTACGAAACGTTAAAACCTGGCGGTGTTTTATTAATTCTGGAATTTTCAAAACCCGTATTACCCCTGCTAGAAAAATTATATGACAACTATTCTTTTAATATAGTCCCTACATTAGGCGAGTGGATTACGGGATCAAAAGACAGCTATCAATATTTAGTCGAATCTATTCGCAAACATCCTGATCAAGAAGCCCTTAAAAATATGATAGGTGAAGCTGGTTTTGAAAAATGCGAATATTTTAATTTAACCGGTGGAATTGTGTGTTTGCATCGGGCATATAAAATCTAGGGAGAAATGATATGTTTTTTTGCGTGGAATATGGTTCACTGGTTTTACAATATGGCCCTACTGTTTTTGGTCTTCTGGCGACTATTTTTTGGCTGTGTGCTGCAGCCGTAAAAATTCCGCATGAGCAACATACTGAATTAGAAAAAATTATGCATCAATTACAATGGCAATGCCGATGGAGTGCAATCGCTGCAATTTTTACTGCTATCACGTTGCTGTTATTAACGCTTTGTCATTTTACGGGGTTTTAAAAAACACGTGCTCCTCTCTTCACTCATCAACCGCATTCTTGACAGAGACCCTGAGAAATCTGCGCAGCTAGAAAAATATCATGGAAAAATTTTACAGCTGGAATTATTACCCATTGCCCTGAATCTCTATCTTATTATAGAGAATAACCACCTGAATATTACACGTGAAAGTAATACCCCTGCTGATGCAACCATAAGAATCACTACGCATAAAGATATCGAAGTGATGGGGGATTTAATTTTTCTTCAAGAATTTAAAAATATTTTGGCCGAAATCGATCCCGACTGGGAAGAAAGTTTGTCCCACATAGTCGGCGATCCCATTGCTCATCAAGTCGGTGAATTTTTAAGGCAGGCGAATAAAACTCAAAAAGATTTTCGGGCTACCTTCGGCCGAAATCTGACAGAATATCTTCAAGAAGAAACGGATTGCTTGCCTACACGTGAAGAAGTTGAAGATTTTTACACCGAAGTTGATACACTACACCACGACACCGAACGCCTCGAAGCTCGACTGAATCTTTTGGAAAAAATGGAAAAAGCACCCTCATGAAACAATTTTCACGGCTTATACATATTTTCTGGATTATTTCTAAACGGTATTCGCTATTACGGCTGAAACATAAAAAATATTACACACGCGGCAGCGCCATGCGAATTACGCTCGAAGAACTCGGTCCTGTGTTTGTAAAATTCGGCCAAGCCCTTTCAACACGAAATGATATATTTTCTAAAGAAACTATTGATGAACTTACAAAGCTTCAAGATCAAGTTCCCGCTTTTTCAAATAGCGAAGCGCGCAAAAAATTAGAAAAAATTTACGGCGCGTCTCTCGAGGTTATATTTAAAAGCTTTGAAGAAACACCACTCGCATCAGCTTCTATTGCACAAGTTCACGGTGCTGTATTAAAGAATAATAAATCTGTTGTCGTAAAAATATTACGGCCTCACATTACGAAAAGAATTAAACGCGATATCGCCCTGATGTACTCCATCGCAAAATGGGGTTCAAAATTTAAACGCCTGCGTCAATTTAAACCCAAAGAAATGGTGGCTGAATTTGAAGAATCTATTTTGGGTGAGTTGGATTTAATGCGCGAAGCCGCCAATGCGTCTCAACTACGTCGGAATTTTATTAACTCAACTATGCTCTATGTTCCCGAAATATTCTGGGATTACACCCGTACCAACGTTCTTGTTATGGAACGCATCCATGGCATTCCCATCAGAGAAATAGATAAATTAAAAAAACATAATATTAATCTAAAATTATTAGCCGAAAGAGGAATTGAGATATTTTTCACGCAAGTCTTTCGGGATAATTTTTTCCATGCCGATATGCATCCGGGAAATATATTCGTCTCCAAAGAAAATGGTGACTTGCCAAAATATATCGTCGTGGATTTTGGCATCATGGGCAGTTTAAGTCCGCGCGATCAGCGTTATATTGCCGAAAATTTTCTGGCTTTCTTTAAACGCGATTACCGAAGGGTAGCCATATTACACATAGAATCTGGCTGGGCACCGGAAGAGACTCGCGTTGATCAATTAGAAACAGCTATACGCACAGCGTGCGAACCTATTTTTGAAAAACCGTTGGGTGAAATATCGTTTGGGCAATTATTATTCAGATTATTTCAAATGGCCTCTAAATTTGATATCCGCATCCAACCCCAATTGATCTTGCTCCAAAAAACGCTCTTAAGCGTCGAGGGTCTGGCTCGGCAAATTTACCCGTCGCTGGATCTCTGGACCACCGCAAAACCCTATCTGGAAAATTGGATCAAAGAACAGGTGGGCCCCAAAGCATTTCTTCGTAAGCTTAAGCAAGAATGGCCTCAAATCATGTATGGTATACTGGCAGAATTGAAAAAGCGGAAGGATTCTGTCGTCAATGAGTAACTCTACAAAACCACATGAAATATTGGTCGTCGACGACGACCCCATTGCTGTAAAAGCACTGACCTCTCTTCTCAACGGTGCTGATTTTACAGTTGCCTCAACACACGAAGCGATTTTTGCGTTTGATCTCTTAAGTGAAAATCCCAAGCGGTTCTCTGCCGTAATTTTAGATCGCATGATGCCCAGCATGTCAGGCCTCGATCTGCTTCACAAAATTTATCTTCGTCCCGAACTTCGCCATATACCTATTATTATGTTAACCAGTCATGCTGAACGTAAAGATGTCGGTGCAGCGATGATTGCCGGCGTTTATGACTTTCTATATAAACCTATCGACAAGGATTTGTTGCTGCTCGTGTTGAAACGCGCCTTGCGAGATAAAGCCCCAAAGGGAAATTGATATGCCAAAACGTAAACTCAAACCCGCTTATGCGCGGGATGTTTATATTGTCGACGGTGCACGCACCCCTTTTTTAAAAGCACGAGGAAGACCGGGTCCGTTCAGCGCATCTGATTTAGCCATCAGTACAGGCCAACACTTATTAGCTCGCCAGCCGTTTTCTCCTGTTGAACTAAACGAAGTGATTATTGGCTGCATGTCTCCCAGTGAAAACGAAGCGAATATTGCACGAATTATTGGTTTACGATTAGGTACAGGTAAGAAAGTTCCAGGTTTTACTGTACAACGCAATTGCGCATCGGGATTACAATCCATTGATAGCGCTGCCCTATTAATTGGTTCAGGACGTTCAGATTTAATTTTAGCCGGCGGTACTGAAGCCATGAGTCGCACTCCCCTACTCTATAATAGACGCATGACAAATTGGTTTGCTGATTTTCAACAAGCTAAATCTATTTCGGAAAAACTAAAAATTCTCAGTCACTTTAGGCCCAATTATCTTTCACCCATTATTTCGCTTTTATCGGGTCTGACCGATCCCATTGTAGGTTTAAATATGGGCCAAACCGCTGAAATTCTTGCCGCGCGTTTTAATATTACTCGCGAAGAAATGGATGAATATGCGGCGCGCAGTCATCATCGTTTAGCCAATGCGTATGATCAACACTGGATGGATGAAGTCACGACTCTTTATGACACCGATGGAAAATATTATTTAGAAGACGATGGATTGCGACGCGATACCACAGTTGAAAAATTAGCTACCCTTAAACCTTTTTTTGATAAAACATTTGGATTAGTCACCGCGGGAAATAGCTCGCAAATTACCGACGGCGCAGCGCTTGTTATCTTAGCGAGTAGTACCGCTGTTAAAAAATATGATCTACCCGTCTTAGGCAAAATTGTTGATATTCAATGGGCCGGTGTTGATCCGGCACAAATGGGATTAGGTCCCGTTCATGCCATCACGCCCATTTTAGAAAGACAGAATTTATTATTTAATGATATTGATTATATTGAAATTAACGAAGCGTTTGCTGCACAAGTATTAGCCTGTCTTTGTGCATGGGACAGTGATAAATATTGCCGTGAAAAATTAGGCTTAGGTGAAGCATTAGGCGCACCGGATCAGAGCAAATTAAATATTGATGGCGGCGCAATTGCGACAGGTCATCCGATTGGTGCCAGCGGAACACGCGTAACCCTTCACTTATTAAATATATTAAAACGCACTAATACTAAATTGGGTATAGCGAGCTTATGTGTCGGCGGCGGAATTGGCGGTGCTATTTTGGTTGAAAATACCTCTGAGGTAACAGCATGATATTACAACACTGGACAGTTGAAATTGATAAAGACAACATCGCATGGTGGTATTTTGATAAAAAAGATTCCGCGGTAAATACGATTACGCATGAAGTCATTGATGAATTGGCTGTGCTTATACAGCTCGCCAATGCTGAATTTTATAAAGGCATTGTGATTACGTCAGGAAAAAAAACGGGCTTTGCAGCAGGTGCCGATTTGAAATCACTCACCAAACTTTCACCCGATGAATTGGGACTGTTTGTTCGAAAAGTTCAAAGCGTTTATTCTGATTTAGAAAAGCTTGCTGTTCCGACCGTTGCTATGATTTCAGGTTTTTGTATGGGCGGCGGAACAGAATTAATATTAGCCTGTAAATATCGCATTGCTGAAGAATCGTCCACAACGCGCATTGGATTACCTGAAATTAAATTGGGCATTCAACCCGGCTGGGGTGGTTCTGTTCGCTTGCCGAAATTAATTGGCGCACCTGCTGCACTTCAAATGATTTTAACCGGTTCGCCTGTTGAAGCCAAAAAAGCACAAAAATTAGGCTTAGTAGATTATGCCGTTGCAAAACGTCATCTGAAACGCGCAGCGAGATATTTAATTTCAGAAAATCCTCCTGCACATCAACCCAATAAATTAATGGGTTTATCAAATTCTGTATTAATCAAACCCCTGTTAGCCAAATATTTAAGCCATAAAATAAGTAAAATCGCCCCAGAAAAACACTACCCTGCTCCCTATGAAATTATTAAAACCTGGCAAAAATATGGGCATAATCAAGAAGCTGCGCTGGAACTTGAAGCAGAATCTATTTTACATTTGATGACCACAGAAACGGCACAGAATTTAATTCGCGTATTTTTTCTGCAAGATAGATTAAAAAGCTTATCAAAGGGCGTTATTTTTAAACCTGACAGAGTCCATGTTATTGGCGCTGGAACGATGGGTGGAGATATTGCAGCATATTGTGCTTTACGTGGCTCAAAAGTAACGCTTCAAGATCGCGAAGCAAAATATATTGCACCTGCCCTAAAACGCGCTTATGAATTATTTAAATATAAACTAAAAGAACCCCGATTAATTCAAGCCGCCATGGATAGACTCATGCCCGATGTCGAAGGACTGGGTATTCCTCATGCGGATATTATTATCGAAGCTATTTATGAAAATCAGGAAGCCAAACAAGAATTATTTAAACAGCTCGAAAAAACCGCTAAAAAAGATGCTGTACTAGCGACCAATACGTCCAGCATTCCCTTGAGTATTATTAATTCAGTCATGAAAAACCCATCCAGATTAGTGGGCATTCACTTTTTTAATCCTGTGGCGAAGATGATGCTCGTTGAAGTCGTCCATGATGAAAAAACCGATAAAAAAATAATTGAAAAAGCAGTGGCTTTTGTACGTTACCTAGATAAATTGCCTCTACCTGTAAAAAGCTCGCCTGGATTTTTAGTAAACCGCATTTTAGTTCCCTATATGCTCGAAGCCATGAAATTATTTCAAGAAGGCGTGGCACCCGAAATTATTGACAACGCTGCCGTCGATTTCGGCATGCCTATGGGCCCCATAGAATTAGCAGATACTGTTGGATTAGATATTTGTTTGTCTGTCTCCCAATTCTTAGCAAAAGATAAATTTGATTTAAGCTTCTTAACAAAATTGGTTGAAGATAAACATTTGGGTCGTAAAACAGGCCAGGGATTTTATAAATACAAACATAATAAACCCATTAAAAATACGCATCCCAAATCGACGGATATTCCGGTTATTTCCAGATTAATGGGCGCCATGATTCACGAAGCAAAATTATGCCTTAAAGAACAGATTGTCGCTGACAGTGATCTATTAGATGCTGGCATGATTTTTGGTACAGGATTTGCGCCTTTTCGAGGCGGCCCCATTCACTATGCAGAGAAAGAAGGATTGTAAAAAATGCCAAACGAAACGTTACCGAATATCCAACCTACATTACGCGTTATTCCCATGGTTTATGACACTAATCCCCGCGGCGATATTTTCGGTGGATGGTTGATGTCACAAATTGATATTGCGGGTGCAACCGTTGCAGCGCTTCGTGCAAAAGGTCCTGTGGCGACCATTAATGTTAACGAACTGACATTTCGTGCGCCATTATTTGTCGGCGATATCGTCAGTTTTTATGCCAAAGTGATTACGGTTGGCACAAAATCCTTAACCGTTGAGGTTGATGTTTTTGCAGAACGTGATCGACAGCTATCCGACGAAGTCGTCAGAGTTTCCCACGCGGTTTTGGTGTATGTCGCGATTTCGGAACCGGGTCAATCCAGGGTGATTCCGCAATAATTTTTTTCTTCGAACACTGTATCAACATCACACCCGCTAATATTATTACAGCCCCCACGATCTCATGCCACGTCGGCGTGAGATCCAAAAACAAAAAATCCCACAAAATAGCTAACATCGGCACCACATACATCACACTACTCGCGCGCACCGCATCCCATTCGCGAATTAAGTAATAATAAATAATAAAGCTGATGGCCGTTGCAAAAACACCCAAGTAAACAAACGCGCCTAAGACTTTGATATTCATACACATATGAAACGCTGGCCACGTCTCAAATAATCCGGATAAAACCAATAAAAACAAAAAACTTGCCAAATGTTGCTGCCAAAGATTAGTCTGAAACGCTACGTTCATTTTGCCAAATACAATATGTTGATTTATCAGCGCACCTATTGCATAGGATATAACCATCCCAAAAATAGAAATAATTCCGACTACGGCATCAGGTCCTTCATGCAACATCGGCCCAAAAATTAATAAAATTCCCGCGAAGCCTAATACCACACCCGAGACTTTATTAAAATTCAACTGGCCTATATCACCTAAAAATACTACCCCCAAAAGTAATGCCCAAATTGCAACCGTGCTATTAATAATGCTCGCCAAAGCCGGCTCGACAAATTGTTCGCCATAAAATAAAAACGCAAACGGTATGGCTTGGCTAAAAATTCCCGCCATCCATAATCGCCAAGCTAATTTGGGAGATAAAAATATTTTTTTCTTTTGGATAAGAAATAAAATACTTAAGCTTATAAAAGCAATAAACACACGAATCATAGCGCTGAAAAAAGCAGGACAGGCATCGACAGTCGTTTTAATATTGATAAAAGACCCGCTCCACAGTAATGCGAGCAATCCGAACAAACAATAATCAACTAACCTTTTCGATTTTATCGACATGGATCTCTTTCTGGTGAAATAATTTTATACTGCTTCGATGCCCTACACTCACGATGGCCATATCAGGAAACGTCGTCTGTAATAATTCATACATATGTTGTTCCGTTTCTTCATCCAATGCTGATGTGGCTTCATCTAAAAATACCCATTTAGGTTCAACAATAAAAATTCGCGCAAAGGCTATTAATTGCTGTTCACCTAATGAAAATTCCATAGACCAATATCTAATATCGTTTAGTCTATTTTTAAGATAACTTAATCCGCATAATTCCAAGACTGTTTTAATTTTTTCATCAGGCACTTTACTATCAACATTGGGATATAATAACGCCTCTCGCAGTGTTCCAATAGGAAAATACGGTTTTTGGGGTAAGAATAATCTTCTGTTTCTTTCGGGTAATGAAATCTCGCCTGAACCATACGGCCAAATATTCGCCATGGCTCTTAACAAGGTACTTTTACCACTGCCATATTTTCCCGTGATTAAAACATGCTCGCCGGATTTAATTGAAAAGCTCATGGGATTAACAAGAAGCTCATGATTGGGCAAACACAGTGATAAATTTTTAGCGCGAATCTCTTGATTGCCGTCATAATCTACCGTGATATTTTTCTGGTGAATTTCTACCGTCGCTTCGCTCATCAAACGCGTAAATTCTGTAAGTCGCTTAATCACGGCACGCCAACTCGCAATAGTCGTAAAAGAATTGACAATAAAAGACAGTGCATCGACCACTTGCTGAAACGCTGTACTCACCTGAACCAGGCTACCAATTTCTTGGTGCTCAGCAATATATCGCGGCAGAGCAATAAGTATTCCAATAACTTGGGTTAATAAACTATAGCCGTTTACAAAAAAACCTAAATATTTTTGGACATTAATAATCCGATAAAAATTATTAAAGACATATTTGAACGTATCCATGAGACGAAGCTTCTCGTTATCTTCGCCCCGATATAAAGAAATCTGTTCTGTCGATTCACGAACCCGAACCAGATTAAAACGAAAATTTGCATTGAACTGCTCTTGTTGATAATTCAATTGCGGCAAGTGCTTTCCGATCCACATGGTTATATAGGTTCCAAATACAGCATATATAAGCGTACAAAAAAACATATAACCCGGTATTGAAACAACATGCCCCATAATATGGACAGTGAGTGGACCCGATAATTGCCACAAGATCACACTGAATGCCACCAGAGTTAATCCAGCGTTAAATAATCCTGCAAATAACTGGAGCGTCAAATTAGGAAATTCGTTTAAATCTTCGCTAATACGCTGGTCAGGGTTATCCATATTTTTACCGAGGATTTGCATCGCATACGCGGTATGTTCCGTGAGCCAACGACTGACATATTTATACGTCATCCATCGACGCCATCGGTTCATCAAAAGGCCGGTAAAGTAGGCGCCGTACGTAAAGATTAATATAGCCAGTGCCAAGATAATCACAAATTGAAATAGCGACAGGACAATAAAATGCATATTAGATATTTGCAGTGCATCATAAAAATGCTTGCGCCAGCTATTTACAATGACCAGTAATTGCACTTGCAGAACATTACACGCCAAAATTGCGCCGAGAAGTAATAATCCATCCCATTTTTCTTCGGAAGTCCAAAACGGTTTGAGTAATGACCAGAGATTTTTCCAAAATCCAATTTGTTGTCGAGGCATGCCGTGCCTTGTCCTTGTCGAAAGAATATGAGAAGCGTATTATGTACATCATTCAACCCTCCCTGACAAGCAATTGAACTCCAATCTTGCTTTCACAGGTGGTTTAGTTTTAAATAGACATATGGCTTTTTACTTACAAAAAGATTCGTCAAAAGATTAAACGTGTTGTAAGCCTTTAACCCCGTTATCGAATTAAAAGAGGAATTTATTTATGATGGAAGAAGTAATCACTGCTACTGCTCCTGCTGATCAAGACCAAATCAAAAAACTCAAAGCTACTATCCAATCTTTTATTGACACACATGAACACGCCGGTAAAGGCAAAGCACGAAAAGAAGTTATGGCCGCTTTGAAAGAATTTAACCAAGCTAGTTTCAATACACTTTCTGACGCTTACAGCAAAATTTCCTCTACGATTGAGAGCTTCACCGCCAAACAATATAAAAAAACACCCAAAGTTGTAAATTACCTAAAAGGACTTAATGATAATCTCATTCTCCAAAAATCATTTGAAGAAAAACAAAAAGCAGCTGACCTCGCACTTAAACAACAAAGGGATGAGACGGCAAGAATTACCAAAGAAAAAGATGATGCGATCAAAGCCGAGCAAGAAAAATTCAGGGAACAAGCCGCTGTAAAACAAAAAAAACCCGCCCGAGGCTCTCGACACAAGAACACATCAGCAGTTGAAACGGTAAAACCTAAAGAAGATGCAGCCGCTAACGCCAAAGCGCTTGATCAAGCTCAAGAGGAACGGGCATTAAGGCTACAAATAGAAGCACAACGCGAAGAAGAAAAAAAACAATTCAAAAAACAAGCCGCAAAACTCATAGAAGAAAAAGCTCAGGCCGAACAAAGAAGAATTGACGAACTTGCAGCAGCCGATAGAAAAAGACAGGAAGAAGCCAGACAAGCTGACGCAAAAATAGCAGAGGCAAGAAAAATCGCTGATGAAAATTATGCTGAAACCAGAAAAAAACAGGCCGAACTTGCAAAAGCAGAAGACGCTAAATTAGAAGCCGTTAAGCAAGCAACTGCACGTGGAGTACAAGAAGCGCACAAAGCTTACGATAAGGGATTCGCTGAAGGAAAAGAAGAAGGCTCAAGAGAAATTGTTTTGTACGTGAAAAAAGCTACTGATGGTGATCCTGAACTTCAAAGAAGATTGCGCGAAAATCTACTGCGACTAGAAGGCTCAAGCGTAAATCTTTTGCTCGATGTAGTACCTTACGATGCTTCGCAAGCTCGACGTGAAGAACCTGCTGCGGTGCCCCGCTCCCAACAACCATCACGTCAATCATCCGCCACGGTCGGTACCGTTTTTATTGCTAATAAATCAGAGTTAATTAAAGTTCTCGTAGCAATGCGCGCAGAACTTATTGGAAGAAATACCACTTCTTCTGAAGAAAGAAAGAACGTCGCGATTACACTCGCCATGATTGAATATTTTATTTGTAATATGAAACTGCGTGAACATGACAAACCCATGTCGCTTATAATGCAAGATGCTTATGCATTTATTAGTTCTGTTGACGCAGGCGATTGCTCTGTTATTAAACGCCAGCATCAATTTGATGAATCAGAGACACTGACTCGCTTGGTTTTAACAAAAGAATCCGCTACCCAAATAGAACAACTTTTAAAATCAAATCCCTTTGGTTTCGACGGAACAGAAGCGGCGAAAGTATTTGTAAGCTACGCCAAAGAAATGGATTTGATCAAAGCCGAAAAAAGATTAAGGCAAACATTTGTTCGCGCGATTGAAGAACACATGATTGAAAAATGGCTGGGCACAAAATACCCCATTGTTAAGTGTCTCGTGGATATGTATAGAAAACTCGCCGCAATAAAGTCCCCAGAAAATCTTGAGACCATGAAAACTATAAAACTCGCTGTCTTTCTATTGGTAGCCAATATAAACAATAAAACCGCAGCGGAGATTGTTGAAGATCTAAAGAAACACAGAACGTTGAGCACTGAATTTTTACTAACCCTACAACCTCACATTGATGCAAACGAACAAATTAGTGGCGAAAGCTTAAGCATGACACAATTTGGTATTTTTGCCGCGCTCTTTCAAAAAGCTAAATTCTTCGTCTTTTCAGATCAAAACGTCTTCGCTTACTTTAGCAGCGAAGGCAGAGATATGACTGAAAACGCCTGCATACAAGCACTTACAGATGTCAACCCTAAGCAACAACAAGCGGCACCCGCACCCAAAGGATCAAGCGCCTTTCATCAAGAAGTCAAACAAGGTGGAGGAACAGCAGCTGCCAAAACTGTTAAACAACCCCTCGCCGAAGGCGGAAACATTACTGGCATGAAATCTTTGGTGTAATAGCAGAACAGCAGCAGTGATAAAATAAATGTGACGGTTGTTAACGGATAATTCTAGGATTTTGTAGCACAACGGATAAGGAGTAAGGATTATGTCCTTCGTAAAGACAAAAACAAAAACCGTTTTTCTCTTCGATAAAGCATCGCTAGCAGTTAAAGCCACTCGCGATGCTTTTTTGAAAGATCACCACGATTTGCTTTTTGGTTCTAAAAAAGCAAGGGAAAAACGTGCACAACACTTATGGGCAACGATTACCGCTGCACCTGCGGAAGCAAAACTTATTTCGGGTACATTCTATGTAGCCTTAGATGAAATTGATTTAGACAATCCCAGAAATCAAATTATTTTAATTAATTTGATCCGAAACAATGAAAGCGTCAGAAATTTCTTTCTCTATGACATTTTTGGAAACGAAGCAGAGCCCGCTAAAACAAAAACACTATCCTTCGAGCCCGAAGAAGAAATTGAAATTATTTTTGATGAATTGTCTGACGATGTATTGCTCGCCTATTTAGGCATTGACGCATTTAATGCCTTCAAAGCAAATCCAAAAGCATGGAAACTGCAGAACCAAGGAACTGTTGATCAAGTCATACAAGACGTTGCCGACTCAGGTGCAGCGTTTATATCTGAAAAAGCGAAAGCAAGTTTTCTTAACAAGCTTGTTGATATTGATTTTGCATACAGTTTTTTCACGCGTTGGGATATTCCGCAAAATATAGCCAGCCCCAACCCAGATGCTTTACGAAGAATAATGTTGACCAATCCTGGCGCGGCTTTAGCTATTTTAAATAATCCTATTTTATCAAGCGGCGTAATACCTAAACTTTCCTCGGATGATTTTACTCAATTATTACAAAATGCTGCCGCACAAATTACGCATCCGAAGCGACTGCATTATTTCCGTGTCACCTGGTCGCAATTACCTATCGCACAAGATCCTGCCAACCCAGAAATCGCACAACTGCTAGCAAAATCATCTGATCCCACAGAATTATTATTAGAATTAGACATTTTGGCGAAAAAAGATCCGCAATTCCACGTTTTAATGCGCAATACAGTTATTGAATTAATTAAATCTTATAAAGCTGAGCCATCAGCCTTTCTTGCTTCACAAATCTGTACGCTTTTTAATAACCATCATGAGACTATTCTCAAGCTGGATATTCCTGAAGATTCTTTAAGAAGTCTGCTTGATAGCAACAATTTTGTAGAGCAAAACAATCCAGATGCCTGGGCTCTTTCTCCGCGCAATCCTCGTAACAAACATTATATTAGAGCGTTTTTCAATAAACATTTTGGGGTTCAAAAAGATTATTTTAAACGAAAAGACAGGAAACATAGGGAACAGCTTGGTCTATCTTATAAAGATATTGAAAAAACGGAAGCAGTTTCAGTTACTAGAACTCAATTTTCTAAAGTAATTGAACACGATCCTGCTGTTGTTAAAACTCAAGCTTATAAAGAAACCCCAGAAATAGTTTCAGTTGCTACAACTCAAACGTCTCAAGTCATTGAAGAAGATGCTCATGTTGTTAAAACTCACGCTTATAAAGAAACCCCAGAAATAGTTTCAGTTACTACAACTCAAACGTCTCAAGTTATTGAAGAAGATGCTCATGTTGTTAAAACTCAAGCTTATAAAGAAACTCCAGAAATAGTTTCAGTCGCCACAACTCAAACTTCTCAAGTGATTGAAGAAGATGCGTTTGTTGTTAAAGCTCAAGCTTATAAAGAAACTCCGGAAACAGTTTCAGTTGCTACAACTCAAACCTCTCAAGTCATTGAAGAAGATGCTCATGTTGTTAAAACTCAAGCTTATAAAGAAACTCCGGAAATAGTTTCAGTTGCCACAACTCAAACGTCTCAAGTTATTGAAGAAGATGCGTTTGTTGTTAAAGCTCAAGCTTATAAAGAAACTCCAGAAATAGTTTCAGTTGCTACAACTCAAACTTCTCAAGTCATTGAAGAAGATGCTCATGTTGTTAAAACTCAAGCTTATAAAGAACTTCCAGAAATAGTTTCAGTTGCTACAACTCAAACCTCTCAAGTCATTGAAGAAGATGCTCATGTTGTTAAAACTCACGCTTATAAAGAACTTCCAGAAATAGTTTCAGTCGCCACAGCTCAAACTTCTCAGGTTATTGAAGAAGATGCGTTTGTTGTTAAAGCTCAAGCTTTCAAAGAAACTCCGGAAATAGTTTCAGTTGCTACAACTCAAACGTCTCAGGTGATTGAAAAAGATGCGTTTGTTGTTAAAGCTCACGCTTATAAAGAAACTCCGGAAACTGTTTCTGTTGCTACAACTCAAACGTCTCAAGTCATTGAAGAAGATGATCGTGTTGTTAAAACTCACGCTTATAAAGAAACTCCGGAAATAGTTTCAGTTGCCACAACTCAAACTTCTCAAGTGATTGAAGAAGATGCGTTTGTTGTTAAAACTCAAGCTTATAAAGAACTTCCAGAAATAGTTTCAGTTACTACAACTCAATCTTCTCAAGTAATTGACGAAGATGCTGTCGTTGTTAAAACTCAAGCTTATAAAGAACTTCCAGAAATAGTTTCAGTTGCTACAACTCAAACCTCTCAAGTCATTGAAGAAGATGCTCGTGTTGTTAAAGCTCACGCTTATAAAGAAACTTCGGAAGCTATTTCAGTTGCTACAACTCAAACTTCTCAAGTTATTGAAGAAGATGCTCATGTTGTTAAAACTCAAGCTTATAAAGAAACCCCAGAAATAGTTTCAGTTGCTACAACTCAAACGTCTCAGGTTATTGAAGAAGATGCGTTTGTTGTTAAAGCTCAAGCTTATAAAGAAACTCCAGAAATAGTTTCAGTTGCTACAACTCACACCTCTCAAGTCATTGAAGAAGATGCTCATGTTGTTAAAACTCAAGCTTATAAAGAACTTCCAGAAATAGTTTCAGTCACCACAACTCAAACGTCTCTAGTCATTGAAGAAGATGCGTTTGTTGTTAAAGCTCAAGCTTATAAAGAAACTCCAGAAATAGTTTCAGTTGCTACAACTCAAACTTCTCAAGTCATTGAAGAAGATGCTCATGTTGTTAAAACTCAAGCTTATAAAGAACTTCCAGAAATAGTTTCAGTTGCTACAACTCAAACCTCTCAAGTCATTGAAGAAGATGCTCATGTTGTTAAAACTCACGCTTATAAAGAACTTCCAGAAATAGTTTCAGTCGCCACAGCTCAAACTTCTCAAGTTATTGAAGAAGATGCGTTTGTTGTTAAAGCTCAAGCTTTCAAAGAAACTCCAGAAATAGTTTCAGTTGCTACAACTCAAACGTCTCAAGTCATTGAAGAAGATGCTCGTGTTGTTAAAACTCACGCTTATAAAGAAACTCCGGAAATAGTTTCAGTTGCTACAACTCAAACCTCTCAAGTCATTGATGAAGATGCTCGTGTTGTTAAAACTCAAGCTTATAAAGAACTTCCAGAAATAGTTTCAGTTACTACAACTCAAACTTCTCTAGTCATTGAAGAAGATGCTGTTGTTGTTAAAACCAACGCTTTCAAAGAAACAGAAAAGACTTCAGTTGAAAACGTTAAAGCTTTCAAAGAAATTCAAGAACCTAATATTGTCTCAGTGCTTTCTAAAGAAACTGAAACCACAAAAGTTCTCGCAACTTATTATTACCGCATGCTCTCCATGCTAAAAGAAGTCTCTTCTGCTTCCATGGCAAAAGAAACTGTTTCAGTTGAAAGAATTAAAACTTCCAAAACCATTGAACATGATCCTGTTATTGTTACAACCAACGCTTTCAAAGAAACAGAAGTGGCTTCAGTTGAAAACGTTAAAGCTTCTAAAATAGTTGAACACGATCCCGTTGTTGTTAAAACTCAAGCTTTCAAAGAAGTTCAAGAACCTATTGTTGTCTCAGTGCTTTCTAAAGAAACTGAAACCACAAAAGTTAAAGTTCTCGCAACTTATTTTTACCGCATGCTCTCTATGCTAAAAGAAGTCTCTTCTGCTTCCATGACAAGAGAAACTGTTTCAGTTGAAAACGTTAAAGCTTCCAAAACCATTGAACATGATCCTGTTATTGTTAAAACTCAAGCGTTCAAAGAAACAGAAACGACTTCAGTTGGAAAAGTTAAAGCGTCTAAAGTCATTGAACATGATCCTGTTGTTATTAAAACTAAAGCGCTCAAAGAAACAGTAAAGACTTCAGTTGAAAAAGTTAAAGCGTCTAAAGTCATCGAACATGATCCTGTTATTGTTACAACCAAAGCACCCATAGAAACAGTAACATCTGCTCCAGTATTTCCACGCGCTAATTCATACGCCACTGTAATGTCAAAAACAACGGTAGCACCTGCGTGCATTCCCCCTTCCGGTGATGACTTTTTTGAATTTACAGAAGATAAAAATATTGCCAAACAAGCGGCTGATTTCGACGACTTCGAAGATACAGAAGCCGTAAATGTTCAGCGTGCTTTTAACGCCAGCTTCGAAGACGTAGAAGAACAAAATGTCGCGCACGACGCTCAGCATAGTAGCTTTGAAGATAATGAAGCTAAAAATGTTGGTACACAACACAGTGGCGACTTCGAAGACACAGAAACAGCAAATCTTGCTCGTGCCGGTCATAACATCAGCTATGAAGATACAGAAGCTCAACAAGTATTTACTGCCCCCGCACAGGCTCCCGCTAATCTCAGCGACTTTGAAGATACTGAAGCAAAAAATGTTGCTCGTTCTGCTCAACACGTTAGCTTTGAGAATACAGAAGCAGAAAATCTCGTGCGTGCTCTTCACGATAACAGCTTTGAGAACACAGAAACTCAAAATGTCGGACAAGATAAATTTAATGCTAGCTTTGAAGATACCGAAGCTGAAAATGTTTCTCCAAGGGCACAAACACATCAAGCTGCACTGAAAAATTCACCTGCAAGAACAGGAAAGCAAAACAGATCAGGCCATACTGAAAAACTTCATGAAAATACAACCCCGTCCTTCACCAGAGTGATGTAAATTATTCTCACACCCCACTGCTGCTAAGTAGTGGGGAATCGGTTCAAAATGAATCACGGTAAAATCTTCTGGAATCTCAATCGCTAATCCCGCTGAAATACCCATGCCCCGAGATTTCAAATAAGCCTCTTTTTGGGTCCATAATTTCAAGAAATCTAATTTATTATGTATAACTTCTGTGGGACTGAAATATCTTTTGGCTATGTTTAAATAATCTATATTTTTATCAAGATATTCGACATCGATACCCACTGGAGTATTTGAAATAACACACAACGCAATATCTTCTGAGTGAGTCAAATTAAAGTGTATATTGGGGAAATTTTTTAACACGGGTTTGCCTGAAGCAGTTTTATCAAAAATAATAGTTTTAGGATCGTGATGAATATATCTCGCTACAATTTCTCGTAAGCCACTGTGGGCTTTAATAAATCTTTCTTGATGAATGGGCGAGATCAATTTAGCGGCTCTCGCCAGCTCATCCCTATCCAAACAATTTGCTCTATAAGAATCTATGAGCCAGACATGAACCTCCCCGTCTTTTAAAAAAAGATTCTCGGGCGGCGCTTGCCATTGGATAGGTTCGATACTCATAATATAAGAATATCATGCAAAGGAGTGACACAGTGAAGCACCTTCCCCCTGAACTTAAGTACACCAAGACCCATGAATGGGTAAAAGTCGAATCTGATGGAACCGTAACCGTTGGCATTACTCATCATGCTCAGGCGCTGTTGGGCGATATGGTCTTCGTCGAACTGCCTGAATATAACCACGAATTTAAACAAGCGGCCGAAATGGCTGTGTTGGAATCCGTCAAAGCGGCAGCCGATGTATATGCGCCCCTTTCAGGGAAAATTATTGACGTAAATAGCCTACTTCAAAATCAGCCCGAATTAATTAATAAAGATCCCTATGGCGAAGGCTGGATTTGTAAATTGCAGCCGAGTCATACAGATGAGCTCAATAATTTATTATCAGCAGAAGAGTATGGAAAATTGGATTAGGAAATTAAATGCCCTTTATTCCCCACACAAAATCTGATATCCAAACTATGCTGAAAACTATCGGCGTAGAAAATATTGAAAATTTATTCGACGAAATCCCCAAAAATATTCGCATGGATAAATTTAAAACCATTCCTGATGGCTTAAGCGAAATGGAATTAATGCGCTTAATGCAAACTCGCGCTGACCAAGATAAATTAAATTTAAATTTCATAGGCGCCGGAGCGTATGAACATCATATTCCTGCTGCCGTATGGGATATCACTACACGCGGTGAATTCATGACCGCATACACACCCTATCAAGCCGAAGCCAGTCAAGGAACATTGCAATTACTTTACGAATACCAAACCATGATGGCGAATCTTACGGGCATGGAAGTGTCAAACGCGTCGTTGTATGACGGCGCATCAGGATTAGCCGAGGCTATCTTGATGGCCGTAAGATTACATAAAACCTCGCATAAAATATTATTTTTAAATTCTTTAAATCCCTATTATAAAAAAACAGTCAGGACTTTAGTAACTCCCCAAAATATAGAATGTATTGAGTGTGATATTAACAGCATTAAAAATTATAAAAATAAAGATATTGCCGCTGTTGTAATTTCCCAACCTAATTTTTTTGGATTATTAGATGACGTAGATAATCTTACCGACTGGGCACATGAAAATAATAGCTTAGTTATAGCATCTGTAAATCCATTGTCTCTCGCAATATTAAAAGAACCGGGGAAATGGGGAAAAGCAGGAGCTGATATCGTTTGCGGCGAACTACAACCTTTTGGAATACCACTGGCATCCGGTGGACCGTATGCAGGATTTATGTGTACCAAGAAAGAATTTATTCGACAAATGCCCGGACGCATCGTTGGCGCAACTGTTGATAAAACAAATAAACGGGGATTTACGTTAACATTACAAGCTCGCGAACAACATATTCGTCGTGCGAAAGCGACATCGAATATTTGTACCAATCAGGGATTATTGGTCACTGCCGTGACTATATATTTAAGCTTATTAGGATTTGAGGGTTTAAAGCGAGTAGCAACACAGTGCCATAACAACGCTGAGTATTTATATCATAAATTATTAAAACTAGATTTTATAAAACCCGCTTTTCCAGACAGGCCCTTCTTTCATGAATTTGTAATTAAATTAGATAAGCCCATAAATAATATGGCAGGATATAGCTTAGAAAAAGATTTTCCCGAATTAAAAAACTGCTTTTTATTATGTGTAACAGAAACCAAAACAAAAGAAGATCTGGATTTATTTGTAGAGGGCTTATCTCATGGAAAATAATTTATTAATCTTTGAACAAAATAGCGCTGGCAGACGCGCAACCTCTCAAGCACCCCAAACTGAAGATAAAATTCAAAATATTGCTGAAAAATATTTACGCAAAACAACTCCCCTATTACCCGAAGCATCAGAATTACAAGTCGTCAGGCACTATACGAATCTATCTAGAAAAAATTTTTCTATTGATACGCATTTTTATCCGCTGGGTTCGTGCACGATGAAATATAATCCGCGCGGCGTCAGAGCAGCGGCTATGCTATCTGGCTTTTTAAATAGACACCCTTTAGCACCCGAATCAAACAGCCAGGGTTTTTTAAGCTGTTTATTTGAATTACAAGAAATGCTCAAAGAAATTACAGGATTACCGCATGTTTCATTAACACCCATGGCCGGTGCGCAAGGAGAATTTGCCGGCGTTGCGATGATCAGAGCCTATCATCAATCACGAAAAGATTTTGCGCGTACTGAAATGCTCGTTCCTGATGCCGCACACGGAACGAATCCTGCATCTGCTGTGATGTGTGGATACACTGTCAAAGAAATTCCCACACTCAAAAATGGCGATGTTGATCTCGATGCTCTTAAAAAAGCATTAGGTCCTCATACTGCTGGAATTATGTTAACGAATCCCTCAACGCTGGGTGTATTTGAAACGCAGATTACCGAGATTGCAAAATTGGTTCACGATGCAGGCGGATTGTTGTATTACGACGGTGCAAATCTCAATGCGATTTTGGGCAAAACACGTCCGGGTGATATGGGATTTGATGTGATGCACATGAATTTACATAAAACATTTGCGACACCGCACGGTGGTGGTGGTCCCGGATCAGGACCTATTGCGGCAAATGATAAATTGAAAGATTTTTTGCCCATTCCCATTGTGGGTCTTAAAGAAAAAAATTATTACTGGCTTGATGAAACAGCTTATCCCAATTCTATAGGCAGACTCTCTGCTTTTATGGGTAACGCCGGAATATTACTTCGCGCTTATGCTTATATAAGATTATTAGGCAAAGAGGGATTACACCGAGTGGCTGAATTTGCGACCCTCAATGCGAACTATTTGATGGTCCAGCTCAAAAATGCTGGATTTACATTGGCTTTTCCGACACGTCGAGCCAGTCACGAGTTTATTATTACCCTCACTCCTGAGCTCAAGGCCTATGGTGTAAACGCCATGGATGTGGCTAAACGGCTGCTAGATTATGGCTTTCATGCCCCCACAACTTACTTTCCCCTATTAGTCCCCGAATGTTTACTGATAGAACCTACTGAAACCGAAAGCAAAGACGTTTTAGATGACTTTACTACGGCTATGACCAAGATTATGGGCGAGATCAAGGGCAATTCTGATATACTGAAATCAGCTCCGCAGACATTACCTCTTAAGAGACTGGATGAAGTTAAGGCCGCGCGAGAGCTCAACATAGTTTGGGGTCACCATGACACAGAACATACAAGCTGAATTGAAGCGATTCAAGTTTTTCAAACGATTTTCCATGATAGAAATGATGTCCATGATTGCTGTTGCGGGAATTCTTCTTACAGTAATCGCCAGCCACTTCCTGATGTAGTACGGGAGTTTTACTATGAACGATTTTTTCCGAGAACAATTTAAGAATATCCACGCGATCAAACTCTCTGACGATCTTAAAGAACGACAACGCGAACTTGAAGCTTATCGTTTAGAAATCAAATACAAAATCATCCCTTCCCTCGTCGCAGCGCTCAAAGCGCATAATAAAAAAGCGAATGGGCAGAATATTTCATGGGCAGCAGCTTATCGTGAAGTTCAAAAACTCCAGATTAAATACATGGGAGAATTTTTCAAAGGTTCCGAAGTCGCATACTCAACAGATGCACATCCTGAAAAAGTTTTCGTCAGCAAACAAACGCCTGTCGGAGAATTTTCACCGGTCTATCAACGATTTAACCAAGGCCTTGCGGCATGGCGTGAGTATTCTTTTTCGGTTCAAGGGCATGGAATACCCCTTCTTAGTCTTCATATACATGCATCACCGGTTCCTTACGGTGAAGATCTATTTGGTCAACGTATCGAATGGACCAAAAATAATTTTGAACAATTATTAACGCACACAGGCAACAAGCCGCTGACGGAAATTCGATTACTCACCCCAATGCCAACGCCCAACAAACATTTCACAACACTCAGTGATTATGACCAATTGCTTGAAACCGCCATTGCCGCGGAATTGTTGAATGCACAGAAAGGCGAGCAGAAAAAAGATATTTTATTATTTAATTACGGCACTAACGCTGCTCGTCGTTTTGCGCAACAATTACAACGTTTATTAAATACGCGTGCTACGACAAAATTATTTGATTTGGTATTAGTAAAATTGGGAAAAAATGGGCCTTTACCCAACCTGGCGCCTTTGCTCGAAACTGTTCCTCTTAATGCCAATGAAAAGATTACCAAAAAATTATTTTTAAAACAGTTAGAAAATCAAGATAAAATACATCGCGAAACGTGGAAACAACAAGTTGCCATACTTAACGAATTTGATCCAAATACACTAACGCCTGAACAACAAAAAATTCTCACGCTTGCTTTAGAAATTATAGAGATGATTCAATTCGACCGCTGGGCAAGTGAAGCCAACAAACACCGTATCCAAGCCGCATTAGTAGAGTTAAATGATTTATTAAATCGAACAGTCGCAGTGGGATGCAACGATGCGAAAGATCGTGTTGGCGAACAAATTGCAATGTTAGAAGCAAGGCAGATTCGAAAAGAAACGGAGTGTGAGGTTAATAAAGCACTGGTGAATGAAGTCCTTGATAAATCAACGCCTGAAAAAGTGGCGCCCCAAATTAGCATGCCCAATTTAGCGCATGGAAGAGATACCAAAGGCCACCCTGAAAAACGTTCTGCAGGTATTTTTAAGCGTATTTACACCATGGCCCAGCTGAGAAAATTCGAAGCCAAAGACAGATGGGATGCACGTAAAGAAAAAATGCGTGAGCGTATTGAAAAATGCTGGCCCACCTCCAAACCATTTTACAATTTTATTTTATCTATTATGGAATGGTTAGCGGATAGAAATGATCCGTTGGAGCAAAAGAAAAGTAAAAAAGAAACGGGTAATCAAGAAAGACGAGGAGCACCCATTCCTGTCGTTGAAGTTAATAGAAATCAAGAACGTGCTCCTGGCATACCTCAGGAAGACGTAGCGGCAGTTCTGGAAAAAGTGCAACGCGCTCAAGAGAAACCAGGAAAAGCAATTCCGCAAGCAAAACCGGGCAGACCTTCGATAGTTGTGTTCTAGAAATTACTTGATGTTGGGCGAGGCGATGCCTACATTGAATTCTCTAATCCCTTTTAATCTTCCGGTCGTCTTTCAATTTCTGCACAAAACTCGCCAAGCCACTTTCACTCGCAAAACGTAATATTAAATAGGGCTCATCACTGTCAGCACGTAAATCATAATCATAATTTTCGTATTGCGCTTCTTCCCATTCTAGATTGGTTTTTTTTACCACCCAGGATTTAAATTCTTCAACAATACCCATTAATTTTAAATGCGCTTGCTCGGGCTTGGCTAATTGAAAACATAAGCCACTTAAATATGGCGCAGCTTCTGTTTGAATAACCAATAGAAAACCAAAGGATTTATCATACGCAGCACGCTCTCGCGACTCTGACAAAACATCATGCGCTTCTGAGGCTAATTTAAATTGTCCTACCGGCGCGCCTTCATCAAAGATTTTAAAAAAAGCATTGTTGATTTCTTCTTCCGTTGCATCTCGTGAAACATTCAGCACCGCATAATAATCAACAAATGCCATCAGCGACTCTCCTCACGTGACTTCACCATCACCACTTGACCATCCCAGGCTAAATCAGGGGATAATTTCTCTTGCTGAGCAGGAGTATAACTTAATTGTTTCCACGTATAATTTTTTAAATCATGCTCAAATATTTTTACCGCAGGAATATCAGTAACAACGGTATTGTCCATTTGTGGATGATGAAATATTCCCGTTTTTGTAGGATGATAATAATCAACATTACCCACCCATAGCGGCAAATCACTGTCTGTAAATAACGTTCGCCCATCCCACAGACGTAAAATTAACAAATGATCATCAAGCCGTTTGACCATGACTAACACCGGCGGCTCTTCTAAATACAGCTGAGAAAATACAGGAAATCGAATGGCATTTTGCGGCGCCGTAAATCGCGCGAGCATTAAACCTAGTGTTGTATTGGGAGCAATACTCCAACTCTGATTTTGTAAGTTTTCTTCAATTAATCCCAAGTTGCCCACCCACTGCACATTGAGAATCTGCGCCGGTTTTCCCGTACGACTTGCGCGATATAACGGCTCGTTCATTCCCTGATCTTGCCACCATGTTTCTATAGCCAATGTTTTAGCTGGAATATAAACCGTATAAGCTTGAGTATTTTTTACGAAATTTTTTACGGCATACGTTGTGCCCACAATTCCCCAGGCCACTATAAATACTATAGAAAGTAATAGCGGCGATAATTTTGGCGTCTCGCGTCGGCAATAGCCTAACGTCACAAACATCACAACGGCAATGCCAAATAACATGCCGCCTACAACATCGGTTAACCAATGCGCGCCTAAATATAATCTCGAAAAGCCTATAACCAATACTAACAATGTCGCAATAGTATACGGAATCCAGCGATAATCTTTCGGCAATTCCCGTGAAAATAACACCGCTAAAAACCCAGTGATCATCGTTGTCGCAAAGGTATGCCCGCTCGGAAAAGAATAACCCGGTGGAGTGACCCATAACCCTGTGGGTCGCGGCGAGTGAATTAATTGTTTAAGAACTTCTCCGCCCCCAAAACCCAAAATTCCCAACAACCCCCAATACAAAGCCGTACGCCATGCGCGAATAATTATTAGCCATATGAAAATAAAACCAAACACACCTAACCAGACTTTAGGCTCACCAATTAAAGTAAAAATCAGCATAAAATTAGTCACGACTGTGTTATGCAGGCTACGTAATAAAAATAATAACGGCGAATTCCATGTTGTTAAAAACCCCTGATGCAAAACACTAGAGGCCAGAAAAATAAATAATCCCGCAAATAAAATAAAATATAACGCCAACGTTAATTGCGCATGACTTTCAGGATACTGCGGGTCGCGCAGTGCAATATTAAACACTCTCAAATAGGGAGTATGTTTTATGTGCGTCCATAATTTATTTAAAGTTTCGTGGAATTTCTTAAATAACCATGCAATAAAACGCTTAATAATCCACGAAACACACCATAGAACTAACAGCGCCAAAATAACATACAGCATCAAATGCATCGCTACCGCAGGTGGTAACTCAACAGACGCGGCCCCTAAAATAATTCCGGGGAGCATATAAACGGGCCCCCAAAAAACAGCAGATAATCCATCGGCTAATAAAAATCGCCACGGTTTCATATTCAACATACCTGCGATGATGGGCAACAATGGGCGAATGGGTCCAATAAATCGACCAATAAAAACACCCTTACCGCCATGACGATAGAAAAAAGTTTCGCCTTTTTGTAATAAATAGGGATAAAACTTAAACGGCCACATGTCACGTAAATGTTCGCGATAATGATATCCAATAAAAAAACTGGTGATGTCGCCTAAAAAAGATCCCAAAAAAGCGGCGCTGAGTACAATCTCTGCTGAAATCACATGAGAACCCAACAAAGCACCTATCGCGGTCATCAGCACTGTGCCCGGAATCACAAGACCTACAACAGCAAAACATTCTATAAAAGCCACAAGAAATACAATAAGAAATACCCACTCTGGATGTATATGCAACCAGAGTAACCAGGGTTTAAGTTGATTTAATAAGTCTGTCACCATAATTTATGAAACACTCTCGCCCGCCGCTTGTTTATCAGCATGATAAGACGATCGTACCAGCGGTCCACTCGCAACGTTTTTAAATCCTAATGATTTTGCTGTTTCACCTAACATCTCAAATTCTTGTGGCGTTACAAAACGCTCAACGCGAATATGATGTTGGCTTGGCGCAAGATATTGCCCCAGCGTTAACATATCAACATCATGTGCACGCAAATCCTTCATGACGTCTATAATTTCTTCATTGGTCTCACCCAATCCCAACATCAAACCTGATTTTGTAGGTATATCTGGGAATTGTTTTTTAAATTCTTGAAGTAATTTCAGCGACCATAAATAATCTGAACCGGGTCGTGCTTGTTTATATAAACGCGGAACGGTTTCGAGATTATGATTAAATACATCCGGTGGTTCTTTAGCAATTTCGTGAAGCGCTAATTCCATTCGTCCTCGAAAATCGGGAACTAAAACTTCAATTTTTATAGTCGGACTTTTTTCGCGAATGGCTCTGAGACAATTTGAAAAATGTGAAGCACCGCCATCTTTAAGATCATCTCTATCTACTGAAGTAATGACTATATAGCGCAAATTCATTTGAGAAATAGTATTGGCGAGATTTATAGGTTCTTGTATATCCAAGGGATCAGGACGACCATGAGCGACATCGCAAAAACTGCATCGACGCGTACACTTATCGCCCATAATCATAAACGTCGCAGTGCCCTTGCTAAAACATTCAGGAAGATTAGGACAGGATGCTTCTTCGCACACCGTCACTAAGCTATTTTCACGCAAAACTGTTTTGAGTTCTGCAATCCGGGGAGAACTAGGAATTCTCACGCGTATCCAATCTGGCTTACGCAGAGTGTTCGTTTCGTTTGAGACTATTTTGATGGGGATGCGCGAGAGTTTCGCACTCCCACGCTGTTTATCATCTGCATTTAGCATTAAGCACCTCGCCCGTAGTATAGCAGCAGTGCTAAACCTTCCCCAACGCCAATTTTACATGACTGATTATGCGGGTAATCAGGCCTCCGCGTTGGACAGTTTCCAGAGCAACGATGTTTTCATTCCCCAGTGGCTCACCATTGAGGGTCGCGCCTAAGGTTCCCACGGCTTCACCTTGTTTCAATGGTGCTTTTAGGGGGTTATGAAGTCTGAAATCTGTATTCACTTTGGAATACTGTCCAACAGGAACAGTAATATAAAAATCTCGCGCAACGCCTACGGAAACTAACTTTGCTTGACCAAAGTAAACTATCGCATCTTGAATGGGCTTACCTGCTTCATATACTTTGTGGGTTTCAAAAAATCTATAGCCGTAATTCAATAAGTCTTCACTGAACTGCGTTCTATCCGAATCCGTCGGTGCGCCCAATAAGACAGAAAGCAATCGCATATTATTTCTATCGGCTGATGTCACTAAACAATATCCTGCCGCATCAGTATGTCCTGTTTTTAAACCATCGACTGTTGGATCACTCCACAGCAATCTATTACGGTTAGGCTGTGTAATATTATTATAAGTAAACGTTTTTTCATCAAAGAAGTGATAATACTGAGGAAAATTCAAAATCATGGCGCGTGCCAATATAGCAAGATCATGAGGTGTCGAATAATGATTCGGATCAGGCAATCCCGTGGGATCCACATAATGCGTATTTTTCATTCCCAATAATTGAGCTTGTTGATTCATTAAATTAACAAACCCGGCCTCTGTGCCACCGACATATTCTGACAAAGCCGTACACGCATCATTACCGGAGTCGACAATAACGCCCTGAATCAAGTCTGATAATGCAACTTGATCACCTGCTTTCACAAACATGCGTGAGCCACCGGTTTTCCATGCATCGGCGCTAATGGTGACTTTGTCGTTCATATGAATACGATTGGCTTGCAGTGCTTCAAATGCAAGATACAGTGTCATCAATTTCGTGAGACTTGCAGGTGCCATACGTACATCTGCGTTTTGGGACGCTAATATTTTCCCGCTGTTTACATCTTGCAAAAAATATCCGCTGGCATTCAACACTGGCGCGCCAGGACTAATCGAAGCAGGTCTTCCATTTTCAGCGGGTTGTTGGAAAACAGACGTCTTAGCTTGTGGTTGTGGAGACGCGGAAGAAGCAGGAGAAATTGGGGCTGATACAACGGCGAATACACTCGTAGAACATAAAGCAGCCAGTGAAATAGTGATCATCTTACGCATAAATATAAATCCTCTCATCAGGGGTCAACGGCTCAAGTGTTTTACGCTGTATTTCGGCAATCTCGGCATCAGCATCAGAATAATCGTGTTTACGCTCGTGTAGCCAGGTTTGACGTATTTTATCATCAACTTCACACGGCACAATATGAAAAGACAAAGATAATTTTCGAAATAAATCTCTGTGGGCTTTTTTAATAAATGTCGCATCGACTATAACAGAATAACCCCACGCCAATAATTTTTTTGTCAATTGGTAAAGTTGTTCATAAACGTCATCCCGGCTTTTTTCTGAATATAATTCATCCGTTTTGTGATCTGGCTTAGCTCGTTTACGTTCAATATCTGTTCGAAGATGAATGGCATTAAACAACTTCGCTAATTGTTTTGCTTTTGTGGTTTTTCCTGAACCCGCAATGCCATGCATAATAAATAATTCGGGTTTTTGCGTTTCCGTATATTTTTCGGCCAAATTCATGCTGAGTTCATAATCTGCCCAATCAATTTTGGGGCCCATGAGTTTTATTTTCGCCCTGACGACAGCACGATAGGCCTGATAAAATCTCAAAATACTTAGACCCTCATAATCTCCTGTTTGCGCAAGATATTCGTTTAGAAAAATATTCCCCAGATTGGTTTGATTTTTTTCATCGAGATCCATTAATAAAAATCCGACATCTGCCATGGTATCCGTAAATTTTAAATTATCGTTAAATTCTATACGATCAAACATGATGGGCTTATTGTGATATAAAACAATATTCCCCAGATGCAAATCACCGTGACATTCGCGTATAAAATGATTTTTCTTTCTTAATTTAAAAGCAGACTCAAGCCTATTAAATTGGTCTTTGGCCCATTGTTCGCAGCGATCTAATTGGGTTATTAATTTTTGATTTTTATCTTTATTTTTATCTTTGCTTTTTAAATAGGGCCTGATTTGATCAAAATTTTGTTGTACGGGAAAGAAAACACTGTCGAGAGAACCATAGGGATTTTGAGCGATTTGGGCTTTTTGATGAATGTCAGCGAGCTGATCCGCGAGGCTCATAAAATACTCTGGTTTTAATATATTATTTTTTAATAGCGTAGAAAATAAATCTTCTTGTGAAAATTTATTCATCACAACAGCATAATCTATAATTTTATTTTTGACGGTAATGGCTATTACTTTTACGTAGAGTTCTGGCGCATAGATTTTTCCTAGCCGACATTCTTCTTCGCAATAATATTTACGTTTTAATATACTGGAATAATCAAGAAAGCCCATATCTAAAGGCTTTTTAATTTTGTACACATATTTATCAGTCAAAATCACCCAAGAGATATGGGTTTCAATAATTTTTGCGCTCATAGAGATAGATAGCCTTGTTTATTTACTCTGGAATATAAGATTGTATAATAAGCGCCTAATCATAGGGAGCAGTTTAATGTTAATAAAACGTGTTGAGCAGATATTCAATCTTCATGAGCTTCAAGAAGAGTTTCGAAAGCTAGGCATTAACCTCATCACGGGGGGCGCAGGAGCGTTATTCTTTTCCAACGGTCACTCACCTTGGCTCACGTTCACCGCCATGTGTGTTATGATTGCAGGCGTATTTTTCGAGTTACTTGGTCTTTACAGGAGGTCCTCTAATGAATCTAAATGACTTATTCTTTGTTATTGGATTTGGGGTGCTTTTTTTGTTCCTGCTATTTGGTGCAATTGCTATTCTTTTTTCAGACTCAGAAGTAAAACCCAAACCACATCCCGTTAAAGCAAAACACAGAAAGCATACGTTACATAATGCCTATGGATTACACAAATGACTCTAAATGATTTTATGTTTGTCTTTGGGCTTGGAATTGTTTTCTTGTTTATAGCATTTTGTAGCATTGTCGCTATAGTCGGAAGAAATGAAGAAGCGCGTAATGCTTCGAGACGTAAAACACCTCATCGTAAACTAAAACATCAAAAACATGTTTTGCGAAATGCGTGAGATAGAATACAGATGAGTACAGGCACCCTCTTAGTTATTGCTCAAATACATGAACATAAAAAAGATGATGATTACTCAAACAATTACCAAAACCTCCAAACCATTCTTACAGATATCTCTGATGGCCAATCACACAACTCTTAAATGACTATTTAAAGTTCAGCAAACACACGCTCCGCAGCGCTTAACGTCTCATCAATTTCTTTATCACCATGCGCCGAAGATAAAAATCCGGCCTCAAAAGCTGATGGCGCTAAATACACACCCTGCTCTAGCATTTTATGGAAAAATTTCTTAAATCTTGCACTATCACATTTCTCAACATCGCTTAAATTTAAAATACTTTTTTGATCTGTAAAAAATAGCCCAAACATACTTCCTGCGTGTTGTGTATACAGGGGTATATGATTTTTATCAGCAAGTAATTTTAAATGGCTTAATAATTTTTCTGTCTGAGATTCGATTTTTTCATAAAAATTATCTTGCTGAATTAATTTTAAACCCGCTAATCCTGCTGCCATTGCAATCGGATTACCTGATAAAGTACCGGCTTGATATACGGGACCTAAAGGCGAGACTTTTTCCATAATATCGCGTCTTCCTCCAAATGCTCCGACGGGCATACCACCGCCTATAATTTTTCCTAATGTAGTTAAATCTGGCTTGATATTATATCTTTCTTGCGCGCCACCCAATGCCACTCTAAAACCCGTCATCACTTCATCAAAAATTAATAGTGATTTATAACTATCACATAATTCTCTTAATCCCATTAAAAAATCTTTCTCGGGCAATATACAATTCATATTTCCTGCAACAGGTTCTATTATTACAGCCGCGATATCATCTGGATAAGTTTTAAATAATTTTTCAACTTCTTCTAAATTATTAAATTCAGCTATTAAAGTATGTTCTGCAAAGCTTTTGGGCACTCCGGCTGAATCAGGTATGCCGAAAGTTAATCCACCGGATCCTGATTTCACTAATAAGCTGTCGCTATGACCGTGATAACAGCCGTTGAATTTAATAATTTTATTTCTGTTGGTATAACCACGCGCTAATCTTATGGCACTCATAGTCGCCTCAGTTCCTGAGTTGACCATGCGAACCATTTCAATATTGGGCATTAATTTACATATTAATTCAGCTAATTCTATTTCCAGTATAGTCGGCGCGCCATAACTTAAGCCGTTTTCTATAGCTTTTTCTACGGCTTTAATAATATCCGGATGTGCGTGACCGGCAATCATGGGTCCCCAAGAGCCGACATAATCTATATATTTTTTATTATCGTGATCATAAACATAAGCGCCTTTTGCTTTGGAAATAAAAAGGGGTTCGCCACCGACGCCTTTAAACGATCTGACAGGAGAATTTACGCCGCCGGGAATGACTTTGCATGCGCGTTGATAAAGAGTTTCCATTGTATTTTTCCACATAAAAAAAAGACCATGATGACACTACGTGGTACTTTTGAATAATTCACCCGTAGCCGGGATAGAGCACAGCGAAATCCGGGGAATTATCCATATATTTCTATACTTTATGGCTTCTTACCCAAATTTCCAGATGACTGGCTTTTTCGAATTTCAGAACCTTCTGCTTTTTTAGCTTCAGGCAAACTACCAAACGATGCCCTTCTAATTCTTTGTGCATCTATTGCTGCGATTGCCTGAACAGCAACAGCTTGTTCAGACGATCGTAACTTATCATGAAGATATTCTACCAATTTTTTAATAACCTCCGGCTCAGCGTTATTGCTATTGATTGCAGCAATAATCTCCGATGCTTTATCTTTACCCTTAATTGATTCTTCTATTAATTTAAGAAACGCTTCTTTTTCAGCTTTAGTTGACACTTGTATTAAAGCCTCCGCTGCCTTCTTATTTTTATCACCTTCCTCTCCTTCTTTATAATAGTCTTTCAATACAGAAAGCAAAATATCAGCAAAACCGTACGTGTATCCAGCCAATCTGCGGAAAACACTATAGTAGGGAATATGTTCATTAAGAATATCAAATTGACTATCGTTTAGCGCATATTTACGACTTAATTCGCGCACTTGAACGGGCGTCAAATGCTTTACTGCCGAACCTGCTTGGAATACTAGAGCATTTACTTTCGTAATAGTATGAAAATCTTCATCTTCAGGCTTATCTAAAATCTCTTGAAGATGTTTTAGTGGCTTACTTACATCACTATAGTCCGCGCCGGTCGCTGCTGAAGGATTAGGAGTACTATTATTGTTATTGTTTGCTAGATTTTGCGCGGCTAACTTCCCTCTCAATGCCTCCAATGCTTTATCTTTACCAATATAATATTCATTTTCAACACCACTTACTCTATCAACCATCGCTTGAGTTACATGTAATGTAGCAGCATCTACACTGCTTACTAAATATACAATCACTTGACTGCTAGCATGTCGTACCAAATTAGTGCACCTGTCTTCCGAAAAAACATCAATTACTTTTGAAAGTAATTGATTGATATCTAACTTTTTGCTTTCTCTATAAAAATTCAACATTGCATCGTGTTGCTTTCCTTTATTCCTAATTCCCCATATAGCCGCCTCTCTACCAAGTTCAGATAAAGCGGCCTCAAAAAAACTACTTCGTTTACCCTTACCCTCCGAAAAATCTAAATCTGCGCCATACTTCGTTACAAGAATTTCTACAAGTTTTTCGTGCTTAGCAAAATCATCTGGTTTTTTTGCGATTTCTAATAGCACGTCTTGGGGAGATATATGGCCATCTTTTATGCAACCATCCATCCCTAAATCACCAACGAATGCCGAATAACAATATTCCATTACGTAGTGAAGAGGGTCGGTGCAGAGCTCTTCGGAGAAGGACTGTAGGTACAACTGTAAGTTGGGGTAAGCATCCAACTTCAGCACCGTACATCTAATGTAAGCAAATATTGTATTCCCCTGTGCATCTTTATTTTCACTGAGAAATTTATCCATATTTTTCCGCTTATAATTATTAATTATTTTCAAACAGTGTTTTAATAATTCAGGGTCTAATTTCAAACCTTCTTTTGGATTGGATAATTTCATCAATTTTACGAGACACGCCTCCATCTCACCTTCATATTTACTTTTGAAAATTGACGAATCTATTTGTTTCACAAGCTCGGCAATGCGTTCTTGCAATGCAGCCACTTCCTTAACAGCAGGAGAAACAACAGCCGCATCTTCTTGTTGCGGAACAACAGATGATGACGCAACTGCAGCAGACGCAGATACTTTTACAGGTACTGGCTGCGGCACTGCTTCCATATCACGGCGAACACTGGTTGCTGCTGATGGTGCAGGAACTGCTGCAAAAGGATCAAAGACAGGACCATTATTGTTGTTATTGTTATTGCTGCTGCTAGGTCGCCATGCCCCGCTTTGCTCAACTAACTTACGACTCAACAAGTTAAATATTTCTGCTTCTTCTTCATCTGCATTGTCAGCATCATAATTACTCCGTACTTTACCCATCATTTCGTCAGTAACTTTTACAGGATTAAATCGAGTAATTAACTGACTGATCGCAATGCGAATACAAGCATTTGGTACAGCAAGATCTCCGCGAGTAAGATTTTCTACAAAAATATCTATCACTTTTGAAAGTACTTCTTCGTGATTTTGTTTTCTATCAAGATAAAATTTCCACATTTCACTATTGCCGGACAGCCGAATTAAAGCCGCCTCAAAAAAGCTCTTTCGCACACGGTCCGTAAAATCTAAATCTGCGCCATACGTTTCCACAAGATCTTTAGCAAATGCGGTGTATGTATGAAATTCATTTGGTTTTTTTGCGATTTCTAATAGCATATTCTGGGGAGATGCGAACCTGCCGGATTTCACCTCAGTAAGAAACCTACTTTCACTTAGACCGCCTGCCAAATTAGAAGCCAATCCAGACAACCCGAAGCTGAATGTTTTAGACCTAGTCCACCAAACAAATGCCGTCTGAAGACTCGCGTCAGGCGTGAAGTCTTGCAAATTAGGATAGTCATCTAATTTCGGCACTGTACGTCTAACATACGCAAGCATTTTATACCCATTTTCATCTTGATTATCGTTGAGAAATTTACCCCTATTTTTCGAAAGCTTATAATTATTAATTATTCTCAAACAGTGTTTTAATAATTCAGGGTCTAATTTCAAACCTTCTTTTGGATTGGATAATTTCATCAGTTTTACGAGACACTCTTCCATCATGTCTTCATATGTACCTTTGAAAAATGACCTATTTATTTTGTGTACAAGCTGGCGAATAAGATCTTTCAGTATTTCGATGTCATTAGTTACACTGACCAATCCAGTGAATTTTCCAAGATTTTTGGAATTCAGTGTTTTTTGATATAGAACTGTCCGACATTTACTCCACTCAAGCAGAATGTTGGGGAAATTTTTAAGTTCGTTTGCATTAAGGTTTTTATATGATTCGTTTGCTTCTAATACCCGCACGATCAATTCCTGCGGGAGTTTTTCGAGTCGCGTTAATGCTATGTTTTTTCCAACAAGATCACGTGAACGTAAATACGGTTCAATCTTATCTAATGCCAACGTCGTTATGCCATTTTTGGGTGAACAAAATCGTCTTCTTTTATACCAGCTATACCATTTGATTGATGCTAATGTTTTATCAAATACGAAAAAAAGCACATTATTTTTAACATACTTTTCAAAATCCTCGGAATTTTTAGCGTAATGCCGCTGAGCATCTTCTGCGAAGGCGGTTAAAGCCTTCTTGTAAACATAAGAACCATCCTCAGAAACGGCATCAAGCCCTGGCAAGAAATAGACAAATGCTGGAATTGGTTTAAGGCGACGATAGCTTGCATCTACTTCGTGCTCTAGTCGCATTAAACGTTTAATGTCGCTTACAGAAAGATATTGTTCTATATCCGCTAAGCTAACGTCAGCTGGAAATCCTCCAGGCAGAGTAGAAAGACTGACCGTTAGTTTATCTATAATTTCTTTTCTTTTTTTGCGTGGATCGAACTTTGGTATAAGCGGTGCGCCTTCGTCGCCATGTTCTTCAGATAACATATTACTTCTCCCAATTGAATTAATTTAACACCTACAAAACTATTTCCGGTGGGGCGCACCCACTTCACATACCAGTATTATAGCCGCAAAACCTTAAGGTTTTATTAAGGTCTGACTTGATAATGGCTAGCCCATCATAAAATCAGCGTTTTTGCCCAAAAAAATTGGACTGTTTTTACAATACCTATAGTTGACATATAGGTCAACTATAGGTATTGTTACAGGCAAGGGGATTTTTATGGAAACCTATAGCGCACGACAATATGTAGAGATATTCCACCTTCTGTTTTTGGACCAGATGGGGCGCAAACTCGACAAAAAACTTTATGCCCTAAAAGGAGGATGTAACCTACGTTTTTATCTCAATAGCATTCGGTACTCAGAAGACATCGACATTGATGTCAAAATTATCACCAAAGAAACATTACGCAAAAACATTAATCAGATTTTAACGTCACAGCCCTTTAGACAAATCTTGCGCTCGCATCAGATCGAAATTCTAGAAAGTAGCGCCCCCAAACAAACCGAAACCACACAGCGCTGGAAGATTACACTTAAAACACCCTCTGTATTACCACTGAACACCAAAATCGAATTTTCACGCAGAAATCTCGAGGGTGAAACGTCTTTTGAACGCATTAATGCATCACTCATGCAAACCTATAAGTTAATGCCCATTATGGCAAACCACTATTCTGTTCAAGAAGCCATCAAACAAAAAATTGATGCGTTACTATTTCGAACACAAACACAAGCGCGAGATATTTTTGATCTTTATCATTTGATTACAACCACTCAATTCAACAGATCAAAAAAACATAAAAATAAACATGAAATTGAACAAGCCTGCACAAATGCATTATCCATAAGCTTTAATGATTTTAAGGGCCAAGTTGTTGCGTTTTTACCTGAAGATTATCAATCACAGTACGAATCCTCAACCGGTTGGAAAGATATGGTAAACCACGTCATTCACTTTCTGCGGGATGATTCTCATGAAACTGATTGACGTCTATGCCCAATTAAAATCGCTTAATTCAAATTATTTTTATACTCACGACGTTGCAGCTTATTTTGATATTAGCCTTACACACGCCAGCAAACTTTTACAGCGTTTAGCAGAAACAAAGCAAATTATTCACATTGCAAGAGGACGATGGGTTTTTCCAGAAACAGATAGACTGGCGCTACCGGGAATTTTAGTCGCGCCCTTTCCTGCCTATATTTCCTTGCAGTCAGCACTGTATTACCACGGCATGATTTCACAAATTCCGGATACGCTTTATGCTGCATCGTTAGCACGAACGCGTATTTTCAAAACTCAACTGGGAAATGTTTCTGTTCATCATATTCAACCGGACTTTTTCTTTGGCTTTAAAGAAACAGAAGATCCGCTGGTTAAAATTGCTACACCTGAGAAAGCATTAATTGATTTACTTTATTTGAGTACCGTGAAATCAAAACGTTTTGGCGCATTACCCGAAATAGAATTTCCCGTCACATTTGATCATAAGAAAACAGAGAGCATTATCAAAAAAATACCTTCGGAGAGAATAAAAAAAATTGTCAGTGTAAAACTTACTTCCCTATACAAAAACTCGAAAAAATCCGACCCAACAAATCATTACTGGTAAATTCACTCATAATTTCGTCTCTACACATTTCTATTTATTCTTCTCACATGTCTGGGAAATATCATTTGTCCCACATCCGGAGCAAGTTCCCTAGGAAAGAAGCTTCTAAAAAATCCTCTTCTAACAAGCCCCATAAAAGTAATGGACGCCTGTTTTCGTTGCGCTCTTTGTTCCCATGCTTTTTGTATTAATAACTGACAAATGGGTGATTCTTCGCCGTGCATGCTATAAGCCATATCCAGTGCATTTAATTCTATCGCTGTGTTTCCTCCCCCTCCCCTAACGAATTTTTTTTTAATGAATTCTTGCATTCTTTCCTTAGCTTGATCCGATCCGTTTTGAACAACATCCAAAAGGTCTCTTTGTGTTGCCCAACAACACGCATGAACAAACGCGCCTTTTTCTAACAACACACGAGCAACTTCAAAATGCCCATTTTGTGAAGCAAGATAAAGCGGAGTTATGCCATCCCTCTCTCTCGGATGATTAACATCAATACCCATTTCTAACCACTTACAAATAACGGCTACATGCCCATATTTTGAAGCACTATGTAAAGGAGTTGATCCATCACTCGTCGTTTCTTTAAAACTTGCACCTCTTTCTAATAACGCACAGATAACATCTACACTCGAAGCAAAATGTAAGGCAGTTTCACCTGCACCATTCATTGTATTAATATCCGCGCCTTTTGATAACAGGATACGAACAAGATGAGCTGTTCTTCCAGCGGTGCACACTTCTAGAAAGAACTCGTCAAGAAACAAGCTGCTGTCACAAAAAATTCCGTAATCAGTAATATCGTTATCTACGAGAGATTTCAGTACGGCTTCTCTTTCTTTTTCATTATCACGCCAATACTGAAAAAGCGCCTCCAAACCTTTCCCGCGAAATCTTGGAGTGAGACCTCTTTTTTGGCAGGCATTTGCAAAACGAAAAAAGTCACCAAATTTTTGGTGCCACAAAATACCATTCCAAGCTTTACATTCTAAAAATCGAAAATGACGGCTATAAATAAATGCATTTATTTCTGGAAATTCTTCTGAGTCTACAACTGCTGGGCAACTACTCCACAATAAATGACCGAGTTTTATATCTGTGTAGCGAGGAACAAACTCTAAAAGATCATTTCTACTCGTTGAAAACCAATAACGTTCAATGACACGAAGACAACTCCATAATCGTGCAACCTCACTGCCCAGCATATCAGGCATATCATCTAAATCTTTACGAAGCATGTACATAATCATGCACATGCGCTTAAGACCATGCTCCATCATGTTTTCAAGTTTATTTTTTTCTAAAGGCCAGCCAGTTTTGAGTGCAAGGTCCGCACACTGAGCAGTAAATTGAAACACTTGCAGGAAATTTTTACATTCATCTATGACTACGCCAAATTTGCTCTCTTCTCTTGCGTCAAGCGCGTTTTGTAATTTTAATTCTGAATCATTTACGTCCACTGCGGGGCTCGCGTAATATTTCCCCTTTACGCGGGCTATTCCCATCGGTGGAATTATTATTTTCATCAGAAACCAGCGGGAGCAGTCTTCCTTTTGGGAGTAAAAATGTTCCTTCTGCGCGTTTTGGTGTTGAAGGTTCACCGTCGAGCAGTTTGTTAGGCTCCTCAGCTTCTTCATCCTCTTCGCTACGGCCAGGTTTTTTGTTTCGATAAAAGCGCTCATCGGATTCTTCTTCGGCATCATCGTCTGATTCCCAGAAAGTCTCCTCCTCGCCTTCTTTATCCTCCTCGCTACGCCCACGCTTTTTATTTTTTTTCTCTTTTTCTAATTCTCGTGTTAAACGCACATTTTCTTCACACAGCTCATGTGCCTTTACTTCTAAGCTTGAGTATCCTTGCTCACATATACTTCCTGAGCCTGAGAGCTTAATTAAACCGTCCAATTGAGCACGCTTGAATTCTTTCAATGAAAAATACTCCACTATGTGGTTTATTATTTCGACAATATCTTTAAGATAATTCTTGACCAGAAAATCAAAATTAGAGCCAAAACCTCCTGTCACTTCGATATTTTTTTCAAACTTCAATTCTAACAACAACTGAAAACATGTAGCGAACTCATGCTGTATTTCCGAACTTTTTATATCAGGTAATTGACTAAAAAATAACATACTACGATATAAGATTGTTTTTTTGCCTTCTGTATCTTTACAACGATTAAATGTTTGTAGAAACATCTGCCCACAATCAAGATATAAAACAGGTATATCTTGAGAATCTTTGTTTTGTAACATTTCTAGTACAGACAGCAAAAACTGATAATATGCCTTCTCCTCTAAGCAATAGCCTTTTTTGTGCTGATTCACAATAAAACCCGCGAGAAGTTCTCGAAAGACTTTGAAGCTTTGCTTATAAGATTCTTCTAAACACACAACCGCTTCGTCGTTTCTGCTGTGTCGCAAATGACTGAGTGCTGCAAAAAAATAAAGAACAGCGCAAATATCTCGTGATCCTTCGCCCCCTATCAACTTCACAAAATTCAAGAATGTATCGCTATCAAAAGTATCCACATTTTCACAAAGATATTTGACGACAAAAAAATGATGTTTTTGAAACGCGTGAGTAAATGCATCTAGGCCTTCCGAATCTTTCAGATGAATATTCGCTTTTGATGTCTCGAACAAATATCTGACTGTCGCGAGATGGCCCTTTTTAGAGGCTAACAAAATCGCACTATTGCCCTGCAAATTTACCGCATCTATCTCAAGGCTTTTTTGCTCACATAATAACTTCACGATGCCGAGTAACCCTTTGCTACTAGCAATATGAAGCGCATTTGAGCCATCACTATTTATATCGTTAAGCTTGACTTCTTTTTGACTCAATAGGAATTCAATAAGTTCAACGCATTTACTTTCAAATGCATGATCGAGAGCAGTATACCCATGCGCATCTTTTTCATTGATACCGTCGACACTCATTTTATTCCATAACATTCTTACTAAATCAACCCAACCCTCCCGGCACGCGAGACGAAATAAATGATTTCTTTGTGCATCGTCCAAATGTTCCCAAGAATAAGTCTTGAGCGTTTCTCCTACTTTCTCACTATCAAAGCCCTCTCCAGCAAGATAGTGGGCAGCTTCAAAATAACCCGCGAAGCAAATAGCACAAATGACGCGGTTTTTTTCTTCTTCTGAACATTCATAGTAACAACACTCAATTGCATCTTTATCCTTAGTCAGACACGCCTCTTTAAACACATCAATTTTTGCAGTTTCATCCATCTGCAACCAAAGATAACTCACTACCTTATTACGATGTTTATTTAAGAGATCCAGAATGAATTCAGGAGTTAACAGTGCACTTCTCTCGGTGTCATCACAGCAATCTTCATACCAAAACTGAACTGCAGCGAGATCACCACTTTTGCATGATTGGATACACATGTGGAGGGAGCTAATCTCAAGGAAAGGCTGTGGTTCGTGTGCCATGGGTCATCTACCTTATTAGAAAAATGGATGTTCATTAAAATGCGTTGCGTAGGAGTATACCAGCCAAACCTTAAGGTTTTCTTAAGAAATGCCTATGGAAATTCAGAAAAAAGTCATAAAGTGAAGGGTTTTTGAGGCTTTTTCTCGTGGGAACGGGGATTTTACAGCGAAGAACCTAATGTTGGTGTTACGGGCGCTATAAATATCGCCCTTACTATCCGTATAGATGGATTTATTTTCCTATACAAAAACTCGAAAAAATCCGACCCAACAAATCATCACTGGTAAATTCACCCGTAATTTCGCCCAAATATTTTTGCGCATGACGCAAATCTTCAGCTAATAATTCACCCGCTTTATTTTTTTCTATTTGAGCTTTACCGTGTAATAAACTTTCATGGGCTTTATTTAAAGCATCTACATGTCGGCGGCGAGCGCTAAATCCCGTCTCTGTATTATCAGCAAATCCCATTAAGTTTTTTAAATAATTTTTGAGATTATCTAGACCCTCACCCGTTTTAGCTGAAATATATATCACATCCTCACCCACCGGTTTTTTAGCACTTAAATCTATTTTATTATAAATTATAGTTACTCTGGGATGGTTTAATAATTCATCATGAATATCATCTTCAGTATCTGTAATATCTTTTATATATAAAACTCGGTCTGCTTTTGAGATCATTTCTTTTGCACGCTTCACGCCTTCTTGCTCTATGGGATCATCGCTTTCTCTTAGCCCTGCAGTATCTATAATTTGTACGGGCAAGCCGTCTAATTGAATATGCTCGCGCAATATATCTCTTGTCGTGCCAGGTATAGACGTCACAATTGCGCTATCCCGACCAGACAATAAATTTAATAAGCTAGACTTACCAGCATTGGGTTTTCCTGCTATTACAACAACCATGCCTTGTGATAATAAAACCCCTTGTTTGGCTTGTTTTTGAATATTTTCTAATTCTAGAATTAAATTATCTAGTTTATTTTTGACATTGCCCTCAGTCAGAAAATCAACTTCTTCTTCCGGAAAATCAATCGCTGCTTCTATATAGATTCTGAGATTAATTAATTTGGCTAAAAAATCAGCTATTTTTTGGGAGAACACTCCCTCGAGAGATTGCATTGCAGCAAGAGCGGCTTGCTTTGATCCAGCATCTATTAAATCAGCAATAGCCTCAGCTTGGGCCAGATCTAATTTATTATTTAAAAAAGCCCGTTCTGAAAATTCACCCGGCCTAGCTAATCTCGCGCCTAGTTTTAAAATTTCTTGGATTAATAAATCCACAACAACATATCCACCATGGCCCTGTAATTCCAAAACATCTTCGCCCGTAAAAGAATGTGGGTTAGGAAAAAATAATGCCAAGCCCTTATCTATAATATGCCCTTCGGAATCTTTAAAGATTGAGTAATAAGCCATACGGGGTTCGGGTAATTTACCTAATAATTTCTCAGTAATTTCACGCGTTTGAGGACCTGAAATACGGATGACACTGACACTGGATCGGCCTAAGGATGTAGCGGGAGCAACTATGGTGTCTGATTTATTCATAATTATGATAATTTAATCAATAAATAAAATTTCAATAATCTCATATTCTGTTTTACCTGACGGCGTATGCACAATCGTCACATCGCCCATCTCTTTACCAATCAATGCACGAGCAATCGGCGAATGCACCGATACTTTTCGAGATTTAATATCCGCTTCGTCTTCACCGACGATTTGATAGGCAATTTCTTCTTCCGTTTCGGTATTAATAATTTTAACCGTTGCGCCAAAAATAACTTTGTTTTGCGCAGGAACGCTGGTTATATCAATAACATGCGCATGCGAAAGCTTGTGTTCAATATCACGAATACGTGCTTCGATAAATCCTTGTTTATCTTTCGCCGCATGATATTCAGCGTTTTCTTTCAGATCACCATGGGCTCGCGCTTCCGCAATCGCTTGAATCACAGCAGGACGCTCTATAGATTTTAGCTGATGTAATTCTTCTTTTAATTTTTCTGCGCCTTTCGTTGTCATCGGTACTTTATTCATGATTGCAGTCCCGTTTATTCTGGCAATACAGACGAATGATGCTCAACAATCTTCCAGCCATCTGCTTCGTGTGCAAATACAAAGGTATAACGCGCAGGAATTTTTACCACTTTTTCCAATTTGCCCTGATCTTCTGTATACGAAAAAGTATATAAACCAGAATTAAGTGCCGTTTCACCGAACATGCGAATATTTTGTTTATCAAATTTAACCGTAAGATTTTTATGTTTCATGAGTTTTGTAAAATACCCCTGTATTCCAGCTGGCGTATCTAATTGATTTTGAAAAGTCGCATATAATATTGCGCCGGGTTCATATAAATCAGCTATTTTTTTGGGATTATTAGAACTTAACGCGGTTGCCCAATTTTGGGTCGCAACTTCAATGGGAACCGAATTTTGTGCAAATAAAGAAAACGTACAAAATAGCAATCCAATAAATAAAAAAACCTTTTTAAATGCTGACATAATAATCTCCTATAAATTTATCCACCAAAAAATTTCTTTACCGCATCAAACCACGAAGACGCTTTAGGATTATGAAAATTTTCTTTACTCAATGACTCATCAAAAGATTTTAATAAATCTTTTTGAGCTTGAGACAAATTAACAGGCGTTTCAAGTGTCACACGACAAATCAAATCACCCACTGAACTGCCACGCATGGATTTTATACCTTTTCCACGCAAACGAAACATTTTACCGGATTGTGTTTCCGCCGGAATTTTTAATTCTACATGCCCCTCAAGTGTCGGAACATCTAATTTGCCACCTAATGCCGCTATTGAAAAACTAATGGGCATTTCGCAAATTAAATTATTATCTTCACGATGGAAAATCGCATGTGGCTCAACATGAATTTGAACATATAAATCACCGGGTGGACCACCATTCAAACCCGCCTCACCCTCACCGCTTAATCGAATACGATCGCCGTCGCTAATTCCCGCCGGAATTTTTACGGAAAGTGTTTTGTATTCATGTTTGCGTCCTTCACCACGACAATCTGGACAAGGATTTTTAATGACTTGTCCTGTGCCATGACAATCGGGACAGGTTTGTTGAATAGAAAAAAAGCCCTGTTGCATACGCACTTGGCCAACACCACCACAGGTCGTACACGTCGATACACTGCTACCCTTTTTTGCACCCGAACCTTCGCAGCTATTACACTTAATAAGCGTCGGCAAACGAACATCGAGCGTTTTTCCAAAAACAGCTTGCTCTAAAGTCAGCTTTAAATCATACCGTAAATCTGCACCGCGTTGCGCGCGTGATCGACTTGAACCACCACCTCGTCGTCCACCACGACCACCGAAAATATCGCCGAAGATATCACCAAACATATCCGCAAAATCTGCTGTACCCTGTGCTTGATTGGGATCAAATCCACCGAAACCACCAAACCCGCCCTGCGCACCCGCATGACCAAATTGATCATAAGACGATCGACGTTTGTCATCCGACAATACTTCGTAAGCTTCTTTTACTTCTTTGAATTTTTCTTCCGCAGATTTATCGCCCGGGTTTCTATCCGGGTGAAATTTCATCGCTAATTTACGGTAAGATTTTTTGATGTCGTCAGCAGATGCATTTTTCTGCAGGCCTAAGACTTCATAATAATCGCGTTTGTTCGCCATTATTTATTGCTGTCCTTATCCTCTTTCACTTCAGTAAATTCCGCATCCACGACGTTTTCATCTGCTTTTTGCTCTGGCTGAGACTGTTCGGATTGTGGCTGCGATTGTTGCTGCTGCTGTGCTAACTTAGATGACAGCTCAGATAATACTTGCGTCTTAGCTTCAATCTTTTCTTTATCATCCGATTTCATGATTTCTTTTAATTCAGCAATGGCTGAATTAATTTCAGGATCGGGCTTGTCACCCATGGCTTTAGTAACACTGTGAATTAATCCATCAGCCTGATTTCGCGCGTTGACTAATTCATGGAATTTTTTATCTTCTTCACGATGTGCTTCAGCATCTTTTACCATGCGCTGCACTTCATCTTCAGATAATCCACTGGAGGCTTTAATAATAATAGACTGCGCTTTGCCGGTTGCTTTGTCTTTTGCAGAAACGTTTAAGATACCATTGGCGTCGATATTAAATTCCACTTCAATTTGTGGCATTCCACGCGGTGCTGCAGAAATTCCGGCAAGATCAAATCTTCCTAATGATTTATTATCTCCGGCTCTTTCTCGTTCACCCTGCAATACATGAATCGTCACAGCGGTTTGGTTATCATCCGCTGTTGAAAATACTTGGTTGGCTTTAGTCGGGATAGTGGTATTTTTGTCGATCAATTTCGTCATAATACTTCCCATGGTTTCTATTCCCAAAGAAAGCGGCGTGACGTCTAATAACAATACATCTTTAACATCGCCCGATAATACTGCGCCTTGAATAGCTGCACCAATCGCAACAGCTTCATCAGGATTCACATCATGTCGTGCTTCTTTGCCGAAAAATTCTTTAACGACTTCTTGAACTTTTGGCATACGGGTCTGACCACCGACCAAAATAACATCGTTAATCTTAGATAAATCTAATCCAGAATCTTTGAGGGCTATTTTGCATGGCTCTATCGTTCGGGCAATTAAGTCTTCAACCAAAGACTCTAGTTTTGTACGGGTTAATTTAATATTCAAGTGCTTAGGACCCGATGCATCGGCTGTAATATACGGTAAATTTACATCTGTTTGTTGCGAAGAAGATAATTCAATTTTTGCTTTTTCTGCGGCTTCTTTTAAGCGCTGCAAAGCCAATGGATCACTGTGAAGATCAATTCCTGATTCTTTTTTAAATTCACCTGCCAAGAAATCAATTAATCTTAAATCAAAATCTTCACCGCCCAAGAAAGTATCGCCGTTAGTCGCTAATACTTCGAATTGATGTTCGCCATCCACGTCAGCGATTTCTATAATAGAAATATCAAACGTACCACCACCCAAGTCATATACTGCAACCGTTGCGTTACCGCGTTTTTTATCCATACCATACGCAAGTGCCGCCGCTGTCGGTTCGTTAATAATTCTTTTTACTTCTAATCCCGCGATTCTTCCCGCATCTTTAGTCGCTTGTCTTTGTGAGTCATTAAAATATGCCGGAACAGTAATAACAGCTTCAGTCACGGGTTTGCCTAAATAATCTTCTGCCGTTTTTTTCATCTTGATTAACACTTGCGCTGAAATTTGTGGCGGTGCTAATTCTTTGTCATCGACTTTAATCCAGGCGTCGCCATTATTGGCCTCCATAATTTTGTATGGCACCATTTTGACATCGCGCTGAACAACGTCATCTTTGAATTTACGGCCAATTAATCTTTTTACGGCAAATAACGTTCTTTTGGGGTTGGTCACAGCCTGACGTTTTGCGGATTGGCCGACTAATACTTCACCGTCATCACTGTACGCAACAATCGATGGCGTGGTACGCGCGCCTTCGCTATTTTCAATCACTTTAACTTTTCCACCTTCCATGATGGCAACACACGAGTTGGTTGTTCCTAAATCGATACCTATCATATTGGCCATGGTTATACTCTCCGCATAAAATTTGTCTGTAAATTACATAGGGTTGGTTTCAATTTTTTCAAGCTGCTTTTGCAATCATCACTCTCGCCGGTCTAATCACTCTGTCATGTAACTGATAGCCCTTTTGCATGACTTGTATAATAGTATTTGGCGCAACATCTGCTTTATCTTGTGCCAACATAACCTCATGAAAAGCAGGGTTAAACAATTCATTGAGCGGATAGATTTCTTTCACGCCGAATTTTTCCAATACTTTTTGTAGCATTCTGAGGGTTAATTCCATGCCATCGCGCATAGACTTAACCATGTTGTGCTCTGAGTCTTGAATATTTAGAGCTTGCTCGAGGCTGTCTAATACGGGTATTAATTCTTCAAGAATTTTTTTAATGCCGTATTTATGCGCATCGGTTATGTCTCTTTCCGATCGGCGATGAAGATTCTCAATCTCTGCTCTGAGTCTTAAATTTTTATCTTCCGCTTCTGTTAATTTGGCTTCCAATTCTTCCCGACTAGGACTCTCAAGTAACCCGGGTTCACCCATCATATCGTCGTCTTTTACCTCACCTGCCATACTCATTACCCCCTCTTTTCGCTAGACCCCCATTAGATAGGGCCTCTGGGACAAATTTCAAGGGGGTAGTTTAGCGCTTACATACCTTATATGTATGCCATTGAATAATCCTTTCACCCGCTCTAAGATTGGGCACTATATCTAAATAAGGAATCAGGATATGCGCCCTGCTTTTAAAAAAGTTATTTTATTTGGCAAACGTCATCGCGAAAAATCCACCATTTCGACCCTCTTAGAACTCAGCGCGTATTTACAGACGATTGGCATACAAGTTTCTATCGAACAAGAAACGGCCAAAATGGCAGATATTAATAATCTTCCCACGGTAACAGAAGACAATTTACACTCAGACGAATTAATTATTGTCGTCGGCGGCGATGGAAGCTTATTGAATGCTGCGCGTATTGCTTCCGAAAAAAATATTCCCGTATTAGGCATCAACCGGGGAAGATTAGGCTTTCTCACGGATATCAAACCCGACCAATTTTCAGACATAGAACATATTTTAAAGGGCCATTACCTCGAAGAAAAAAGATTTTTGCTCAATGCGGATATTATTGCTAACACTCAAATAATACATCATCAAACTGCCCTGAATGACATAGTCTTATTACCCGGCGATGTCGCACACATGATCGAATTTTCTATAGAAATAGACGGCCAATTGATGTGTACCCAACGCGCGGATGGTTTAATTGTTGCAACCCCGACAGGCTCTACCGCATATGCACTTTCAGGCGGCGGGCCTATTCTGCATCCACAACTTGATGCTGTGGTATTGGTCCCTATGTTTCCGCATAAATTAACCAGCCGACCCATTGTGATTTCAGGAAATTCTGATATTAAAATTTCTATTGATAAAAATAACGACACCGCACCCCGACTGAGTTGTGACGGTGAAGAGTATATTAGCCTCGAATCTGATCATACGGTTCACATCAGCAAAAACAAAAATCCCTTAACTTTAATTCACCCTGAAAATTATCAATATTTTTCAACCCTAAGAACCAAACTCCAATGGGAAAATAAACCCTATTAACTACGGCTAATTATTATGCTAACACATCTTCATATCAGCCATTTCGCCATCATTGACCAATCAAATATCGACTTTCATTCGGGCATGACCGTCATTACGGGTGAAACTGGCGCCGGAAAGTCTATTATTCTCGATGCTTTAGAACTAGTCTTGGGCGCACGCTCGGAATCCAGTTTTTTGCGCAAAGACAAAGATCAGTGTGAAATTACGGCCAGTTTTGATATTGAAAACAATTCTGCTGCTCAAATTTTTCTCTCAGAAAAAAACCTAGCCAGTGATGCAGAATGTATTTTACGACGGGTAATTACAAAAGATAATAAATCCAAAGCTTTTATTAACCAACATCCTGTGCCATTACAAACCCTGAGAGAATGCAGCGAAGCATTAATTTCTATCCATGGCCAACATGAACATCAAAGTTTAATTTCGCGCGAGACACAGCGTAATTTATTGGATAATTTTGGTCAGCATGAAAAACTCACACAGCCACTCAAAGCGCTCTACATTGACTATCAAAATATATTAAATTTATATACTCAACAAAAACAAAATTTATCTCACCGCGATAGCAAATTAGATTTTTTGAAATTTCAGGTAGAAGAACTGGATAAATTAAATATCACTCACACTGAGCTTAACTCTCTTGAACAAGAACATCAAAAACTAGCCCATATAGACAAACATTTACAACATTACCAAACCCTACAGAATTTATTAGATGATATTATTTTAAGTAATTTATCTAAAACACTGACTTTATTACATTCTCTTCCTGCCAGTAATTTAAATAATTTAATCACCACCGCCCACATAAATATTACAGAAGCCTCCAGTGAGCTACAAAATCTATTAAGCCATATAGATTTAAACCCCGAAAAATTAGCCCACATAGAAACCAGATTAACGCAAATTCATGATATAGCCCGTAAACACAGAATCAAGCCGTCGGAAATTCCCGAGCTACATGAAAAATTACAACAAGAATTAACGGCGTTATTAAAATTAGATAACCAATTAGATCTATTAGAAAAACAGCTTGCTGAAATTAAAGCTAATTATTTAACTATAGCCCATCAGCTATCTCTCTCTCGCAAAAAATCTGGGGTAAACCTAGCCAAAGCCATTACAAAATATATGTCCCAATTGGGCATGACCGGTGGAAAATTTGAAATTAATTTAATTCCCCATGAAGAAGAAACCCTTACTGTTTATGGCCTAGAAAAAATTGAGTTCTTAGTCAGCGCAAATCCTGGCATGCCCCTCCAATCTATTTCAAAAGTGGCGTCAGGCGGAGAATTATCCAGAATTAGCTTAGCTATCCAGTTAATAGCCACAGAAACCACGCACTTACCCATATTAATATTTGATGAGGTTGATGTAGGCATTGGTGGTGCGACAGCAGCTATAGTTGGACAGCTATTAAAACAATTAGCGAAGAATACTCAGGTTATTTGTATCACCCATCTTCCACAAGTCGCCGCATGTGGCACACATCATATTAGTGTGTATAAAAATATTTCTAAGGCTCATACAGAAACTCAAATTAAATTACTAACTCCTGAAGAAAAAGTAGCAGAAATAGCCCGTATGTTAGGCGGCTTAAAAATCACGGAACAAACGTTGGCGCATGCGAGGGAGTTGGTGGAAACATGAAAATCCAAGGCCTCAGCCATATTACTTTTATCTGCAAAGATTTAGATAAAATGGCTAATTTATTAAAAACTATTTTTAACGCCCAAGAAATTTATTCTAGTGATAACAAAAACTTTTCTTTATCAAAAGAAAAGTTTTTTAATATAGCCGGAATATGGATTGCCATTATGGAAGGTGAAGCTGTTCATAAAACCTATAACCATGTTGCTTTTAAAATAGATGACAAAGATTTAGATATATTTAAAGAAAAAATCTTATCCCTGGGCTTAGAAATTTTACCCGGTCGAACACGCGATAAAGCCGAAGGCAATTCTTTGTATTTTTATGATTATGATAATCACTTGTTTGAATTGCATTCGGGGGATTTGGATACGCGACTGAATTATTATTCCAAATAAAATAAATTTTCTTTATTTTAAAATACATTTCGGCCATAATAAAATCTAATAGAAATTCACGTTACCAATACAGCATATCCCCTTTTTTCTGCGTAGAAAATACTATAAGGACCATTATGAACATCCAAACCCATCTCGCTATTTTTGAAGAACACAAAATTCGCCGTTTATATGATGAAAAAACTGAAACATGGTTTTTTTCCGTTATTGATATTATTCAAGTGTTGACGCAACAACCTGATTACCAAGCAGCTCGAAACTACTGGAAAGTTTTAAAAAACCGTTTAAATCAGGAAGGGAGTGAGTCGGTTACAAAATGTAACCAACTGAAGCTTGAAGCCGCTGATGGCAAAAAATACTTAACAGATGTCGCCAACACAGAAACTTTACTCCGTCTTATTCAATCCATCCCCAGCCCCAAAGCTGAACCCATTAAGTTATGGCTTGCCAAAGTCGGTTATGAACGCATGCAAGAAATGGCTGATCCATCTAAATCTCTCGACAGAGCCAGGGAAACTTGGCACAAGCACGGTTACGGTGAAAAATGGATTCAGCAACGCATGATGGGACAAGAAACACGCAATAAACTCACTGATTACTGGAAAACTCACAACGTTAAAGAAGGCACTGAGTTTGCCATACTGACCAACATCATTCATCAAGAATGGACGGATCTCAGCATTAAAGATCACAAAAAATCCAAAGGCTTAAAATCTCAAAATTTACGTGACCATATGAGTGAAGCAGAATTAATTTTTACTGCATTAGCAGAACTCTCAACACGACAAATCGCAGAAACAACTGAAGCTGAAGGATTAAAAGAAAATAAAGTTGCCAGTAAAGCTGGTGGGAAAATTGCCAAAAATGCAAGAATAGCCTTGGAGAAAAAAACCGGCAAAAAAGTCATTACAACTGATAATTACCTACTCGCAAAACAAAATTAGGAAACACCATGGCCCTCGCCTTCCACCCCTTCCAAACCGAACATCTTCCTCTCTGGGAAAAATGGATTACGATTCCGCATGTAAAAGACGTATGGTTTATACCCGGCTATGAGCCAACAGATTATATTTATCAAAAAATTAAAAATAATGGCAATGGATATGACTATCCATTTGTAATCTATTTAAATAATCAGCCTATTGGCTATATAGTCTGTTGTGATCTCTATGCTTATAAAACTATTTGCCCAAAACCTAAGGGTTTATTTACTGATGAAAATCAGGGGACTTTTTGTATGGATTTATTCATCGCTGAAGAAGATTATTTAAATAAGGGTTATGGAACTCAAATAGTTAAAGCGTTTGCGGATTATATCTTCACACATTTTCCAGCAAAAATTATATTCATCGATCCTGCTGCTTCAAACAAACGCGCAATTCGCTGTTACGAAAAAGCCGGATTTACTTTTGTTAAAGAAGCGTTTGATGGGGTGACGATGTGTACGGTTATGAAGAAAACAAAATCGCATTTGCATCCATCATAACGCCCCTTATTCCCGCCGAATAATATGACCCGCAACATATTTATGCAAAATACTCGCAATCAATGTTTGATATGGCATACCCTCATGTGCAGCGGCCTGTTTTATACCAATCAAATCACTACTGGAAATTCTAATATTGATCTGTTTATCTCTTCGGAAGTTAACTGCAGCTTCTTGAAGTTTAGCAATCATCGCCTTAGCATTTTTAGGTCTTTTCATTTTCTTGAAATCGATGGCATCCTCAAGCTCTTGCTCATAGGGATCTAACTTAACATCATAGGGATCAATTTTTTTCTTACGACTCATATACTTCTCCTCTCAAATAATCTTTCTTTGCCTTCCTGCTTGGATATATTGTTTTTAAAAAACTGTACCATTTTCCTGTTCAACAAAAGGTACAACATACGCATACTCTCTTACACAAACAACCATCATCCACTGATCCGGATATTTTTTCTTATCATGAGCCAAGCATTCTTTTCCGCTGAAAAATTATCATTCATATGTATTTCCAATCCTTAGGGAATATTATTTCAACGGAATCCTATTGTCAACCTAATAGGATGCATTCAATAGCTACACCGACTCCCTCACCCCACTCGGTTTCCACGCGGGCGCAATGACATCATTCATCTTCGTGCGGTTTAATAATGGCGCGGGAATAATCGTATGCGATCCATATTTTGAATTTATTTTATCCATAATATTATTTAATTTTTCAGCTGGATTTTCGAGATCATCAAATAATGTTTTTTGCATATGGCCTAATACAGGATCAAGCGCTGTTACTTGAATTTGAAATAATCCCGATCCATCCCAATGTTCTTTGAGAATTTCGCGCCCTAAGCGATAAATTTTTTGGCCGTCATTTGAGGGATGCGACAATGAGCATCGTTCGCCCATCCATCCCCAGGCATAACTTCGTACGCCAATAAAAAATGTTTTAGCTTCTAGATTATGACGACGAAGACGCGCACCTACTTTTTCAGACATGTGCTGTAAATAGGTTAAGACTATTTTTTCATCTTTCGTATTCGGCGGCATGACTTTTCCGTGGCCGACGGATTTCGGATCTCTTACTTTAGTTTGAACGGGTTCGAAATCTAATCCTTGTGCCATTAGCCAAATTCTTCTACCTAAATTACCAAAGCGCTGCGCCAATATACTGATCGGGAGTTTTTGCATATCACCGCAATACTTAACGCCATATTTTAATAAAAATTGGCTAATACCAGGACCTATGCCACATAATTCTGTGACTAAAACATGCTCTAAACTTTCTCGAATTTTTTCTTTGGGAATAACCACAAAACCATTGGGCTTTTTAACTTCGCCTGCATATTTTGCTGTTGTTTTATCGCTGCTCACCCCAACAGAACATGGCAGACCCGATATATCTGTAACAATTTTTTTAACTTTTCGGCCTATTATTTCTGGATTTCCCCACAAATTTTGACAGTGCGTGACATCCAAGAAAGCTTCATCGACAGAAAATATTTCAATATCTGGCGTAATGCTTTCCAAACAATTCATAATTTTAGAGGACAATTCTGTATAGCGTTTGATACGCGTGGGTCTAACAATAAGATGTGAACAGAGTTTTTTCGCTTCAGGAAGTCGCATGCCTGTTTTAATTCCACACGCACGTGCTTCATAAGAGCAGGTAATTATGCATGTTCCTTCTGCGCCGTTCGTTACAGCTACGGGTTTATCACGAAGTTCGGGGAAATCCATTTGCTCGATAGACGCGAAGAAAGCATTCATGTCGACAAAAACAATTGCGCGAGACCACATGGGATTGTCTCCTCTTATAATTTAAATTTAGTTGGATTAGAAACAGTGTAGCGCAAACTACACTGTTTCAACTACCGTTGTTTTCTTCGCTTTAAATACTTCGCTATGCTTACTCAAGAAATTCTCAACCAAACGATGATATTCCGTTGGATTCTCAGCAAATGTTGTATGCGAACAATCCTTCATGATATGCAATTCTGCATTGGGCAAATAATCCCGCGACAACATTGCGCATTCGGGAATAATATAATCATACTCACCGTGAATAATTAAACAGGGTTGCTTAACTTTATGTAAATCACCCGTGCGATCATAATTTCGTAAACTTCCGGTGCAATTAAATAAATAAGGCCCAAAGACTTCCGACAATACCGGCAATGCAATTTCCATAGAAGATTTCAGTGAATCCGGCCACTCATCCATTCGACATAAATGACGGTGCGCTAAAATTGTAAATACGGCTTGATATTCAACATGCGCTGTTGTGCCTTGCGCTTCATGTCGCGTCATCATGCGAACCGTTTCAGGACCCAAGGCAAATTTGTGTCGTTCAAATCCACGTTGCATAAGGGGAATATTAAAAGCACTGCTGGTAATAATAAGACTTTTGACGAATTCCGGATAAGCGAGACAATATTCTAATCCCAATATTCCACCCCAGGATTGTCCTAACAGATGAATTTTTTTTAAGCCATAATGCTTTCGAATACTGTCGACTTCTTCGACAAAACGCGGAATTTGAAATAGCGTTTTATCTGTCACGCGATCAGACTGGCCACATCCTAACGTATCCCAGGTGATCACTTTTAGCCCAAAATCTGCATAGTGATCATGCGTCGTATGAAAAAAATTTGAGGGGCATCCGGGACCACCCGAGAGTAGCAATAATCCTTCATCACCTTCGCCGCAGTGAAATGTCATGATGTTATGACCCTGGATGTTAATGGGTTGTTTAACCATTTTGGTAGTCATGTGAAGTAAGCTCCTTTCTGTTCCGTGGGCAATATAATAGCGCAAAATCCTACTTTACTCTGTCATCCTGAATGAAGCGTAGCGAAATGAAGGATCTTGTGTTTAAGGGTGTCGCAAGCGCCACCCTTACTATCTATATAGATGGCCTAACACTAGAAATTATCTTTCCAGATTCTCAACTCTCTAAATACATCGACTGGCATACTTAATTTCTTGCCGCAATAATTTTCCACGGCTTTATGTACCTCGGAGATCTCACATCTAAAAAACGGATTGGTTAATTTTTCTATATGAATAGTCGAAGGAACAGTACTTTGTAAATTAAAATTGGGGTTATTAGGCTCGACGGTCTTGGCAAATTTTAAATTACGTTGGGTATATTCATGGCCACAATAGATTTTTGTATGATCGGGTAATTGAGAGAGTTTTTGTAAAGACTCGAACATTTGCTCATGCGTCCCCTCAAATACTCTGCCACATCCTGCACAAAATAACGTATCGCCACAAAATACGCTGTTTAACCCAAAAAAAGCTATATGATCATGGGTATGGCCTGGAATCTTTAAAACAGTAAAATCTAGATCTAATTCGGGAATAACTAATTTATTTTCTAAGGGCGAACGATAAACGGGTACGGGATAGTGCTCGAGTAATTCAGCGATGCCATTGGTATGATCCCAATGATGATGTGTCACTAAAATTGCGGTAAGCTTTATCTTTTGATGATCTAAAATATCTAATACGGGTTTTGCTTCACCCGGATCAATCACAACCGCTAATTTTTTATCTGAATTCACTATCATCCAGATATAATTATCTTTCAATGCGCGAATGGGAATAATATCCAACTTCATTTGAAAATCCTCAAGAATTAAGATAGCTTATCAGACTTAATATATTCGGGAGAACTTCATGCAAGAAACTGCATCTACGGTCAATCAAAAACTTACTGTTTTTGGAACAATCAGCGAAGCATGGAAACTGACTCACGGTACAAAGTGGGCGATTTGCTTACCTATACTCTTTGTTGTACTTCCCGCCTATCTTGCCATCATATTTATGGCTGTCTCTTTCTTTCTGGGGAAATTTTCGAGCACAACAGGAGGTATTTTCCTTGTCATCGGAATTGGGTTAATCTATCTAATAATCGGCTGCGTCACCGGCGCCCTCAAAGTTTCAATTGAACGTGCACGAGGTAACTCCGTTAGCGCAACATCGGGATTTCATTCTTTCTCTCGCGTCATTCCAATAGTACTCACACTTTTACTGGTTGGAATAATTCTTTTACCCGGCAACCTTTTTCACTATATACCCGGACTCAACACACAGACGATGAGCGCAAAGATCACTGTATTTATTTTGCAAACTGCCTATGGGCTTATCGTAGGACCCCTTGTTTATATGAGCTTCCCGCTTATCGTGGATAAAATTAATTCGCCTTTTTCTGCATTGAGTCGTTCTTTTAAAGCGGCATGGCCACATTGGTTTAAATTAATAGGCATTTTTGTTATTGCTGAAATTGTTTCGCTCCTTCTCTGGGCTCCATTTATGCTGGGCATGAATTTAAAGATGCAGGGTCTTGCGTTTGCAGGGCTTGGTGTTATGTTTCTCGCCATCGTATGGGCTATGCCATTCTTGTTTTTAATCCAAGGCGTAATTTATCACAAATTATTTGATTAAAGGACGAGTCATATGTGGAAACGGATAGCCGCACCTAAACCCTTCACTGTTTTAGGAACGCTGGGTGAAGCGCAAAAATTAATCAAAGGCTCAAAGTGGGCACTACTCGCACCACTGCTTGCTTTCATAGCAGCGTCAGGTGCGTTGACCTATATCTTTAGTTTAATTTTCGACGCCATGAATATCACGGATGCATCTCCACACCGCACCTGGGCCATAGCATATTCATTGGCGAGCTTTTTTCTTTTCCTGGTGGCCTGCTTATTTGTTTGTGCACTCTGCGGTGTATTTAAAGTCGCGATTCGACGTGCACGCACACATCATATTGTTCCTATCCATGTTGGCTTTCACGCTTTTTCTCGATTTGTTCCCGCCGCCATCACAGTGCTGTTTATAAGTTTCTTGTTAATTCTGCCTGTAATTTTTATTGTGCTGCATTTATTTATATTTGTTTTTTATGCATTCGTCATCGGCGTGTTTTTTTGCTTGAGCTTGCCCCTCGTTGTTGATAAAACCAATTTTCCACTGCTCGCCATGACGCAGTCTGCAAAAGCAACTTCACGCTATTTTTTAAAGATCTCCGGTATTTTTGTAATATTAATAGCCCTATTTTTTATTGCATATCTTCCGTTGGGATTGGGTCTCTATTTTCATAGCAAGGTTATTTCAATCATCGGCGGGGGAATTCTATTTTTGGCCATGTTATGGCTCATACCGCTTAAATATTTAACGGTTAGCGTAATCTATAAAAAATTAATTACGCATTCGCTTTGACATATCTCGAAAGATAAACAGCCTGGAGAATAACAAACAGAAAAGTCATGCCCAACACGCCGAATAATTTAAAGTTTACCCAAGTATTCGTCGTAAAATGATACGCAACATATAAATTCGCCACGCCCGATATAAAGAAAAATCCTACCCAGCTTATATTCAAACGCGCCCATACTTCAGACGGTAATCGCACTTGTGCACTCATCATGCGTTTTATAATCGGTTCTTTGCCAATATAATGACTTCCCCAAAATACCGCACCAAACAGCCAATTAATAATAGTCGGTTTCCACTTGATGAATATTTCATTGTGAAACACGAGCGTTGCGCCACCCAATACGGCAATTAATCCTAATGTTGCCCACTGCATCTTGTCGATCTTACGGTATCTCATCCATTCATAACTGACCTGCAAAACAGAGGTTGCGATGGCTACAGCCGTCGCGACATAAATCCCCCAAATCTTATACGCTATAAAAAACAGAGCAATGGGAAAGAAATCTATCAGAAATTTCATGGAATCCTACTTGATGATGGAAATTTAGGCGCTTATGATAACTCTTCTCTTCTCAGGATTCAAAAATATGGGCCTTTTTTTGACGATACACCCGATCAATCCACAAGCGCATTTGCTCAGCAAAGCGGTAGTATTGATCAAAGCCGGTGCCGTAATTGTTTACCCCACAGACTCTGGCTATGCCCTCGCCTGTCGATTAGGTGATAAAAAAGCGTTAGATCGCATTCGCCAAATTCGACATCTCAAAGAAGATCATCCTCTAACACTGGTGTGTCGTGATCTCTCAGAACTTTCGACGTATGCCATGGTCAGTAACCAGGTCTACCATCTTCTCAAAGTTCACACGCCGGGGCCGTATACTTTTATATTGCCTGCCACACGTGAAGTACCAAAACGATTTATGCATCCCAAACGTAAAACTATTGGGCTACGCATTCCTGACAATATTATTGCGCAAGGTTTATTGGATTTATTAGATGAACCCCTCATGAGCACAACACTCACCCTGCCCAATGAAGAAGTGGCTTTTCTCGAAGCTGAAACAATTCGAGATATATTAGGCAACCAAGTAGATTTAATTATTGATGGCGGAAGTTGTGGGTTGGAACCCACCACAATTATTGATCTCTCTGGTGATGCGCCGAAGATTATTCGAAAAGGTAAAGGCGACGTTGAGCCATTTTTATGAAAAATAAAATTTCCTTCTTGCTGCTATTCCCTTTATTAACAAGCTGCTCGACCGTTTGCCAGGAAGCCTCCGAAGTACTGACGTCACATTTACAATCCGCCAGTCGAAATTCAAATTATCCTTCAGCACCCACGAATCAACCTGAACTTGCGTCTTCACCGCCGGCGGTTGATTTGTCTTACTATAAACCCGTGAATTCTCGCCCCTTCCAACGCTCCGATATTGCCATAGCCGTTGCAGCATCCGGCGGTGGTTATCGCGCCGCGAATTTAACCGCGGGTGTACTCATGGGATTAGAGCAAGTAACCAATCCGCATCTACAAGGTAATTTATTACAAGCCGTAGATTATTTTTCAACCGTTTCGGGTGGCGGATTTGGTGTGGGTTATTATATTGCAAGCCTCGAAGATTTTAGAGAGTCGCATGAAGTCAACGGCCCGTTTGCTCCCCAATTTTCTTTTACGAATACCATGAACAGCTTGCCGAATAGTAATCCACTCGACACAGATTACAGCGGTCAATTATTTTTTGGTGCTGATCGCGGCCAGATGATTGAGGAAAACTTTGCGAATAGCATTTTAAAAACACAGCATGGAACACTGACATTAGGCGATATTTTTGTTCCTCAAAATAGCACTCAACAACCTCACCTACCCTATTGGGTAACAAACAGTACTATTTATCAAAACGCGGCGTTATTGCCCTTCACGCCAGATGTATTAGCAAAATATGGGATCAATACTTATCGATATGACAATAAAACTAATATTATTCAAGATTACAACAGCATTCCCGTTGCTGTAGGCATGACAGCCAGTGCAAGTTTTCCGTTTGCATTAACACCCACAACATTGGGAAGTCATAATTGTGTCGGCAGTTCAGAATGCTATTTGCATTTATTAGACGGCGGCATTGCAGATAATTTAGGGGTTTACACCGCATTGAGTTTATTGCGCCAAGACTCTGCTAAGACAAAAATATTAATTATTATTGATGCCTATGCTGGACATGATCAGCCTTTTTCTCAAGATGAATACCCTCCTTCAGGAACGACTTTATTTTGGCGTGTGATGGGAATGGGAACGGATGCGTTTCATCAACTGATCAAGCCTAATATCAAAAATCTTGCTCGCGCAGAATTGTGTCATGACAATACACAAAATGTAGTGGTAATTTATTTAGACTTAGGAAGTTATGATCGTGCAAGGGCTATTAATACAGGATTATTTCTGACACCCGAACAACAAAAATTATTATTGGGTGTGGGACAATCCCTGGTTCACGATAATCCTCAATTCAACCAATTATTAAAACCGCTGCTTGATGGTAATATTCACATTGGACAATGTTCGATGCATTAAATGAGCAATATATAGGAGAGTCTGTTTTGGTCAATAATACCGCCCCGTCTCGGATTTCATCTGGCATGCGTGTTACGGGAAAAATGCATCTGGGACATTACCATGGCGCATTAAAAAACTGGGCAAAATTGCAATACGAATACGAATGTTTTTTCTTCGCTGCTGACTGGCATGCACTCACCACGCATTATGAAAATCCGTCTGTGATCTCAGAAAACATGTGGGATATGTTTATTGACTGGTTAGCG
>Ga0206884_1014_pt1 | contig 64447 bp, 52 predicted proteins | sample Alteio_BWOrgCont_FD_152914 | JGI IMG/M metagenome (GOLD analysis project Ga0206884, IMG submission 152914) | Enriched cells from forest soil in Barre Woods Harvard Forest LTER site, Petersham, Massachusetts, United States -... | ecosystem: Environmental > Terrestrial > Soil > Temperate forest > O...
AAAGGATACATTGAGCAGCCCGGTTACTATCTTTCATCAAAAACCGCCGAAGCATGGCAGGCGCTTGACAACCTGCTGCTTACACAGGGGTGGGCAGGGTACGATTGGGGCCAGGTTTTTAATCCTCCGGCCATAACCTACCAGCCCGAGCATGAATTGGCTGTCAGAGGCAATGTTGTTAATGTTTTTAACAAGCCCGTAAAAGGCACTAATGTGCTGTTGTTTTCAAAAACGCCATCGATATTGATGGATACTACTACAAACGCAACAGGTGCGTTTGCTTTTGATCATTTCCCTAAAATTGATACCCCGATATTTGTGCTAAAGGCGGTTAACAAAAACGGCAAAAGTTTTAATGTGCTGATCAATGTAGATGAAGTAAGGCCGCCTGAATTTACAAAGGAAAATAACCGGTCATTAGAACCCTGGTATGTAAACAGCGATACTACGTTGCTTAATTATACTAAAAGCAATACCGTTTTAATGCAGCAGGATTATGTTAAGGGCGGCAACCATTTGCTGAAAGAAGTAAATATAACAGCAAAGAAAATTGTACAAGGTTCACAAAATTTGAACGGGCCGGGTGAAGCCGATATAATATTAGATGAAAAAGACCTGGAAAAGGCCGGTAAAAAAAACTTTTTGCAATTGCTTGAAGAAAATGTAAATGGTTTCAGAGAAAAGGCGATACCCTTCGCAAGTGGCCCGATGGATTCCATTATGTGGTATTACCTGCATGATAAAAAGGCGGTACTCGTAATAGACGGGATACTTTTAAATGATGTTTATCAGCCGCTTGGTTTCCTTACTTTAAAAAACTATTTGGAGTCACATAATGCAGAAGATATTAAAGGAATCGAGGTGATGTCATCAGATGTCAAAAGTATGAACTATGTTAACCGGTTCGGATATAGCCCATTAGCGCAAGATCATTCTGATCGCTTCAAACCAGCAGATGCATTTTGGTACGTTTTTATCGAAATTACCACCCGCTCGGGTCATGGCCCGATCATTGATAACACCCCGGGCATGTATTTATATAAACCTTTGGCCATAAGCGTACCAAAACAGTTTTATAAACCAAAATATACCGTAAATGACACTACGAAACATTTACCCGATCTGCGCTCAACAATCGACTGGGAACCAAATATTAAAACCGGTATAAACGGGGAGGCAAATATATTTTTTTATACAGCCGATAAACCATCAACCTATACTATCACCATAGAAGGCGCCGACATGAACGGAAACCTGGGCTATAAATTGGGGAAGATTATAGTTAAAGGGAAATAGATTCTATAGCGTAGCCTGGTATTTTTAATAACCAACCAACTTGTCATTTCGAGGAACGAAACAATCTCTTCGCGTTCATTTTCGTTATGCATTGACGTTAATACACTGACGTTGGCGCATTGACGACGAGATTGCTTCGTTGTTCCCTGCCTGCCGGCAGGCAGGCTCCTCGCAATGACAAAGTTTTTAATTTCTTAAATGTGCATCAACAAAAAACCCCGTCGTGCTCATCACAACGGGGTTTATTTTTTGAGCGGTTGATTGAATGAGCGGTTAATGAAACCTAATCAACTTAATCCAACCCAATCAACTTATAACTAAAAATTACTTCTGCTCTTCTTCTTCGGGCTTTTTACTTTCGCCTTTGTTTTGGGCAGCAATTTTTATTTCGCCGCTTTCTTTGTCAAAGTCAATTTCCATGGTATCGCCTTCGCTCAGTTCGCCTTTAAGTATTTCTTCGGCAATCGGGTCTTCCAAATATTTCTGGATGGCGCGTTTTAACGGACGTGCCCCGAACTGCGAATCATAACCTTTATCGGCAATAAACTCTTTGGCTGCAAGCGTAAGCTCAATTTTATAGCCCAACATATGCACCCTGTTAAACAGGTAAGCCAGTTCGATATCGATGATCTTGAATATTTCTTCTTTACCAAGCGAGTTAAACACGATCACGTCATCAATACGGTTCAAAAACTCAGGTGCGAAAGCGCGTTTCAAAGCATTTTCAATTACACCCCTCGAATGCGAATCGGCCTGTGTAGTTTTTGCGCTGGTGGTGAAACCAACACCCTGACCAAAGTCCTTCAACTGGCGTGCGCCAATATTGGAGGTCATGATGATAATGGTATTCCTGAAATCAACCTTGCGGCCTAATGAATCGGTCAGCTGGCCTTCATCCAAGACCTGTAGTAATATGTTAAATACGTCAGGGTGTGCTTTTTCAATTTCATCCAGCAATACAACTGCATATGGCTTGCGGCGTACTTTCTCGGTCAGCTGTCCGCCTTCTTCATACCCAACATAACCCGGAGGCGCACCAACTAAACGAGATACGGCAAATTTTTCCATATACTCGCTCATGTCTATCTGGATCAAAGCATCCTCGGTATCAAACATAAAGCGTGAAAGCTCTTTTGCAAGTTCAGTTTTACCAACACCGGTAGGGCCCAGGAATATAAACGAGCCAATTGGCTTTTTCGGATCTTTTAACCCGGCACGCGTACGCTGGATTGCGCGGGTCAATTTCTTGATCGCATCTTCCTGACCAATAACTTTGCTGCCCACGGTTTCTGCCATGTTCAGCAGTTTATGGCTGTCGGCCTGGCCCACACGCTGAACGGGGATACCGGTCATCATGCTCACCACTTCGGCAACGTTATCTTCAGTTACGGTATAGCGTTTTGATTTTGTTTCAGCTTCCCAAATTGCTTTGGCCTGCTCCAACTCTTCCAATAAATGCTTTTCAGTATCACGCAGTTTGGCCGCTTCTTCGTATTTCTGGCTGCGTACCACTTTGTTTTTCTCTATCTTGATGAGTTCGATCTTCTGCTCGATATCCAAAATGTTTTGCGGCACATGGATATTGGTAAGGTGAACGCGCGAACCCGATTCATCCAAGGCATCGATGGCTTTGTCCGGTAAAAAACGGTCGGTAATATACCTCGTGGTTAAAGTAACGCAAGCGTTAATAGCTTCAGGAGTATAAGTTACGCCATGGTGCTCTTCGTATTTTTCTTTTATGCGGTTCAGTATCTCGATGGTTTCATCAGGCGTAGCCGGTTCAACCATCACCTTTTGAAAACGACGGTCTAAAGCGCCATCTTTTTCAATATACTGGCGATATTCATCCAAAGTAGTTGCGCCAATGCATTGTATTTCGCCACGTGCTAACGCCGGTTTGAACATATTTGAAGCATCCAGCGAACCTGATGCGCCGCCTGCGCCAACTATGGTATGTATCTCATCGATAAATAAAATAACATCCGGCGATTTTTCAAGCTCGTTCATTACCGCTTTCATACGTTCTTCAAACTGGCCGCGGTATTTTGTACCGGCAACCAATGAAGCCAGATCAAGCGTAACCACGCGTTTGTTAAACAACACACGAGAAACTTTACGCTGAACGATCCTCAATGCCAAACCCTCGGCAATGGCTGATTTACCAACACCGGGTTCGCCTATTAATATAGGGTTGTTCTTTTTACGACGGGATAATATTTGCGATACCCTTTCAATTTCTTTTTCGCGGCCAACAATTGGGTCAAGGCGGCCATCTTCGGCTGCTTTTGTTAAATCGCGGCCAAAATTGTCGAGTACAGGTGTTTTTGATTTGATATCGGATACTTTTTTAGGCTGGCTGAATGATTCTTCTTCTTTAAAGTCATCATCGCCGCCGGTTGGTGATCCCGGCATCTCGTCAGTTACATCGTTTTTGTGCGACTCAACTTCGCTTTTAAATACTTCGTAATTCACGTTAAACTGTACTAATATCTGCGAGGCGATATTATCTTCGTCGCGAAGGATAGACAGTAACAAATGTTCGGTACCTATCACATCGCTTTTAAAGATTTTTGCCTCAAGGTAAGTGATCTTTAAAACTTTTTCCGCCTGTTTTGTCAACGGGATACTCCCAATGTGCACATTTGTGCCTATGGTACCCTTTACAGCATCCTCAACCGAGCGTCGTAATTTTGCTGTGTCAACGCTTAATTCCTTCAATAATTTAATTGCAACGCCGTCACCGTCCCTTATCAAACCCAACAAAAGGTGCTCAGTACCAATATAATCATGCCCAAGGCGCAAGGCCTCCTCTCTGCTATATTGAATAACATCCTTAACCCGCGGCGAAAATTTAGCTTCCATATATATCCTTCCGATTTATGAACGCCCTAATGTATTAATTTGTTTCAATAATCAGGGCGTATTCTTTTTACACATATCAACAATATTATTGCCAAGTTTTGTAGTTACAGGTAAAGCAGACATTCAGATGATATGCGATACAAAAAACTTAAACTTTATTTAGCAATTTTATAAATAAAACCCGCAATTACAATGAATTTTTATAAAAAAATGATTTATTTATACCTTTTTGATATTATTATGTTGAAATAGTTTAATTTAAGTACGGTCCATTTGTCATTAATGCGACATTGGCAGACAAAATAACTAATACTATGACATTACGGCATTAGTTTTTGTTACAGGGTTGGTTGGTTGATCGGTTGATTAAGTGAGTGGTTGATTAAGGAAAAAGATGGCGGTTCCTTTTTTTAACTCAATCAACTTAATCCAACCCAATAAACCAATAATTTCCAATAACAACATATATACGAAAAATGATTGTCAAATGATTTGCTAAAAGCATAATTTCGCACATATTTGTTTCCACAATCCGGAATCATAATCCAAAATTCACTAATTCAAAAATTCACCAATTATAAAATGGCAGACGAAAAAATAATTTTTTCAATGGCAGGGGTTAGTAAGGTTTAACCTGGCTTATTATGAACTTATTCACGGAGCTAAAAAGTCATCTCGACAGCCACGTTAAAGGTGTGAAACTCCTTCAACCGTTATTATTTCAGGGTATCCCCGGTTTGCGGTTTGACCTTCAGGCTCCCCTACTTGATACAAACGATGATGCTTATTTCATTGAAGTTGTGAAACGCATGGACAAGATACATTCGATAACAACTTCTGAAAGTGATTCGATAATGTTGTTTTATCAGAAGTATACATACAAGCGTAGAAAAATAAGGAAAGCCAACTATTTATTTAAGCAACTGAACAGGTCCTCAGCAATAATACAATATAAAAGAAAAAGGACCGACCTCTATGGCGATAATGTTGCACCGTCAGACGGGCATTGCGAGGTAGTAATAAAAGACACAGCATGCAATATCAATTTCCACAATCTATATGTTGCGACCGGTAATATGGATTTTGGCAGAATCCCGTTTTTAACTGCCCGTGCCGGGGAATTATACATCGTAAACCTTTCAAGGAATACGGTTACAATAATGTACGATGATAGAGGTTGCGATATAATCTCGTTGGATACTGATTTGCTTAGCGTTTATTATAAAGAGCTTTCGGACTTGATATTAGAAGTTAACAGACCTCAAATTATCGAGAACCTGCAAATTAAAGCTTTAATGCATCTTAATAAAACCTATCCCAACTTAATCAACAATTCCCTAATTTAGCCCTTCAATCCGAAATTAATCGACTATCCAAAAAATCACTAATTCACTAATTCAAAAATTCACCAATTATAAAATGGCAGACGAAAAAATAATTTTTTCAATGGCAGGGGTTAGCAAGGTTTACCCGCCGCAAAAAACAGTATTAAAAAATATCTATTTATCATTTTTCTACGGCGCCAAAATCGGTGTTATTGGCTTAAATGGTTCCGGGAAATCCTCCTTGTTAAAAATTATAGCGGGCATCGATAAAACTAACATCGGTGAGGTTGTTTTTTCGCCCGGATATACTGTAGGTTATTTGAGCCAGGAGCCTGAACTCGATCCCAACAAAACCGTGAAAGAGGTTGTGGAAGAGGGGGTTGCAGAAACCACTGCCCTACTAAAAGAGTACGAAGAGATCAACGAAAAATTTGGCCTGGAAGAATATTATGGCGATGCCGATAAAATGGATAAACTGATGGTGCGCCAGGGCGAATTGCAGGATAAAATTGATGCTGTAAATGCCTGGGAGCTTGATGTTAAGCTGGAACGTGCGATGGATGCCCTGCGCTGCCCTGATCCTGACGCCAAAATATCGGTACTATCAGGTGGTGAACGCCGCCGGGTGGCTTTATGCCGTTTGCTTTTGCAGGAGCCGGATGTATTGTTGCTTGATGAGCCTACCAACCACCTTGACGCTGAATCGATAGACTGGCTGGAACAACATTTAAAACAATATAAAGGCACCGTAATAGCTGTTACCCACGACCGTTACTTTTTGGATAATGTGGCCGGATGGATACTGGAACTTGACCGTGGCGAAGGCATCCCATGGAAGGGAAATTATTCCTCGTGGCTTGATCAGAAAGCCAAACGCCTGGCGCAGGAAGATAAAACCGAAAGCAAACGCCAGAAAGCATTGGAGCGGGAGCTGGAATGGGTGCGCATGGGGCCAAAAGGCCGGCATACCAAATCAAAGGCGCGTTTGTCAAACTATGATAAATTAGCATCCGAAGAAACAAAGGACAGGGAAGAAAAATTGGAGCTGTTTATCCCGCCGGGCCCGCGTTTGGGCAATGTAGTGATTGAGGCCAATGGTGTAAGTAAATCGTACGGAGAAAAGCTATTGTTTGATAATTTGAATTTCTCGCTGCCGCCAGCCGGCATTGTTGGTATCATAGGCCCAAACGGTGCTGGTAAAACCACGTTGTTCCGTTTAATAACCGGGCAGGACCAGCCTGATGCAGGTACTTTCCGCGTAGGCGAAACCGTTCATTTGGGTTATGTAGACCAGTTGCATGATGACCTTGACCCCAATAAATCAGTTTGGGAAAATGTTACCGGCGGGTTGGAAACTATTTTGGTAGGCAACAAGCCGATCAACTCACGGGCTTATGTATCCCGCTTTAACTTTAACGGCGCCGATCAGCAAAAAAAGGTAGGCGTTTTATCGGGCGGGGAACGTAACCGGGTGCATTTGTCCATAACCCTAAAAAAAGGTTCGAACGTGCTGCTGCTGGATGAGCCTACCAATGATATTGACGTAAACACCCTCCGTGCCCTTGAAGAAGCATTGGAAAATTTCGGCGGCTGCGCCGTAGTGATCAGTCACGACCGGTGGTTTTTGGATAGGATATGCACGCACATCCTCGCCTTTGAAGGCAACAGCCAGGTTTATTTTTTTGAAGGCAATTACAGCGATTATGAAGAAAACCGCAAAAAACGGTTAGGGGATGTTGCACCGAAGAGGATTAAGTATAAGAAGTTGACGGTGTAGGGGAAAGGTAATTAGAATTGCTATAGTAAAGGTTTTTTATGTACAGGCATCTGAATACATTCGCAATTGGTGGTTTGCAAAGCGTTGGTTACGTCAATGAAAGCGATATGTTAATTGTTTTATCCTCACAAGGGCGTGGGATTTTCAACTGCTTGACAGGAGAAAAAATTTACAGGGATGACTATGATTGGTGGGGTGATTTTGAACAGGAAAATAGTTTGATAAGAGGATTTGACGGTGAGGCTGGAAAAGTAATAAAGACTTTTGGGCTTTATAATCCAAATGAACACATGCCTTATCAAACGGCTGAAGGATATCAATTGCAATTAACGGAACCGCAACCTGACGACCCGCCATTTGAAAAGTATCTTGTTCAATCCATATTTATTTCCGGGCCTCCAAGAGAAAGTAAAACTTTTGTTTCTAAAGATGGGCCGTGCGAATTTCGGGCATTTGGCTTTTCAGAAACCGGGAATTCATTTGTGGTAGCGTCAAGTTGTGAATTAGTGATGTGGGGCAAAACGCAATAACCCAAGATTTCTAAGGCTTTCAAAAAATTCACAAATCACCCGACATGGCGGCCATGTGTTGCCCCTACAGGGCAATATTTATTTCATTTCTTTTCTACCAATATTGGGCACCTAACGGCGCCGGATATCCACTGTTAACGTTCACGGCCCCGTTAGGGGCCAAATATCGGTAGCAACAAGAAGAACAGGGGTTTTGTGCCGTAGGTACAAAATATATTCGCCGACCATCCCCGCCATGCGAATTGGTTAATGTTATTTGACGCAAACCATTATATTGCATCATTAACCCGATAAACCATGGCCAATACCTACACCCAAATTCACATTCAATGCGTGATGGCGGTAAAATACCGCCAATCTTTAATTCAACCGGAATGGAAAGACGAACTCCAAAAATATATCACCGGAATTGTGCAAAATCACGGGCATAAAATGCTTGCCATCAATAATATGCCCGACCATTTGCATTTATTTTTTGGCTTTCGGCCAACCCAATCGCTCTCTGATTTGATGCAAATTGTAAAAGGCGAATCGTCTGAATGGATAAATCTACAGTCGTTTACACCTGCTACGTTTCGGTGGCAGGAGGGTTATGGCGCGTTTTCCTATTCACGGTCGCATGTTAAGCCTGTGATTAAATACGTGATGAACCAGGAAGAGCATCATCGCAAAAAGACATTTTTGGAAGAATATCAGCAAATGCTGGATCAATTTGAGGTTGACTATGACGAGCGGTATATATTTAAATTACCGGAATAATTGTATGGCGAATAGGTTTCGTACCTACGGCACGAAAAACTAATTCATTTTTTTTCTACCGATATTTTGCCCCTAACGGAGCCGGTCCAGGGGATTAAGATTTGCGAAGTTTCAAAAACTTCGCAAATCTAACTTTTGTCATTTTCAAATCTTCAAATCCTCACATTTTCAAATTAATCAACCCTACCAAACCTTCACCCGCAAACTATCCGGCCGGTACATTTTATCACCGGGCTTTACGTTAAATGCTTTGTAGAACTCAGGCATGTTGGAGAATGGGCCGTTTACGCGGTACATTGGCGGCGAATGGGGGTTATTGCTGATGCTCATCCTTTCCGTTTCATCGCGAATTTTACTTTGCCATACGCGGGTTAATGATAAAAAGAAACGCTGATCGGGCGTAAAGCCATCAATTTCGGTATCGCTTTTACCTTCCGGCGTATTTTTAAAGGCCTGGTAGGCTATCATGGCGCCGCCAACATCGGCAAGGTTTTCGCCCTGGGTAAGTTCGCCGTTAACGTGCAGGTTACCCAAAACGGTAAACTGGCTATACTGATCGATCAGCACCTTAACCCTTGCTTTAAATTTGGCGGCATCTTCGGGTGTCCACCAATCTTTTAGGTTGCCGTCTTTGTCGTACTGGCGACCCTGGTCGTCAAAACCGTGGGTCATTTCATGACCGATAACCACACCGATAGCCCCGTAATTGATAGCATCGTCTGCATCTTTATCAAAAAACGGGAACTGCAATATCCCTGCCGGGAACACGATCTCATTTGCCAGTCCGTTATTGTAGGCATCGATGGTAGGCGGCGTCATTTGCCATTCCGAGCGGTCGACCGGTTTACCCACTTTTTTGATCATTTCGCGGTAGTTATGCGCGGCGATTGATTGCTCATTTTGATAATAAGCATCCTTGCTGATCTGTACGTCATCATATTTCTTCCATTTATCCGGATAGCCTATCTTTTTGGTAAAGGCAGCTAGTTTTTCGACCGCCCGTTTCTTTGTTTCGGGGCTCATCCAGTCCAGTTTTTCTATCCGTTCTTTATAAACGGCCTGTAAGTTATTTACCAGGTCAAGCATCCGGGTTTTGGCTTCAGGCGGAAAATATTTTGCCACGTACAACTGCCCAAGCAATTCGCCAAGACCATTATCGATATCTTCCGACATTAATTTCCAGCGGTCGCGCTGCTGTTTCTGCCCACTCAGCACTTTCCCGAAGAAATCAAAATGCGCATCCCTGAAAGCTTTGCTCAGGTAGGTTGATGCCCCGCTCAATGCTTCAAACGTCGCCTTATCTTTCCAAACATCGATCGGCTGGGATTTCAGCAGGCCATCCAGCGCTTTATAATAGCCAGGCTGCCCGACTAAAACGGTATCTGCTTTCAGTTCCATCCTGCTAAAGGCATCCTGAAGGTCAACATCCGGCATCTGTTTTTGAAAATCGGCAAAGGTAAATTTGTTGTAATTTTTTACCGGGTCGCGTAGCTGAACAGGGGTTAGGTGCGATGTGGCAATTGCAGTCTCCAGTTTTAAAATGCCTGCCGCTTTTGCGTTTGCAGTTGCAGCATCAACACCGGTTAAAGTAAACAGTTTGGCTATATATTTAACGTAGCCATCCAGTATTTTTTTGGAGGCTGAATCTGTTTTAAAATAATAATCACGATTAGGCAGGTTCAGGCCGGTCTGGTCAAAATGTGCGGCATTTTTGGTGCTGATCCTGTCATCAGGCGATATGTAAAAACCAAACAGGAAGCCGTCGCCGGTTTTAAAACCATCGGCGGCCAGTTTTACCAGGTCTTTATAATCTTTAACGGCAGCAATTTTGGCCAGCTGGGGCTTCACAGGATCATAGCTTAATTTTTCAATAGCTACGGTATCCATGCCACTTTTAAACATATCACCTACTTTTTGGTTGATGCTGCCGGCGGTATCATCATGCGCAGCCGCATAGTCCAGTATCTGGTGAATGTTGGCCTCATTTTTATCGCGCAGAGTATAAAATGTTCCCCAGCCGGTTTCGGATGCCGGGATCTTAGTATTTTTTATCCATTTACCGTTGGCGTACAAAAAGAAGTTGTCGCCCGGTTTAACGGTGGTGTCCATTCCCGATCTATCAAAAAAAACGGTTTGTTGCTGGTCTGATTTGTTTTTGCAGGCTGTTACCGTAAATGCAATAACGGCAATTAACCCCCATCTGGTTAGTTTCATTTTATAATTTTTTTATAAATATAGATTTAAAATGCAATTTGTGAAAAAAACAGGTGGTTAAAGAAAAAGGGCAACCACAAGGGATTGCCCCTACGGATAATCAGGCGATTTTAATATTTTGATAGGACGATTTGTAAGTGAGACCCTTGTGGTCGCCCCCCGGGAGCATGGTTGTTACTTTGCAGGCAGGTTATTTAAAAGCGATGTCTCAAATAACAAAACAAATTGCCACGTTAGAGGCTACCCTTCGCAAATGGGCAGCCACTGACGTGGCAAAAAATGGGTTGGCCGGCTTTCTACAAACGGGCAGCCCCGATGGGGCAAAAACGAATCTTTTACAACCCGCTGCTTGCAATCCCATCAAAACTTACTGACCTGTTGAGGTGAGCGGCAACCAGGTTGCTGGTATCCACTTGCGATGAATGGCCGTACATTAGGTCAACACTATCTATATCCCCTGTCAGTGTAGCTTTGGCGTGGCCGTTTAATGTGACATTTGCCTGGTAAGCGTCCATGTTTAATTGTGCAGTTGCATTATTGTACATTTTCACGTCAAGCTCAATGCCCGATAATTTTCCAAACGACCTTACGTCGGCATTATCATAAACTTCAAGACTGGCCAGCTGGCTTGCGGTAACCCAAACAATTAATTTTTGTGTTTGGTAGGATGCAATACGCAATACCCCGTTTTTGTCCGGACTGAATGAACTGCCGTTACGATCGTTTCCGTAGGTTACAACCTGGTCGGCAGCGCCTTCTGATAGGTAAAGTTCTACATTTCCGCGTATCTCTATTTTGCTAATTTCGCTAACGTTTGTTTTAACGTTAACCCTTTTTTCGCTGTCGTGGGCTGAAGCGAAAGTTGACTGGCTAAAGCCTAATGATGTGGCCAGCAGTATTGCGGTGGTTAAAATTGTTATTTTCATTTTCTTAATATTTAATGTTGAATTTTTTGTTTTCATTTTATAAGTCCATGCCAACATTGATACCCAAATTATAATTAATTGATTATCAGATAAATGATAAATAGGCATAATCAATCAAGTGTACGATAACGTACGTACATGTGCAAAGGCGGACGGTTTAACCAATAAACAAAGTTTTTTGGGAGATAAATGGGCTTAGATTTGACATTTTTTGCCTTCACTGTCCATCCAAATATTCGTATGTTTAGCGCATCTATTTAATTATTTATCATGTCATCACGCAAACCTTTTATCATGTCAAAATTCAGGGGAACCATTCTGTTTTTTTGCTTTTTTATAGTCCTTAATTCCGCAAAAGCGCAGGTAATTGCCCCCGATTCTGTCGACCGGCTCGTTGAACGCACCCTTAAAACTTTTGATGTGCCGGGCATATCCGTAGCGATAGTAAAAGATGATAAAATAGTTTACGAAAAAGGCTATGGCGTACGTTCTTTGGCTACCGGTAAAAAGATGGATGAAAATACTCTTGTCGGGATAGCCTCAAACAGCAAGGCCTTTACCAGCGCCGCTATAGGGATTTTGGTTGATGAAGGCAAAATTAAACTCGATGATAAAGTAACCGACTATATCCCCGAATTTAAAATGTTCGACCCCTATGTTACTGCTGAATTTACCATACGCGACTTGCTGACCCATCGCAGCGGCCTTGGCCTCGGTGCAGGTGATTTGATGGATTGGCCGGACTCGACCGATTTTACCATTGCAGATGTTATCCATAACCTTCGCTATTTAAAACCTACATCCAGTTTCCGCAGCAAATACGATTATGATAACCAGATGTACAAAGTAGCCGGCGAACTAATAAAAAGGGTATCGGGCATAAGCTGGGAAGAATTTATACAAACACACATACTTACGCCCCTGCACATGGAGCATACAGCGCCATCGTACCAATTGTTAAAAGACCGTTCGGACGTAGCTGACGCGCATTCGCCGGTTGACGGCAAGGTGGTGGTTATACCAAGATTTTTAACTACTACAGCCAATTCGGCCGCCGGTATTTATTCGAGCGTGGCCGATTTGAGCAAATGGGTGATAGTACAGATGAATAATGGCAAATATGATGACGGTAAACAATTATTCAGTGAAAGTATCCATCGCGAAATGTGGACGCCGCAAACCATTGTACCTGTTGGCACAACAACCGCTTACAATACCCATTTTGGCGCCTATGGACTTGGCTGGTTTTTAAGCGATGTAAAAGGCTACAAAGAAGTAAACCATACCGGCGGCATTGATGGGATGGTGACCAAAGTTACCATGATACCAGAATTAAAGTTGGCTATTGTTGTGCTTACCAACCAGGGGGCGGGCGCGGCATTCAGCGCTATTACCAATCAAATTAAAGACAGTTACTTAGGCATAACCGGTCGCGATTGGGTAAAAATATACAGTGACCAGGTAAAAGCCAGCGAAGGAAATGCCGACAAGGTAGTTGCCGATGTTTGGAAACAGGTAGATGCCCGCCAGCACGACAACCCCAAACCCGATCTTACGCCGTTTGCCGGTACTTATCATGATAACTGGCTGGGCGATGCCATTATCAGTCTTAACAACGGCCAATTATGGTTCAGTGCCAAACGTTCGCCGAAACTATCAGGCCAAATGCTGCCATATAAAGGGGATACTTTCGTGATAAAATGGAACTACCGCAGCATGGAAGCCGATGCCTTCGCCACCTTCACCTTTAACGACCAGGGCAAACCAATTGGCATAAAACTAAACCCTGTATCACCGTTAACTGATTTTAGCTTTGATTTCCAGGATCTGGATTATAAGAAGCAATTAGTGAATTAGTGAAAAAAAACTATGTCATTTCGACGAGAAACGAGGAGAAATGACATAGTTTTTTTTAGCCTTCTTTTAATTCTCAAACCTTTTTAAATAAGTTTTATCAATCAACTCCCCGTACAAAATACCGCTGCGCATATCCATGCTAAACCATGGCGAAGGGTATTGCAGCACCTGCAGGTTTTGGGCAGGCATAAAGCTTTGTGCTAAAAGAAATTGCTTTTTATGCTGGCTGCTCTCTACAACATCCATCACAATAAAACAATGCCCCGGCGATCCGCCTTTTATAAAAATATCCCCGGTTTGCAGGTCGTCCGGGTTTTTAACAGGTTTTAATTCCTTTTGCAGGGATAAAGTTCCCGCGTAAGCGAAAACCAGGTTCATGTAACGCATAAACGTAGGATAGCTATAATCCTTTTTAGTTGTCAGCACCCAACCGCCGTTACGATAACGATAACCATACGCATAATGCATATAATCACACCGGAAACCACTTTCAAAATGAAATACTATTTCATTATACCTTTTTTGCTGGTACAGGTATTCGCCCCGCAGGCGCATTACAACATCGGCGCATTGCTGCAGGTCTTCGCTGCCCACGCTCAAATCCACAACGGCGGCAGTATAAACATCGGTGGCCGCTATGGCGCCTTTGTAGGTTTTGGTTTGCGTGCCGGCAGGTTTAAGCGGCAGGCTTTGCAGGTAAGCGCCAAAACTGCCCGGCGTAGCTTTTACCTGTTGATAACCGGCAGGTGCCGTAAAGCGTGTTATAACTGTATCAGGTGCAGTGAAGCTGCTGTAAATTAAAAGTGCCGCAAATAGTAACGTGCTTTTCATTGTTATGGAATTAAACATAAAATTTAACTCTGCCATTCCGTTTCGCCTCATCCTGCCCTCTCCAAAAGGAGACGGTTCTAAGAAATCGCGAAGTTAAAGCCCTCTCCCTTGGAGAGGGTTGGGTGAGGCTATTAAATTAACTCCGGCCTGTACTCAAAATGCATGGTATCGTAATGATACCACTTCCCGCCCCATATAAAACCGTATTTCTCAAACGTATCTACTATGATTTGTGGTATCCTGTTTTTATATTTTATAACAGCATTTTCGTTGGTGCATTTGCAGGCCCATTGCCAGTAATCGGAGTAGGCGGTATTTATGTCTATTGTCATCCCGAAACTGTGCATGCTATGGCGGTTTGTGCCTGCAATATTGCGCCAGGTAAAGGTGCCGCCAATATTGGTCAAATATTTTTTTAGTTCTGGATGTTCATCAAGTTCCTTTGAAATTTGCATCAGCTTTTTATCGATGCCATTGATTTTTGTCACCGTAATTTTTTGGCCAACCAATTTCGGGCACCAGGTTATTTCGGTTAAATGCTGCCGTACTTCCTTTTCTGTTGCTCCGTACATCTTTAAAAAAAATGGCTCATTCCTAACCCTGCCCGGGTCATAATTTGTTGCCGGCGGCGATGCTAATTTCCCTGTTCCATAATTTTGGTTGAACATATCTTTAAGATCAGGCTTATCTAACAGCAATTTATAGGGTTTGTTTTTGATGCCATCATCCCAAATCATTTTGGTTCCATCTTTGAAAATTATATGGTTATCGGCGTAGCCGGAAATAAAATCTTTATAGCTGGAGATTAGTTTTTTGGCTGATGGGGGAATCGTATCAGACCCGACCTGCCGGGACAGGACTATAGTAATCCATAATAAAATAAAAATTCCTGCTCTCATCTTGTCTAAACTATAAGCTACCCCTCAATCCTTATATCAAACTTAGCCAATAACCCCGGCAAACCCTGCATCGAAAACCTGGCCTTTTTTAAATTATTAATGTCCGGATCGATGATGAAGTTATAGGAAGTGCGCAAATCAGCATTCTTTAATATAGTCCGGTTAAAAAATGCCCGGTTAAGGTTGCAATTTACAAATTGGGCATCGGTAAAGTCGGCTTCGGTGAGATCGGTTTCAACCATCTGGCAATCCGTAAATTTTGCGCCTTTGTTTTTCTTTTTAAAGAAGATTGTGTTATCGAGAATACAATTATCAAAATTCACCTCGAACAAAAAATCGCGGGCTTTGCTGAAATCGGCGCCGCTTAGCTTGCAATCTTTAAACTTAATATCCTGCAAACCGGTGTCCGATAATTTAATGAGCGATAAATTACATCCCTCAAAATAACAATCGGTAAAAACCATGCCCGACAGGTCGGCATACGAAAGATCGCTGCTGATGAACCTGCAATTTTCAAAAGCGCGGTTGCTGCCTTTAATAGCATCGGCAGTAATTTTGGTGAAAGTTTCGTCTTCGATTATATCGGGTAGCATGGTGCAAAATAAGTTATTCACAACAAATAATTAAGAGAAGAATATTTTTAATCCTTTTTGCCCTCTTTTTTGCGTGCAAAAGAGAGGGTGGTCGAGCGAAGCAAAGACCGGGTGAGTAAACTATGCGAGCGGCGTTGGCGCAAATGCACTAACGCTATGCATGGCGGCGTTGACTCACCCCAGCATCGCTTCGCTTGCTGACCCTCTCTATGGCAAGCCATAAAGAGGGTGAAGGCAGTTTTCCCTTAACTCAATGTCATTGCGGTACGCTACTATCTTACCTCAACCATCTGTCATCCCCACCATTTTATTATAAATTACCCTATCCTGTTATTTTACTATATTTTTATCCTGAAAAGTAAACTGACAAATGACCCATCTTAACAAAACCTTCATCAGCCTTGCACTGGTTGCGGCTGCCGCTGTTCCTTTTATAGCCAAAGCGCAAACTAACCCGCCGGGAGATAAGGAATGGATAGCAAAATCAAATGCTAATGCCAAATTGCTGCTTGACATCGACAAAAAATACTCGCCGGAGTTCGGTTCATCGCAGGGGCTGGCCTTTTATGATACACTGATCACCGTGCCCACAGTTGAAAATACAATGGCGGAGCGTAAAGAGGATATGGATGTCGTTGCTTTGCTGAAAAGGGCAAGGCAAAAAGAAACAGACACCAAAGTAAAGCAGGATATCGATATCATTATCAACCACGTCGAACTCGGTTTCAGGCAGGATGACTTTAACCTGTACAAGAAAATAGCCTATATGAATGCTACGGGAATAGTTTTCAGTGGCCTGCAAACGTTGCTGGACGACCAAACGCCTGTTGAAAGGCGCAAGGCGGCGGTGATCCGCCTGGCTAAATATGCAGGCATGGCGAACGGTTACCAACCCACCACTGTTATTTTGCAGGCCCGCATAGCTGCACAAATGCAAAGGCCGGACATGATATATCCATCAAAACAGCAAATGGAAGTTGAGCTGCAGCACAATGGCAGTATAGTAAGCGGCATTGCAGACCTGTTTAAAAAATACAAGCTTACCGGCTGGGAACAATCGTACACAACAATAAAAAAACAACTGGAAGACTATGATGCCTGGATAACCGCCAACGTATTGCCCAAAGCCCGTACAGATTTCAGGCTGCCGCCCGAAGAGTATAAACTGGCTTTAGAGGGCTATGGCATAGATATTCCGCCGACGATGCTGGCAAAAATGGCACACGCCGCATTTACCGATATACAAAACCAGATGAAGCCCCTTGCCGAACAGGTGGCGAAAAAATATAACCTGCCATCAAGCGGTTACCGGGACGTAATAAAATTCCTGAAAAAGAACCAGATCATCGGTGATTCCATTATGCCTATTTACAGGCGACACCTTACCGATATTGAAGCCATCATCCGCGAACAACACCTGGTGACTTTACCAAACCGCCCGGCCATTATCAGGCTGGCCAGCGAGGCGGAAACCGCGCAGTCGCCTGCCCCGCATATGGTGCCGCCGCCATTTTTAAATAATACCGGGCAGCGCGGTGTTTTTGTGCTGCCATTGAACATGCCGCCCGCCCCCGGCGAAAAGGTGGACAAGTACGATGACTTTACCTTCGATGCAGCATCGTGGACTATCATTGCCCATGAAGCCCGTCCCGGCCACGAGTTGCAGTTTGATAAAATGGTTGAAGAAGGCGTTTCGCAGGCCCGTGCGCTTTACGCTTTCAACTCCACTAATGTAGAAGGGTGGGGGCTGTATTCCGAATACATTACCCGGCCCTACATGCCGGTTGAAGGTCAGCTGGTATCATTAGATTACCGCCTCCTCCGCGCCGCCCGCGCCTTTTTAGATCCCGAATTGCAAGCCGGCACCATTACCCAGGAACAGGCGCTTAACCTGCTGATGACCGATGTGGTACAATCACACGCATTTGCAAAGCAGGAAGTGGAACGTTATACCTTACGCGCCCCCGGCCAGGCAAACAGCTATTTTTATGGCTTTACAAAACTGGTAAACCTGCGTAAAGATACCGAAGCAGCCTTGGGCAACAAATTTAACCAGCAGCGTTTTCACGATTTCATTCTGTCGCAAGGCATTTTGCCGCCTGCATTGATAAGGGAAGCCGTGATGAACGATTTTGTGGTGAAGGAAAAGGTTAGAGATTAGTGATTGGAGATTAGAGATTAGGAAAAGCACAATTCAAACATTTTCCAGGAGAAAAAGCTGTTACTAACTATACTCTTTTAAATTTTTTAACACCTGTTCTACCGATTGAAGTAAATTATTCAAATGCTCATTTCTCAAATTTTTCACTTTTCTGACTTTGGTGTCAGGTTGCAGCTTTATTTTTAAGAACTCAAAAAACTCTCGATCTAAATAATAATATTCATTTAGGCCGTGTGAATACCTTTTCTTTAAATAAAGACTGAATTTTAAAAGATGCTCTATATTGAATGAATAGATAATCTTAACGGTTTTCTTGGTTTGAAAATTATAAAAAATAGGTTTAAGAATATATTCTGATGATCGGTCTTCGGCCTTATTTATAAATTGTTCTAAGTCGGTTCCCAATAATATAAACAGTTCATTTGCTGAAACTATTTGCAAGTTTTTTTTAAGATTTGTGTTTATTAATAAGCATTCTGTTGCTATTTCATGCACAGCTTCGTAATATGGCTCACCTTTCGACAGGTAAATTTTCATATCTAAATTATCATCATATTCATATCTCCTTACACCTTTCTTAATTCCCTTTTTAAAGCGAAGTATCAGCCCGCTAACATCAAAATTTAGCATATTGTCAAACCTTGTTGCGAAATAAAAAGCAGGTACGTAATTTACTAAAGGATATTCGCCCTTGTCCACATATTGCAACATCCGATATGTATAATTACTATATTCTCTGTCATTCAATTTGAAATAGTTTCGATAATCTAATTTTTGCAAGATTTCTTCTCTTTCTGAAGCAACAACCTCATTCGTAAAATATGCATCATCTAATTCCTTTTCCAATAAATAAAAATTAAAGCCTGAGCCACCAGTAATATAGTTAAATATTGAGTCATAAAAATGATATGAGTTAGCTGAATAATCATAAATACTCAAAAAGTCATTTTTATATTGAAAAGGATCCGCTTCTTCGGTTTCATTTGATATTTTGGCTTTATTGAAATCCATATCTGATAAAGACATCGAACGAAAATTGCTATCAAGGTTTTCCTTCTTTAGAAAAGAAATTTTCCCCTTTTTATATTCGATAGCTATCGCCAAAGAAAAAAATAAGATATTTTCCAATTTATCTTTTTCAATAGAAGAATTTTCCTTTTTCTTTTCTTGGATGCTCTTAATAAAAGAAGAATATATAAGATTAAAATATTCGCAAAAAAATATCAGTGTCCTAAAGTTGTTATTGGCTATCGCTAGTGATTTTAATATTAATGATTGATTAGCTAATAGAAATTGGTAATATGAAGTGAAGGTAGATTTATATCTTTTCGTTATGATATCATTAAATGTTTGCTCCACACTTGGAATAAAATGGACGGTATTACCTATGACCTTTTCCTTTATTAAATTTTTGTATTCATTATCCAATTTATCCTCATTGGTTATAATAATAACCTTCGCATTTTCATTTTCAACTATTGAGTTTATAAACCCGAATATTTCCAGTAAAGAAAAGCTTTCGCTTTTTCGTTCCAAATCATCAAAACATAACACTAAGTCACCGTAACTTAGCAAATTATGTGATGTCGTTTGTATATCGGCGATATAGTCATCAATATTACCAAGCTTAGTAATATTAACGAGTCCCCTTGCAAGAGATTTAGTTAACCCTATCGTTAACTTCACCGCTTTATTTCTTAAATAAGGATAAATTGAAATGAAAATTTGCGTTTGTAAATCTTCGACAGATTTGATGCCAAATAATGAAATATGAATTGTTTTGTACTTTTTTGAAGCATCGCTACTGGTAGCTGTTTCATTTATTCTTTGTGTTAATTGAGTTTTAAAAAAATATGTTTTCCCAATACCATAGTCGCCAGTAATAACAAGCGCATTATTTGTATTTAGATTTAGATATTCTAATACAACATCGGTAATTGAACTCATATTGTGATTAATTAAGGTTAATAAAAACTCAAATTATACCTGTAATATTTCTGCAGTCAACCCCTACATATTCCTCCTATACTGCCCCCCAACCTCATACAGCGCATGCGATATTTGCCCCAGCGAACAATATTTACACGCCTCCATTAAACTTTCAAAAATATTCTCGCCGGCTACTGCGGTATGTTGCAGGTTTTTTAATAATTGCGGGATGATTTGCTCATTGCGGTGCTGAAACTCGTGCAGTGCAGCTATCTGGAATTGTTTTTCCTCTTCGGTAGCCCTTATCACTTCCGAAGGTACTATAGTTGGCGACCCTTTTTTATTAAGGAAAGTATTTACACCGATGATAGGGTATTCGCCGGTATGTTTAAGGGTTTCGTAATAAAGCGATTCTTCCTGTATTTTGCTGCGCTGGTACATGGTTTCCATAGCGCCCAGTACGCCGCCGCGGTCGTTTATGGCTTTAAATTCCGCTAAAACAGCTTCTTCAACAAGGTCGGTCAGTTCTTCGATGATAAATGCGCCCTGTATAGGGTTCTCATTTTTCGCAAGGCCAAGCTCACGGTTAATGATCAGCTGGATAGCCATTGCCCGCCGCACCGATTCTTCAGTAGGGGTGGTGATGGCTTCGTCGTAGGCATTGGTATGCAGCGAGTTGCAGTTATCATAAATGGCATATAAAGCCTGCAAAGTGGTTCGGATATCATTAAAATCAATTTCCTGTGCGTGCAGCGAGCGCCCGCTGGTTTGAATATGATATTTTAGTTTTTGCGAACGGTCGTTCCCCTTATATTTATTCTTTACCGCCTTCGCCCAGATGCGCCTGGCCACCCTGCCAATCACCGAATATTCCGGGTCGATACCATTGGAGAAAAAGAACGACAAATTTGGCGCGAAATCATCGATATGCATCCCGCGGCTCAGGTAATACTCCACATAAGTAAACCCGTTTGATAGGGTAAATGCCAGCTGCGTGATAGGGTTAGCCCCTGCCTCGGCAATATGGTAGCCGGATATGGAAACCGAATAAAAGTTACGCACCTTTTCATCGATAAAATACTGCTGTATATCGCCCATCATCCGCAATGCAAACTCGGTAGAGAAGATACAGGTATTTTGCGCCTGGTCTTCTTTTAAAATATCAGCCTGCACTGTGCCGCGCACGGTGGCAATGGCATAAGCTTTAATTTTTGCATAAACATCGGGAGGGAGCACCTGGTCGCCGGTAAGGCCGAGTAGGGTTAGGCCGAGGCCGTTGTTGCCGGGCGGGAGCGCCTCACCCCGGCCCTCTCCAAAGGAGAGGGGGTTTACCTCACCTAAATCCTCTCCAAAGGAGAGGATTTTTTTACCCGTTTCCGCCTTTTCAAATTCTACCTTTTCAGAACACTCTCCTTTGGAGAGGGCAGGGTGAGGCATCTCCGTCGAAGGGACTTTCTCATTCGATTCTCCTTCCTCTTTAGAACCCTCTCCTTTGGAGAGGGCAGGGTGAGGCGTAACGTCGTTTAAGGGTGTAACTACCCTGTCCGGTTGATTATCCAGCACCAGTTTTATGTCTTGAATTACTTTTTGAGCGTTGTTTATTACTTCATCATTTTCAAAACGGATAACATCAAAACCTTCCCGTTTTAAAACCTGCGTCCTCACCGCATCATCTTCTTTTGTCAGTTCATGCCCGTGGTAACCGCCATCAACTTCAATCACCAAACCTTTTGGAATACAAACAAAATCTGCGATATACCCATCTATAGCATGTTGCCTCCTGATTTTGTAACCAACCTGGTTGTTTCTTAGCAACTGCCATAAAATATTTTCAGCTTCGGTTGGATGCTGTCTATTCTCTCTTGAATTTGTTTTTAAAGTTTCCCATATACGCGGATCACCAGTCTCATACCCAAACCTTTTAACCTCTTCCGCTTTTTTGCTACCTCCCCCTCCTTTGGAGAGGGCCGGGGTGAGGCTTTTTAAGCCCTCTCCTTTGGAGAGGGTTTGGGTGAGGCCCTGATACGCCGGCCTCGGCAATCCCTTATCATCATACAACTCCTTAAACTTCGCCTCAACCAAATGCTGCAATTTATGTTCAGTAATATACTTTTCGCATTGCTGGTCAATGGCAGCATTCATAAAAAAGCCCAACAGCATTGGGGCGGGGCCGTTTATAGTCATTGATACCGATGTTGACGGACTGCAAAGATCAAACCCCGAATACAGTTTTTTGGCATCATCCAAAGTGGCAATGCTCACGCCAGAATTCCCTATCTTACCATAAATATCAGGCCTGATATGTGGGTCTTCGCCGTAAAGTGTAACCGAGTCAAACGCTGTAGATAACCTATGCGCAGGTTGTCCAAGCGACACATAATGAAACCGTTTATTGGTACGTTCCGGGCCACCTTCACCGGCAAACATACGGGTTGGGTCTTCGCCTTCACGTTTTAGCGGGAACACGCCTGCGGTATAAGGAAACTCGCCCGGCAGGTTCTCGGTAAGCAGCCAGCGCAAAATATCGCCCCAGGCCTCATACTTTGGCAAAGCAATTTTCGGTATGCGCAGTTGTGAAAGCGATGTATAATATAGCGGCTGTTTTATCTCTTTATCGCGTACTTTATAAATAAAGTTTTCGGCGGTGTATTGTTTAATGATTTCGGGCCATTGTTTTAGCAGGCGTTTACATTCGGGGTGCAGGTGGCCTTCGAGGTGGGTTTGGATGGCCCGTAGGGGCGCAAAATCTTGCGCCCCTACGTTGGGGGTCCCTGATTGCCCATTCGCGGGCGCAAAATCTTGCGCCCGCGAATGTTGCCCGGTTGAGGGCGCAAAATTTTGCGCCCCTACCATTTCTATCGTTCCCTGTACCTGGTACAACTGCTGTGCAATTTTACACTGCTCATTCACCCATTGCTTATAAGCCACGCTGCTTTCTACAATTTCAGCCAAATAACGCACCCTGTCAGGCGGGATGATATATATCTTTTCCGATTCATCTTCTTTCACCTTTACCCTTTCGCCTTTACCCCCAAAAAGATCAACACCGGTTTTTGTTTTCACCGCCTTCATCAGCACAGTGAACAGCGTGTTCATGCCCGGGTCATTAAACTGCGAGGCCATGGTGCCGTAAACCGGGATGTCTTCGTCTTTTGCGGTAAAAAGCTGGTGGTTACGTTTATATTGTTTGCGCACGTCGCGGATAGCATCCAGTGCTCCGCGTTTATCAAATTTGTTAAGGGCTACTATGTCGGCAAAATCAAGCATGTCGATTTTTTCCAACTGGGTTGCTGCGCCAAACTCCGGGGTCATTACGTAAAGCGAAAGGTCGCAATAATCGGTGATCATGGTATCTGATTGCCCTATGCCCGATGTTTCTACTATAATAAAATCGTAGCCGGCGGCTTTGCAGATGTCGATGCTTTCCTGCACATGTTTTGACAATGCCAAATTGGCCTGCCGGGTAGCCAGCGACCGCATATAAACGCGTGGGCTATTTATAGCATTCATCCTGATCCTGTCGCCCAGCAAAGCGCCGCCTGTTTTACGTTTGGATGGATCGACAGAAATTATCGCCAGCGTTTTATCAGTCTCCATCAAAAAACGGCGTACTATCTCATCAACCAATGATGATTTTCCCGAGCCTCCTGTACCTGTGATCCCTAAAACCGGCACATTGCTGGCATTGATGATCTTGTGTACTTCTGATAAAAAGTGATCGGCCTCTTTTGGGTAGTTTTCCACGATGCTTATCGCGGTAGCTATGGATTTTATATCTTTTTCGGGCAGGTGTTTAAGCTCGCCGTTTAGTTTTATTTTGTTTTGAAAATCGCATTGCCGCAGCATGTCGTTTATCATGCCCTGCAAACCCATAGTGCGGCCGTCATCGGGCGAATAGATGCGGGCAATGCCATAATCCTGTAGTTCTTTTATTTCCTGCGGTAAAAATACGCCGCCGCCGCCGCCAAATATTTTTATATGGCCTGCCCCGCGTTCTTTCAGCAGGTCGTACATATATTTAAAGTATTCTACGTGGCCGCCCTGGTAGCTGGTGAGGGCTATGCCCTGCACATCTTCCTGTATGGCGCAATTTACCACTTCATCAACCGAACGGTTATGCCCCAGGTGTATTACTTCTGCACCTGATGACTGCAAAATGCGGCGCATAATATTTATGGTAGCATCGTGCCCGTCGAACAGCGAGGCGGCAGTTACAAAACGGATCTTGTATTTTGAATGATAGGGAGCAATGCTTTCCATGGCCGGCAATAATTAGTTACGCAAAATTAACATAAATTACCTTTGCAAAAACTATGCATGCATAATAAATTAGTTCATGGACGATAGTTTATGGTTCATAGTTCACAGATGATAACTGTTTGTAGCACCTGAAAGATATAACTGCTGCAAACTGCCCACTACAAATTGTTCTACCCCTTATCATAAGCCGCCTGCAGCGCAGCAATATCTAACTTTTTCATTTGCATCATCACCTTTTGCACGTTAGCAGCCTTTGCCCTATTAGGGTCGCCCATCAGTTTGCCTAAAGCGTTGGGGACTATCTGCCATGATAAGCCGAATTTATCTTTCAGCCATCCGCAGGGGCCCGGCTCGCCGCCATCGCCCGTTAATTTATCCCAAAGCTCATCAATTTCTTCCTGGGCCTCACAATGCACAAAAAGCGAAATAGCTTCGGTAAATTTAAACATAGGACCGCCATCAAGCAGCATTATTTCCAAACCGTTAAGGCGGATAGTAGCAATTGTTACCTTGCCGTCACGATCAGGTGCTTCGGCTGGCAACCCGCTGCTGTTAATTACTTCTGAATTTTTAAAAACGGAAGTATAAAAGTTTATTGCCTCCTTTACCCTGCCATCAAACCATAAAAAAGGTGTTATTTTTTGGGCGGTATTACTGCCGAACAATGAATTGCTTGTTGTTGTCATAACGGTAGTTTTTAATTTGATAATTGATAAAATAAAGTTAGCGATGATTAAGCTTAGCCCGCAATGGGGTAAAAAGCCAATTGAAGGGGGATATAATGACAAATGGATAGTGAATAGCTGATTAGGTTGAATAAGTTGATTAGGTTGTTCCCAAACGGCCAATCACATGAAGTTTACAACAATGAATTATTCAACCCCATCAATGCCAGTCAACCCATCCGGCAGGATGCGGCTTTTGCGTTTTTGCCTTTCCGCATAATTCCCTGAGTGATAAAATAGCCCCCTTATTGCCCAAACTGGCGGCCTTGGTCCAATCGGCACAGGCGGCTTCTTTATTTTGCTGCGAATAATAAACTCTTCCCCTTACATTATATATTTCATCGTTTGCAGGGTTCAATTCAATCGCTTTTGTCAGGTCGGCGATGGCGCCGGCATAATTGCGTAATCCAAATTTTGCATAACCGCGTAGCGCATAAGAAACCGGCAGGTTCAGGTTGTAATCTATGGCCTTGCTTAGGTCATTAATTGCCAAATTAAAATCACGCACATCAATACTTAAAGCGCCGCGGTAATAATAGGCTTCTTTATAATCAGGGTTTAAGGCAATGGTTTTGGTGAAATCGGCAATGGCTTCGTTTTTTTTATGCAGGTTTAACTGGGCAATGCCCCTGTTAAAATAAGAAAGTTCAAGGTTAGGGCTTAGCGCAATTTCCTTGTTATAATCAGCGATAGCGCCGTTAAAGTCATTCATCGATACCTTTAAAATGCCCCTGTCATTGTAAGCAGGCGAAAAATCAGGGGCGATACTAATAGCTTTTGTAAAATCGGCCATGGCGCCATCGTTATCCTGTAGTTTAACCTTGGCTTCAGCCCTGTCGAAATAAGCTTCGGCATATTCAGGATTCAACACTATGGCTTGTGAAAGGTCTGTTCTGGCATCCCCGTAATTTTCCATTTTAGCCTTTAGCACCCCTCTTTTTTCATAAGCTTCGGCATCTTTAGGGTCAAGGGTTATGGCCTGGTTAAAATCGGCCAGGGCATCGTTATAATTGCTAAGTTCGCTTTTTTGTATGCCCCGGTACAAATAACCGGGTTCATATGCGGCGTTTATTGCTATTGCTTTTCCAAAATCGTCAATGGCGCCATAAGTATCTTTAAGATTGCTTTTGGCCAGGCCTCTGTCAAGGTATGCTTCCGGTATTTTAGGGTCCAGCTCAATGGCCTTATTAAGATCTTCAAGTGCGTCCTTATAATTAGCGAGGCCGAGTTTTGAGTTACCTCTGTTTGTATAAGCCGAGGCATCGTTAGGATTAATTTCAATAAGCTTATTAAAATCAGTAATGGCCCCGTTATAGTCACCCTGCCTGTTTTTTGCGTTGCCGCGGTTAGTGTAGGCGAGGGTGCTTTTCGGGTTTATAGCAATAGCATGGTCGCAATCTGTTATAGCGCCTTTAAAATCTTTGGCGCCAAGTTTGGCAAATCCCCTGTTAGCATAGGCAAGGTCGCTATTCGGGTTTATGGCAATTTCTTTGGTGAATTCATCCATGGCCCCCTGGAAATCCCCGAGCTGACTTTTTATAGCGCCGCAATAATTATAAGCTTCTAAATTTTTAGGGTTTAATTCAATTTCCTTGGTAAAATAGGTCATCGCCCCATTATAATCCTTGTTATTAAACAATTCAACACCTTTATCAAAATACATATCGGTGCTTTGCGCCAATGTAAACAAGGGTAGTAAAAGCGCGATGCAAAAAAATACTTTCTTCATAATCAATAGTGACAGGCCCGGGGATACCCACCCTTCAAATGTAAAAAAATATTTTTGTTGGATTACACCGATTTGAGAATTGAGATTACACCGGTAAACTTTGTCCGGCATAACAGTTATCGGTGAAATCGGCTTTAAATCTGTGAAATCATTTAAATAAATTTGTAATATGAAGGAACTTGCATTTTTGGTACACGAGGCTGAAGAGGGCGGTTATTACGCCGAAGCCGCCGGAATCGGGATATTTTGCCGAAGGAGAAACCATGGATGACCTTAAAAAAAATATTAAAAGGGGGATTGAATGCTATTATGAAAATGCAAGCGAAGTGACGGTTGAGGAACATAACGGTGCCTTCGAAAGTTTAAGAAATCATGGAGTAGTTGTGCTTTGAAAAATGCGAGATTAAAGGGTGGTAAGATAAGATTTGAAAAATTATCGCCGAAATGAAAAAAGAAACCGCCTAAAATGCAATTACCCTAAGATTTGAATAAAAAAAAGCCCTAATTAGGGCTTTTTTTTATTCATTATTGTTTGTTCCGTGCCTCCTATGGGCTGCCTCAACTATGTCTTGAGCTAATTTGGCTTCTTCCGGTGGGTCGACAGCAAGTGTTTTACATATCCTACAGACGGACGCAGGATAAATATCCTCATCAACTGGCACCCCGGACATTTTGCCGGAAACAACATTTCTAACAATTGAGTAGCCTTGATTAGCATTTCTTACCAAAACGCACCCATTTTGTTCTAAGTAAGCCATTAAATCTTGGCGTTTCATGATAAATAAAGATTAAATGGTTCGGTAGTTACCCCATCCTCATCCTCATCCTCAATTTCACTTTTCTTAAATTCAAGCATGTCCTTTAATGCCCTCATTAGATTTTGTTTTGCCACTTCTTTATTGCTGCCCTGCGCTATCACTTCTGGAAATTCTGCGAAATAAGCAGTAAATCCCCCTGTAGACGCATCCTCTATCATCACTCCCGTGATTGATATGGTTTGTGGTGATTCATTATTATCCATTGGTTTTTGGTTTTTATATTAGGTTTGTTTTGCTTACGAAAAATCTGTACTATAAGTTGCCGGTCATTAAACAGTTGTTTTCGACGAAAGTTATTATAAATATGTAAATTCGATAGTCACCGAAATAGGCCTATTGTCGGCGATGACTGAGATTTTATTTATAAAAATTCATATTGTCAGAGTTTAAATGTATAAATGTATATCTATACACTTCGCTGCCGCGCCAATATGTATAGCAAATGTAACCATATAAAGTTATATAATAAAACATTATCGCAAGATGTTTACAAAAAAAATATAATATAAAAAACCCAACAATAGTTTATTTATCCACATTCTACGAGTTTAAAACAATCAGCCAATTTGAAATTTACTGAGATATTACCTAGCTTCCTACCCCAAACCCCATATCACCATAATTCCGTACCTTTGCCCCAGCCGGTGAAATCACACATTAAAATCGGTGAAATCACCCTAAAAAATGATAACAGATACAGCGCTGCAAAGCTATAAAGGTTATAATAACTACGGCAACTGGCTTCGCGAGAAGTATGAGGGGCAGCGCGTGTTCAAGGTAATTGTTGATGGCGGCTTTACCTGCCCCAACCGCGATGGCTCAAAAGGCTATGGCGGCTGCACCTATTGCAATGTCGATTCATTTACCCCATCCGTATCACGCAACAACCCTTCCGTGCGCGAGCAGGTGATACAAGGTGTTGAGCGTGCCCGCAAAGGCAACAAAGCCGATAAGTTTATTATTTATTTTCAACCCAATACCAATACCTACGCCCCGGCGCATTATTTAAAAATGATGTATGATGAGGCGTTGAGTTATCATACCGAAGATATTGTAGGGCTATCCATAGGCACCCGTCCCGATTGCATCGACGCTGAAAAAATTGCCCTGCTGGAAAGCTATACCGACCGCTTTGATGTCGACCTTGAAATGGGTATGGAATCTATTTATAACGATACCCTTGCCCAGATAAACCGTGGCTGTAGTCATGACGACCTTATAAAAGCGTTAAAACTGGTTGAAAACAGCAAGCTGGATATTTGCGTGCATACCATATTCGGTTTCCCATGGGAAACCAAAGAAATGATGTTGCGCTATGCCGATGAGATCAACCGTTTCCCGCAGATAAAATTTGTAAAGTTTCATCACCTGCATATCGTTGAAGGCTCGGTAATGGGCGTAAAATACAAACGCGATCCATTCAAAGTTTTTGAGCTGGATGAGTACGCCAATTTTTTATGCGAGTTTTTGCCCTTAGTGAGGCCGGATATTGTAATTCAGCGCCTTTTTGGCCTAAGCGATATGGAATTACTGATTGCGCCCAATTGGGGCTTGAAAAAATCGGAAATACAATATTATATTGACCAGAAGATACTGGAAAGGGGAGTGGTACAGGGATCGAAATTTTATCTGAACCGGGATTAGGCTGATTTAGGGATTCCCCAGATGGTTAGTATCCAGACTTAAGAAGTGAAAATCAACGAAATCCAAAAATCATTCAAATCAACGGTTCAGACAAACCTAACCAGCATTTTTCCGTAAACATCCGCGAAATAAACTATCTTAGGGATTAATTTTAATTAAACGGTTTTGTCACAAAGGCTACAACAAAATTATATACCGGCATTAACAGGGGTACGTGCAATGGCAGCTTACCTGGTGTTTATATCCCACTTTTGCTATGTATTTGATGCCAGCTTTCCACATATTATCCAGCGTTTTTTAGGGGAGTTCCACATTGGCGTAAGCATATTCTTCGTGCTTTCTGGCTTTTTGATCACCTTTCGCTATTATAATACCTTCCATTTAACAAAAGACTGGTTTAAACAATACCTCAAAAACCGGGTGGCGCGCATTTATCCCATGTATTTTTTGCTTACTATAGCCGCCTTTGTTTATTATTTTATTACTAAAGACCAAAGCATAACCAAAGGCAGCGGCAACCCGGTTGCCCTTATGTTTTTAAACATCACCTTTTTGCGTGGTTTTTTTTACCAGTTTTGGGATACCGGCATAGCGCAGGGATGGTCGCTCACAGTCGAAGAATGTTTTTATTTTTCGGCGCCTATTATTTTCCTCATCGCAAAAAAATACAATAAGTTTTATATCCAACCGGTTATTATTACCGCCTTTGCTGTTTTAATGGTATTGATATTCAGGCACGTAAACTGGCATGGCTTTTTCGGTAACTTTCCGTTTGTACTGCTTTTTACCTTTTTTGGCCGCTGTTTCGAATTTTTTGTTGGGGTGCAGCTGGCAAGGTATGTGCTTAAAAATGGCTTTGAGCGTAAGCGGAAAATTAACTTTACCTATTCGGGCTTTGTGCTGATATTTGTTTTTGTATTTGTGATGGCCTTACAGCCTATTACAAAACCATGGAATGCCGGTTTGGAAAGCCCGATAGGCATCATTACCAACAATTACTTCCTTTGTGTTGCCGTCGGCTTGTTTTTTTATGGCATCCTTACCGAGCAAACACTTTTCAAAAAATTCCTTGCCCTGCCCTTTATCGAGCTGCTGGGCAAAAGCTCTTATATCTTCTACCTCATCCACTTAGGGTGGATGCACACCCTTTTAGGCAATGCCGTTAACCACTTAAACGACTACGTTTTTACGCTGTATGATAAGTGGGGTGTCGACTGGCATTCGCCTTTTGAATATGATTGGTTAAACCTTATTTACATTTTTATCGTATTAAATGCCGTTTCGGTTACTTTATTCAAATTAATTGAAGAGCCGCTAAACCATTACATCCGTAAATCAAACTTTTTGATCAGGTATCAGCCCCGCCCGAAAGGAATAGTTGACTAACGGAGTATTTAGTTAACGAATTTAATACCTGATGAAGAGAACTACGGCTTTTACCTATTGCTTTCTTTTGCTGCTTATTGTTCTGGTTATCCCAACCAAAACTTTTGCAGGATGGCCCATCGGTAAATACCGCGACCTTGTTATTCCATCATTTTCGTATTATTCGCAAACAGATCATTTTGATAATAATGGCAATATTGTAAAAGGTGTACCTGGTACCGGTTTTACGTCGTTTTCATCAAATTTATTCTTAGGTTATGGCATCAGCCGCAAGCTCGATCTGATTATCACCGTCCCCTTTTTATACCAGGTGAACAGGATAGCCCCCGGTAATACCTTAACCAGCCAGGGCGCCGGCGATATGGTAGCCGGCTTAAGTTATAACCTTGTGAATTTTAATTATGTAAGGTTTTTGTCGGTGCAGGTTTCGGGCATTGTGCCTTTATATAACAATACCAATCAAAATACTACTTTAGGTTTGGGCGCTTATGGCACCGAGGTTAAATTGATGTTTTGCGGGAATTTGCCAGCCTCAATTTTTGATAAGGGATATTTTAATACTGAGCTTGCCTATCGAAAATATTATAGCACACAAGGCCCTAACCAGGTAAGCCTGCTTACTACAATTGGTTACCCGGTAACAAAACACAATCAAATAAGTCTCGATTTATTACTCTTTAAATCTATCAGTTCAGATAAAGCATTTAACCCCAATTTTTTTGCCGAACGGGATTTTGAATTTTTCAAACCGTCATTAAATTTCGGGCATACGTTTACACGAAGGTTTTCGCTGTTTGTGGGTGGATACTATGTACCCTTTGGCATCAATACAGGCGTAGGTTATGGCGGGCAGATGTTAGCAGTTTTTAAATTATAGTTATGAGAAAGATCAATTACTTACTAATTATTACCCTGATGGTGATGTTTGGTTCAACGTTAAAAGTTGCTGCACAGGCCCAGGAGGCTGACGAAACGGGCGATGTTGTGTTGAAAGCAGTGCCTGAAAGCAAGGACGCTATTTTTAAAAATAACGAAGAAGTACGGTACCAGTTGCAATTACAAAATAATACAAATGCGTATCAGGCCGGCAGGATATCCTACCTGGTTACTACCGATGAAGGCAAAAAAATAGCGGTCGATTCTATGCATTTTACCTTAAAAGGAAATGGGTCGAGAGAGATGGAGATAAAGATACCGTCCAAAGCTACCGGCTTTTACCGCATAAATTTTATGGTGAACCTGCCTGAATACGATGATACCGTTAGAAAGGTATTTGGGGTAAACCCCGAAAAAATTAAGTCGCAATTACATAAGCCGGCTGATTTTGACGCTTTCTGGGCGCAATCACGCCAGCTTTTGGAAAAGGTACCGCCAAGGTACAGGGTTTTGGAACGTAAAGACCTGTCGACAGATGAAAAGAAGGTTTATGCAGTTGAGATGCATTCCTATGATAACCTCATCATCCGCGGATGGCTGGTGATACCTACCGATGGTAAAAAATTCCCGGTTCATTACCGGGTGCCCGGATATGTGGTTTCATTAAAACCAAATATGGATAATGATGATTTTATTGCTTTCGACCTTAATGTGAGGGGAAACGGCAACAGCAATGATGTGATCAATATTGGGACCGATAATTACTGCCTGGTCAATATCGAAAATAAGGATAAATATATTTACAGGGGCGTATATATGGATTGTATCCGCGGCCTCGACTTTTTATGTTCGCACGCAAACCTGGGCATCGATACTACAAAAATATTTGTTGAAGGCGGTAGCCAGGGCGGCGCATTGGCATTGATAACTGCTGCTTTAGATAAGCGCGTAAAAGTTTTAACCATGCAAGTGCCTTTATATGCTGACATTCATGATAACCTGCTCGTATCTGCCTCCTACAAAAGCCAGGTGTTTCCGTTTAAGGTGTTCCGTAAATACAACGGCATGCATCCCGGTTTTACCTGGGATAAATTTTTCAGCACTTTCGACTATTACGACCCACAGAACTTTGCGCCCATGGTGAAATGCCCTGTGCTGATGGGTATTGGTTTATTGGACCAGTTTTGCCCGCCGCGTTGTAGTATGGCATTATTTAACCATATAAGCAGCGCCAATAAGGAGTTTGTTTGCGTGCCGAACTCTACCCATGAAGTAAATTTTAATTATTTTATGTTTCAGAACCTCTGGCTGCGCGAAAAATTCAGGATACCATAGCTATATTTACCAGCTAAAACTGTTGAATTATTTACCCATTTTATTGAACGTTTTTATTTAGTTAGTTAAAAAGGATTTTTTTTAACTAACAGGAACCGCATAATAAGTATATTCGTAAACAAGATTAGCGGTATATATAAATTTCGGCACGGAAATAGCCTTCAGATGGTATATATAAAATTATTATCAGCTTATTCCCGCGAAAAACAGGCAGCTGCGGCTTCATTGTCCGCTGTAAGGCTTATATATTGGAGTTAAAACGATGAGAAGTATTTTTAATAAATTTCTGGCTATTGTTTACGCATTGGTCGCCTTAAGCGGGTTGCCACAGGCTTTGGCCCAAACCGGAAATAATGGCGGCACGGTAACAGCCGACTCAACGCCACCTACTAAGGATGGTACCTCTAATTCAACGGCGTCTTACACAGTGCATCAGGCTTTGGCCCAAACCAGAAATGATGATGGCGCAGTAACTACCGACTTAACACCACATAGTAAGGACGGTATATTTAATTCGACGGCTTCTTACACATTTGAGGTAAAAAATACTTACAAAAATGCCGAAGCCGGCAAGGTGTCGTACCTGGTAACTACCGAAACCGGTAAAAAAGTAAGGGCAGACTCGATAAAAGTAAAGATCAGCGGCGGGGGGTCAGACAGGTATAATTTTGATATCCCGGGGTTAAAGCCAGGTTTTTACAAGATAAACTTTATGATCAATGTATCCGATTATGATGATACTACGCGTAAAGCATTTGGAATAAAACCTGAACTGGTAAACTCGCCTTATGGTAAACCTGCTGATTTTGAATCGTTCTGGCATAATTCAATGCTCGAACTGGCTAAAGTAAAACCCGATTACAAGGTAACCGAAATGCCCGATTCAAGCAAGGACGGCCGCAGGGTTTTTTTGGTTGAAATGCGATCGCTGGATAATTTAGTGATCCGTGGATTTTTAACCGAACCGACCACCAAAAATAAAAATAAGCATTTTGCGGTACTGCTCGGCCTACCAGGCTACCAGGTTACACTCGGGCCAATGTTCGGTACCGACCCCGACATAGCTATATTTACTTTAAATATCAGGGGATCCGGTTACAGCCGTGATGTTATAAATGTAAGGCGCGAAAGCTATATCGTGCTAAATTTAGAAGATAAAAATAAATATATATTAAGGGGGGCAGTAATGGATTGTGTGCGCGCCGTTGACTTTATTTGTTCGCGCCCCGAATTAAAGCACGATAACATAATTGCAACAGGTGGCAGCCTCGGCGGCTTTTTGGCAGTTGCAACTTCCAGCATTGACAAACGTATAAGTTTCTGTTCAGCTGCGAATCCTATACTTAGCGATATACGCAATTTGGTACACGAGGTTGACTGGCCTTTTATCGATATTAATAAATATATCAATACAAGGCCTGGTTTAACCATGGATAAGGTGTTAAATAATATGGATTATTTTGATGCTAAAAATTTTGCATCAGACCTTGAATGCCCTACCTTAGTTGGAATGGGACTGGTTGATCCGATAGCGCCACCAAATAATGTATATACACTTTATAACGTTATCCGGGCGCCAAAGCACCTGATTATTTTCAGGGACCTGGGGCACGAGATAGGGGCAAAGTTTAATGTATATGAAGGCGACTGGATGCGGGATACTTTTGCATTATTTTAAAATTAATTATCAATCATGGGCCTGTTAAAAACTTTATCAAAAGTTCTGTTAATCACAATTGTATTTGTTATAACATCAAAAAGCTTAAGCTATGCCGATGGCGGGTTTCCCGTAAGGCCGGGCCGCTTGTTAATTTCCCCTTCGGTAAGCTACTTTTTCGCAAATTCTGAGTGGGATTCTACAGGCGTTAAAAAGCGGTTCCCTAATAACGGTCAATTTAGTTCCGTTGGGGTAACCTTGTATTCGGAGTACGGCATCAGCAAACGCTGGGCTGTTATTGCAACGCTACCGATGGTTTTTAACAACTATACCCAAAATGTAACCCCACGCAATACAACAAGCTCGGGTTTAACCGATCTGGAAACCGGTATAAGATATTATCTTGCAAATATCAATTTTACCTACTATTTCTCAATTCAGGGTACAGCAATTACACCTTTATATACTAATAATGCAAGTTTAGGCTATGGCGAAGAAGGCGCCGAATTAAAACTTGCCCTTTCGGGCAGGGGCCATTTGTTTGGCGAAAGCGATTACTTTAACATTTCTGATGGCGTACGCCAGTATTTCGGCACTGATGGCCCATGGCAAAACCGGTATAACGCCACATTTGGTTTATCGCTCGATAAAAAGTTTATGAACCAGGTTTCTGTGGGGTTAAGTGGCATAAATTCATTTAGTGATAACAAGAGCTTTTCACCTATACCCGAAACTGATAAAGATTTTTCTTTCTTAGAAGCCTCTTTAAGTTACGGTCATTCGTTCACCCGCGAAATTTCCCTGTTTTTAAGCGGCGGCGAATTTCTGACCGGTGTTAATACCGGCGTGGGTACTACATTTTCCCTGGCATTTATTTACAGGCTTGATTATAAGTAATTGGTTAGATTGGTTGATTAAGTTTGAATAGGTTGATTGAGTTAAATTAGTTTCACTAACCACGCACTTAATCAACCACCCACTCAATCAACCGATTTTAATCTTTACCACTATCCAGCCTCATCTCTATCATCAACTTCGCAAATCCCACCTTTTCATAAGCTTTAATGGCAGGCAGGTTATCATTATAAACTTCCAGTCGTAATTCATAAACATCTTGCGCAGCACACCATTGCTTAAGCGCCTCGATAATCTTTTGGTTTACGCCTTTCCTGCGGTGTTCGGGCACCACGTACATAAGGCCCAGGTACCCATGTTTTCTGTGTTTTAAATATATTTCAGAATCCTTTATGCGGGCATACCCGCTTCCAACTATTTCATTATTAAATTCAGCAACCATAACCTCTACGTTTGCGGCTGTGATCATGTGCGCCAGGTCGTAATAATTAATATGGCCATCCTGAAGTGTTACGTCAAACGGGCGCTCCGCTTTAATTATTTGTTGTTCAAAGCTTAGCAGTGTGGCTAAATCATTTAGCGTGGCTCTTCTTATGATAACAGGCTCCATAAATGGGATTGAATTTTAATTTAATCGTGCAGAAAGCAAGTCAAGCAACTTATTGAAATCGCTTTCTACATAACCTATTGACTGATAGATTATTTTGCCGTTTTCGTCTATCAAAACAATGCGTGGTATATACGCAGTGGCATAAAGGCTGAATATCTTTCGCTTCTCATCGGGCACAATTGGCAAAGTAAATCCATTTTTTTCTTTAAAAGGCGATATAATATTCCAGCCCTCTTCGCGGTCAACTACCAGCAAGGCGAATTTTGGGTTATCCTTATACTTTTCCCAAACCTCTTTTTGTATCCGCGGCAACTCCAGCCGGCAAGGCGGGCACCAGGTCGCAAAAAAATCTAATAACACTAATTTGCCCTTATAATCAGTAAGGTTAGCGGTTTTATCTTTAGCAGGATTGAAATTAAAAGTCGGTGATATGTCCCCTGGTTTGGTCAGGGTTGAAGTGTCGGCTTGCTGTGCCCTGCTGAAAAGCGGGGCTAAGATGATAAGCAAAACTGGGGTCAATTTCTTCATTTGATGTTTTTTGCAAGATAAAAAACATCAATGAGATCAACCCATTTACTGCACCATTTTATTAGCACAGTAAGAACTTGCAAAAGCTTCGGGCTTGGCCTTAAAAACAAAGCCCATGCTTAAAATGTAACCCATAGCTTCATGCAAAGCCTGGTTCGACTTAAACATTGGGTTGGTGTTGATGTCGGCATGTACTTCCAGGTCAACATCATAAAGGTCAAGCAGGTCGCACAGTTTGTAGGCAATATCAATTGATTTTTGCACTTCGGTAAGCATACGCTCTTTGATGCTCATTTTTTGCGACGTACGTTCCTGGTGGATGAACATAAACCCACCGCGGGCTTCGCGCAAAAAAACAATAACCGTCGCAAAATCAGTGACATTCCCTTTCACCTGTGAGTCGGTGCCGATACAAACTTTGAGTTTGTTGCCAAGGTTGGTTTCCCGTTCAATGGCCTTTTCAACTTCTTCTAAAATGGGCGATTGGATCACCTCGCCGCTAAATTTTCTCCAAACCATAAAAATATATTTTAGGTAAAATTTCAGCTGACCTTTTTAGGGTCTATAAAAATAAGCGATAAGTTGCCGTATAAACGTAAAGATAGTGTGATTTATTTGTTAACACTTTGCTGAATGTTAACAGGTTAGCGTTTTGATGTGCGGATGCGGGGATGTGCAGATGTGCGGATTGGGGTGGAAGATGAAAAATCCGATGTAAATTTTTACGTTGGTTATTGTATGTTTGTAATACAATCATAGCAGGATGATAAACAAAGTTTCCATAAGTAATTTCAAATCAATTTATAAGCAGGATATTGAACTCGGCCGTGTAAATGTGTTTATTGGTGAAAATGGTAGCGGGAAATCAAATATTTTGGAGGCCATTGCTATGGCGGCGGCGTCTAACCGCAACGAATTAAATACGGAAGCATTATTTAATAGCGGTGTAAGGGTTGCGAAGCCAAATTTAATGTTCAATTCTTTTTTAGATGAAGTAAACAGAAATGAAATAAAAATTGCTCTAAACGATAGTGGAGCCTTACTTGAGTCTTGTTTAAGGTGCAATAATCCAGACGACATTTATGCTATTTGGAAAGATGAAAAAAATGGAAGTCAAGGATTAAACATCGGATTTAATGTTAATGAATTGTTGGAGCAACTTGCCTTAACGCATAGCCTATCGGTCGATACCCTTATAAAAGAAACATCTACGAAGGGTTCTGACGCAGGATCGAATGAATCTTTAATTTCGTATTTAAAAACGCGTCGTTTAAATTCACAATTCTTAATTTACAACATTAGCACAAACGCGTTACGGGGTATTACCAACGAAAGCAAAAAACAACCACTTGGAATTAATGGTGAAGGCTTGGATATTCTACTCTCTACTTTTACAAAAGAACAGTTAGACGAATTAAAAGAATCAAATTTCATATCCTGGCTAAAAGATATACATGTTGATATCGGTGATAAATTAAAAGTTAACGGCTTTAAATTAGGCCGAAGCACTTCCGAATTGTATTTTACAGATAAATACATGCAAAAAAGCAACAACATGTTTTCCGCTGAAAATGCCAACGAAGGCGCCCTGCATGTATTATTCTACCTTGCGCTATTTATAAGCGAAAGAACGCCTTCATTCTTTGCAATTGACAACATCGAAACTGCATTAAACCCGATGCTTTGCAGGCAGCTAATGACACGAATTACCGAACTCGCAAAGAAACATCAAAAACAAGTATTAATAACCACCCATAATCCAGCCGTATTGGATGGGTTAAACTTGCACGACCCTGAGCAGCATCTTTTCGTTGTTAAAAGGACTGATGAAGGCCATACCAAAGTTGAACGCATTAAACTAAAACCTGATGTCAACAACGGGTCGTTAAAACTTTCGGAACTCTGGATGCGCGGTTATTTAGGCGCACTGCCATCAAACGTATTTTAATATGATGGTAGGAATATTCGCCGAAGGCCGGGGCGACCTGGCAGTGATCACTAACATTTTAAAAGGTTCGTTAAATGTTGACCGGGCCGATATAAGGTTCGAAGTGCCGGAGTACGATAAAGACCAAACAGATTTAAGTGTAATGCTGGAAGAGCAATACAGCAGCTGGACTGTAGTAAAAAAGGTTTGCCGGGAAAGAGAAAAAATCGATACGTTTTTTGATAACCCTATCGAGCAGGAAGGTTTTATAGTATTACACCTGGATACTGCTGAAAGGCATAGAGAAGATTATAATGTCACAGAACCTGCTAAAAGCAGCGGTTTAGAAATAAAACAATATTGCAATCAGCTTAGGACAAACATAATAAATAAGGCCAATGAATGGCTTGAAAATTCATACTCGGGTAAAATAGCTTATGCTGTAGCAATTGAAGAAACTGATGCCTGGGTATTAACCATTTATGATAATGGAAATACAGATACTTCTACCCATCAACGGCCAAAAGAGCGGTTAAATAACGAGCTGAACCGAACTCTAACAAGCAAACAAAAGGCCGTACTCAGGGCTAAAACTTTCGAAAAATATGATCAGTTAAGTTCAGATTTCAGAAAGAAAAGAAAGCTGGCAATTTGCATGGAAAAAAATGAAAGCTTAAAATTATTTTGTGAATCGTTGGGGGCATTTCGCTCATCAACAGGAAGTTAATCTTTCTTCAGCCCAACCGCAGCCCAAAATACCAGGTAACCTGGTTTGGTTTTAGCAATACCTATGCTTTTTAGCACTCTTGCACTATCCGGACGAACATTTAGCAGATCGATATTATGATGATCTTTTTCGGTCATATTATTTTTATTGCCCCATTTGGCAAGGTCGTGGGCCAGGTAGCAAAAGTCAGTGTCATCTGCTTTAATATCCCAATAGTAATCGGGTACGGTAAAGCTTTTACTTTCGGCGCCATCGGTATAATTAAACCATACCCTGACGGATGATGCGCCTTCCGCACTGGTCAGGGCCAGGTAAACGGCCTTATATTTAGCCTTTGGGACATCAAATTTAACATCGCCAAGGCCGGTAATGCTACAGGCCTGGTTATGCAGGCTGTCGGTATTTGAGTAATGCAGTTTTATAGTGGGATGTGATGGATTTGCCGCAAACAGCGGATCATCAGGTAAAGCATGTGGTTCTTTATCTCCATTAAACAAAGCCGCTGACAGGGTGAAATAGCCATCACCCAGCCCGTTGCCATCAATTCCTTTCGTCCATGCTTTTAGCTTGTTATTGGTCAATGTCGCCACCGGCCTGGCATTTAAAACTTTATCGATATTAAACTGAATCACATTCCCGTCTTTTTGCGAAATGGAGATATTGTTTATCGATAGTACGAAAAAAGCAGAAACAAGGATGATTACTTTCATATTTATAAACTACTTAAATTGGCCGGTGTTTCCGCCGTTTCCAGGCAATTTATAAAATCATCAACATTTATCATTCCTTCAATTTTACCCATCACTTCCACAGCAATACCAGCCTGATTTTTACTTAATTGCAGTCGCCCTCTAAATATCCGGCCTTCACCCGAGCGGATAAATTGCCCGAGCTTTTTGAAGCTTTCCTTCCTGCAAACATTTTCCACGCCGCCTTTATATACAATTAAACGCGCCCGTTTTTTATCGCTTTCAATTGCAAAAGAAAAATCAGCATTAAGTTTTATTGCCGCCATTTTAAAATTTGTAACCCGCTTAAAATTAAGTAGTAACATTTAAACTTTCAAAAAATATAGACCGGGGGAAAAAGAAAATTTTCTAAAAAAAATTATAAACAAAGTTAGTACACAAGTGTTAATAACTTTAGTGGTAAGAAGTGGTAGAAAGTGGTAAAAGAAATCTAATTTTACATTACAATTAATATCAGTGTTTTAAAATGTCATTCCTGATCGGCGAATTTGAATGTAAACTGGATACCAAAGGGCGTATGATGATCCCTTCTGGCCTCAAAAAACAGCTTCCTGAAGCTGAAAAAGAGGGCCTTGTGATCAATCGCGGTCTTAAAAAGTATTTAGTCATTTACACCAAAAAAGAATGGAACATTAAACTCGACGAACTAAGCAAACTTAATCAATACGATTATAAAAACGTAGAATTTATAAGATATTTCACCCGGGGCGCTACTGAACTTATACCCGATGCAACCGGCAGGGTTAATTTACCACAGCTGTTGCTGGATTATGCAGGGATAAAAAACGAGGTGGTGCTTTCGTGCCAGTTGGGTATTGTGGAGATGTGGGATAAGGCGGCGCATGATGAAATGATAAAAAATGAAATGCCTGATTTTGCCAGTCTTGCAGCCGAAGTGATGGGCAGTAAAGGAAAGGAGGGTAGTGTATGAGCGGATACCATACTCCTGTAATGCTCGATGAATGTATTGAAGGCCTGGCTATAAAACCTGCCGGAACTTATGTTGATGTAACTTTCGGCGGTGGTGGACACTCCCGTGAAATATTAAAACATTTGGATGCTGACGGGCAACTGTTGGCCTTTGACCAGGATGCCGATGCCAAACAAAATATCATCGATGACGATCGTTTTATTTTCATCGATCAGAATTTCCGCTACCTCAAAAACTTTTGCCGTTTGCACAACGCTATCCCGGTTGACGGGATATTGGCCGATCTCGGCGTTTCATCCTACCAGTTTGACCAGGCTGAGCGTGGCTTCTCCATCCGTTTTGATGCGGAGTTGGATATGCGCATGAACCAGCAATCGCCGCTAAGTGCAAAAGAGGTAGTGAATAATTACACCGAGGCTGAGCTGCATAGGATCTTCGGCATTTATGGTGAGATACAAAATGCAAAGTCGCTGGCAAATACTGTAGTAACCGCACGGCTAAATGGCCCGATAGTTACGGTTGCCGACCTGAAGAATGCGATAGCAAACCGTATCCCGCGAGGTAAAGAGAACAAATACCTGGCACAGGTATTTCAGGCCTTACGCATTGAGGTTAACCAGGAGCTTGATGCATTAAAAGATTTTTTGATCCAGTCGGCAGAAGTATTGGTCTCCGGCGGCAGGCTGGTGGTAATGTCGTACCATTCATTGGAAGACAGGCTGGTGAAAAACTTCATCGCCAAAGGGAAATTTAGCGGCGAGCTTGAAAAAGACCTTTATGGAAATGATAACAGGCCGTTCGACCAGGTAAGCCGCGGGGCAATTACAGCATCGGAAGAAGAGATAGCGAATAATAATAGAGCACGGAGCGCAAAATTAAGAATTGCGATAAAAAGATGACTAATCGTTTACGCGCACAAGTTGAGGAAGAGGAAGCGGAGAAGGCACTTGTTGTTGAGGAAAAACAGGTTAAGGAAATTCCCGACAACTATTTAATGCAGTTTTTCACCCGGATGTTCAATGCCGAGTCAGCAACACGGGCACTGCCTTTTGTGCTGTTCCTGGCACTGTTAGGCATGATATACATTGGCAACAGGCACCTGGCTGAAAAAAATATCCGCGACATAGATAAAATAAGCAAAGACGTTAAAGAATTAAGCTGGGATTATAAAACAACCAAAGCCGAGCTGGCCTACAAAAGCACGCTTACCGAGGTAGCCAAACGTGCCGATACACTGGGTATTAAAATATCGGTGCAGCCACCGCAAAAAATTACAGCAGAGGAGGTACAGGATGGGCATTAGGACAAATATACTCATCAGGGTTTACCTGGCATTTGGGTTGATCCTGCTTTTTGCCGGCGCAGTTGTTATGCAATTATACCGCGTACAGGTTGTGCAGGGAAAAAAATGGAGGGCCATGTCATCCAGCGGTTCAACACAATATCAAACTGTTGAAGCAGCGCGTGGCAATATTTTCTCATCAGACATGAGCCTGCTGGCCACTTCGGTGCCAGAGTATGAATTGCATATGGATATGCTTGCTGCCGGTATTGCTGATGACGATACTTTTAACGAAAAGGTTGACTCACTGGGTATGAAGCTTTCGCGCAAGTTTGGCGATAAATCTGAAAAAGAATATACAAGGATGCTGCGCGATGCCCGTAAGGATAGCGCGCGTTACCTGCTCATCAGGCGTAAAGTAACTTACCAGGAACTGAAAGACATACGCAAGTTCCCCATTTTTAATTTGGGCAAATATAAAGGCGGCCTTATAGTTGTTGAACAAAATAAACGGGTATTACCTTTTCATACGCTTGCCCAGCGCACCATCGGCTACAAAAACGAGAACGTTAAAAATGGAGTTGGCCTTGAAGGCGCTTATGCTAATTATATAGACGGTGAAAATGGCAAACGCCTGATGCAGCGCATTGCCGGCGGTACCTGGATGCCGGTTAACAACGGCGAAGAAGAGATAGCCGCAAAAGAAGGCGCTGATATTATTTCGACCATTGATGTTAACGATCAGGATGTTGCGCAGGAAGCCCTGATGAACCAGCTGACAAAAACACAGGCCGACCATGGTTGCGTTGTGCTTATGGAGGTTGCTACCGGCGAGATAAGGGCGATAGCCAATTTTACCCGCACAAAAGACGGCGATTACAAAGAAGAGTATAACTATGCCATCAGCGACGCCAATGACCCCGGTTCAACTTTTAAGCTGGCCTCGTACATGACATTGTTCGATCAGCATAAAATAGATACCAATACCATGGTTGATGCCGAAGGCGGTAAGTATAATATCTACAACAAAGACAAAATACTGAAAACCATTAAGGATGTGGAGAACAATGGTTTGATGACTGCAAAAAAAGCGTTTGAGGAATCATCAAACGTAGCGGTAGTTAAATATGTTTATTCGCATTATAAGGATGACCCCAAAGAGTTTACCGATAACCTGTATGCCCTGCATTTGAACGAAAAGCTTGGCCTCCAGATTTCGGGCGAAGCGCAGCCGGTGGTTAAAAACCCATCAAACAGAAGCTGGAGCAAATTAACGTTGCCAGAAATGGCCTATGGATACGAAATGCGGATGACGCCATTACAAATGCTTACGCTTTATAATTCGGTTGCAAATAATGGCAAAATGATAGCGCCGATCTTTGTAAAAGAGATACGCAGGCTTGGAAATACCGTTGAGCAATTCCAGGCGCGGGTGATTAACGAAAAGGTATGCTCGGATGCCACGCTTGGTAAAATGAAAAGCCTGTTGGAGGGGGTTGTGCTTGAAGGTACCGGTAAAAATGTAATTAAAAACCCTTTATATAGCGTAGCAGGCAAAACCGGCACGGCACAAATTGCCAATGGTTCAACAGGCTACGGGGTAAATAAAACTTACCAGGCATCGTTTTGCGGGTATTTCCCGGCTAATCACCCTAAATATTCTATGATCGTGGTTATCAACCATCCGACACAAGGGTCATACCTTGCTGCATTGGTTGCCGGCCCGGTATTCAGAACAATTGCCGACCGTGTGTACGCCAGCGACCTTGAAATGAATCAGGCTTCGCCCATTCATTATGTCGGCAACACAAACCTGCCTCAAATAAAAAAAGGCAATCCAAAGGCGCTTAAACAAGTGTACACCAAACTGGGTGTTAAGCCATTATATGCATCAAACAATGCTGCGGGTAGCGGGGTTGATACCAGTAGCGGTATCTCATACGAAGAAGTTAGCTATAAAAGCGGCGTGGTACCATCGGTAACTGGCATGGGCCTTAGCGATGCCCTATATTTATTAGGTAACGCCGGTTATAAAGTAGCAGTACGGGGCAGTGGCTCAGTTATCAGCCAATCGGTAACAGGTGGAAGTATCGTACCAAAAGGATCAAAAATAATAATCGAATTGCAATGAAGTATTTAAGTGACATAATAGACGGGCTTGCTTTCACTGAATTGCAGGGCAGTGCAGATATAGAAATATCTGCCATTGTTTTTGATTCACGAAAGGTAATACCCGGATCGTTGTTTGTGGCCGTAAAAGGCACGCAGGTTGATGGGCACGATTATATTTTACAGGCTGTTAAGGACGGTGCTGTGGCTGTAATATGCGAGGTTTTGCCTGCACGTGTTACAGGCGAAGTTGATTTTCTGATGGTGGCGGATTCTGCTATCGCACTGGGCATAGTTGCCGCCAATTTTTACGATAACCCATCATCAAAATTAAAGCTGGTGGGCGTAACAGGCACCAACGGCAAAACTACTATTGCTACCCTGCTTTATAAATTATTCCGCGACCTGGGCTATAAATGCGGGTTGCTCTCAACTGTCGAAAACTTAATAAACGGCGAAGTTGTGCAGGCTACACATACTACGCCCGATCCTGTCGAACTAAATAGCTTGATGAGCGAAATGGTGGCGCAGGGATGTGATTATTGCTTTATGGAAGTAAGCAGCCATGCCATCGCCCAGCATCGCATCAGCGGCTTAAAATTTGCGGGTGGCATATTCTCAAACCTTACACACGACCATTTAGATTATCATAAGACCTTTGACAGTTACCTTAAAGCTAAAAAAGCATTTTTCGATGGCCTGTCTGCCAATGCCTTTGCACTAACCAACGGCGACGATAAAAACGGCAATGTAATGTTGCAAAATACAAAAGCGCATAAAAAAACCTATGGCCTAAAAAGCATGGCCGATTATAAGGCCCGCATTGTTGAAAACCAGTTTGAAGGCTTACAACTGCTGATAGATAGTGAAGAAGTTTGGTTTAAAATGGTGGGTACCTTTAATGCCTATAATTTATTGGCAGTATATGCCGCCGCAATGCTGCTTGATCAGGATAAAACCAAAATATTGACCAGCCTGAGCAAGCTTACAGGTGCAAGGGGCCGATTCGATTACATAGTTGCACCAAACAAAACCATTGGTGTTATTGATTATGCACATTCCCCTGATGCCGTTCAAAACATATTAAGCACTATTCACGATATCCGCAAAGGCAATGAAAAAGTAATTACGGTTATCGGCTGCGGCGGCGATAGGGATAAAACCAAACGTCCTATTATGGCTAAAACCGCCTGCGAGTGGAGCGACAAGGTGATTTTTACATCGGACAATCCGCGCAGTGAAGATCCTGCCCAAATAATAAAAGACATGGAAGCAGGCGTTGACCCGGCATTTAAAAGGCACACCCTGAGCATCGTGGACAGGCGGGAAGCAATAAAAACAGCGTGTATGCTGGCCCACCCCGGTGATATAGTATTAATAGCCGGCAAAGGCCACGAAAAATACCAGGAAATAGCGGGGGTAAAAAGTCATTTTGATGATATGGAAGAGTTGGTGGAAAATTTTAAAGAATTGAGTTAGGTGATGTGCAGATGTGCGAATGTGCGGATTTTTAGATTTTATAAATGAATAAATAAAAATAGCCATGAGTGAGAAGCCAAATTTGATAGTTGATCTGACTTTTAATTTCTCTTTGAAAATAATTGCGTTTACCGAAGTCCTCGAATCAAAGAAGAAATTCAATATGGCCAACCAACTCTTTAAAAGCGGGACTTCAGTGGGGGCAAATGTAAGTGAAGCACAAGGCGCGGAGAGTAAAAATGATTTTAAACACAAATGCAAAATAGCCTATAAGGAAGCCGAAGAGACAGAATATTGGTTGAAACTATGTAAACATGCAGAAAGCTATCCTTTTGAACAGGTTATGCTTGATGACATACAATCGATTATAAGAATATTAGGAAAGATAATATCATCAACCAAATAAATGTGCAGATGTGCGAGTATGCAGGTGTGCAAATGATAGGGAATTGATAAATGATAAAAATAATTAACCAAGTAAAAAAGTGATTGAAGAAGCGAAAATTTGCGCATTAATAATCTGCACATCCGCACATTAATAATCCGCACATCTGCACATCCGAAATCCGCATATCAATATGTTCTATTACTTATTTTCTTACTTAAACAAAAATTACAGCATTCCAGGCGCTGGGGTATTTCAATATATCACGTTCCGCATGGCGATGGCGGTAATTACTTCGCTTATTATTACAACGGTTTTCGGCCGCAGGCTGATAGACTATCTGCGCTTTAAACAAGTGGGCGAAACAGTAAGGAATTTAGGTTTAGAAGGCCAAATGCAAAAAGCAGGCACACCAACTATGGGTGGCCTCATCATTATATTGGGGATTTTGGTGCCAACATTATTGTTTGCCAAAATTGATAACATTTATATCATAATGATGCTTGTTACTACAGTTTGGTTGGGGGGGATTGGTTTTTTGGACGATTACATAAAGGTTTTCAAAAAAAATAAAGAAGGCCTGGCAGGCAAGTTTAAAATAATAGGGCAGGTGGGCCTGGCTTTGTTTATCGGGTTTACAATGTATACCAATAAGGATATCGTAATAAGGCAGGAAATAAATTCAAAGGACGTAAAAGCGCAAAAAATAGCCGATGCGCCCGTGAATTTCCACATGCGGGGCAATGTGCCAGTGTACACGCAGGAGGTTAGGTCGACTAAAACTACCATGCCTTTTTATAAAAACAATGAGTTCGACTATGGTAAGGTGCTTAAGTTTATAGGGGCGGATACCGACCATTATTCATTGCTGGTATTTATGTTCTTCGTCATCATAATTATTACAGCCATATCCAACGGGGCAAATATCACTGATGGGATAGACGGCCTTGCAACAGGCACATCGGCTATCATAGGCATCACCCTTGCAATATTGGCATACGTATCGGGCAATATTGTAATAGCCGACTACCTTAATATAATGTTCATTCCCAACTCGGGCGAACTGGTAATTTTTGCTGGCGCTTTTGTAGGTGCATGTGTGGGCTTTTTATGGTATAACTCATACCCGGCGCAGGTATTTATGGGCGATACAGGCAGCCTGGCCATTGGCGGGATAATAGCGGTTTTTGCAATAATGATACGTAAGGAATTATTGCTGCCACTGCTGTGTGGGGTCTTCATTATTGAAAATCTTTCGGTAGTTATCCAGGTATCGTGGTTCAAATATACCCGGCGCAAGTTTGGTGCTGGGCGCAGGGTGTTTTTGATGGCGCCATTGCACCATCATTACCAGAAAAAAGGTTTTCATGAATCAAAAATAGTAACCAGGTTTTGGATCATCGGCATCCTGCTGGCCATAGTAACTATTGTAACGCTGAAGCTGAGGTAACGATTAGAGATTGGTTGATTAGAGATTAGGAAGAGTAAAATAACAAATAACAACAATTGACCATGGTCCATAGTCAAAACAAATCGGTGAAATCAAAATAAATAATCGGTGTAATCAAAAAAATGAAATCAAAAAATAAAATAGTCATTCTTGGCGCTGGCGAAAGCGGGGTGGGTGCGGCATATCTTGCCCAACAGCAGGGCTATGATGTTTTTGTTTCTGATTTTGGGGCTATAGCAGATAATTATAAAAAACAATTAGAGGATTGGAATATCCGCTTCGAGGAAAATCAGCATACCGAAAAAGATATCCTCGAAGCTGTTGAAGTAATCAAAAGCCCTGGTATTCCCGATAAAGCGCCTATCGTAAAAAAAATAAAAGAAAAAAATATCCCGGTGATATCCGAGATAGAATTTGCAGGCAGGTACACCGATGCCAAAATAATTGGGATCACTGGTTCAAACGGTAAAACTACCACTACCAGTCTTACTTATCATATACTAAAAAATGCAGGCCTGAACGTTGGCCTTGCAGGTAACATTGGTAAAAGCTTTGCCTACCAGGTAGCTACCGAAAAGTTTGACACCTACGTGTTGGAACTGAGCAGCTTTATGCTGGATGACATGTACCAGTTTAAGGCGGACATAGCCGTATTGTTAAACATAACCCCCGATCATTTGGACCGGTACGATTATAAAATGGAAAATTATGTGGCCTCGAAATTTCGCATCACCCAAAATCAAACGGCAAGCGATGTTTTTATATACTGTGCCGATGACCCGGAAACAATAAAGGGAATGGAAAGCCGTGCCTTCTCGGCAGAGCTACTGCCGTTCTCCATACAAAAAAAGATTGAACCGGGAGCATATCTCGAAAACGACAATATTGTCATAAACATTCACCAACAACATTTTCAAATGTCAATAACAGAATTGGCCCTGCAGGGTAAGCATAACGTCTATAACTCGATGGCATCGGGTATGATGGCTAAATACCTTGAAATACGTGATCCCTCGATAAGGGACAGTATGAGCAGTTTTAAAAGCATTGAGCATAGGCTCGAGTCGGTTGGTAAAATATCGGGGATCAGTTTCATCAATGATTCCAAGGCGACCAACGTCAATTCCACCTGGTATGCCCTCGAAAGCATGACAACTGATGTTGTATTGATCCTCGGGGGGGTTGATAAGGGGAATGATTACAGCATGCTGAAGCCATTGGTACGCCAGAAAGTTAAAGCCATTGTTTGCCTGGGCAAGGATAACAAACGCATCCACGATGCTTTTGAAGATGATGTGGAGGTAATAGTAAATACCTATTCGGCCGAGGAGGCTGCCCAGGTATCCTATCACCTGGCAGCAAAAGGCGATACCGTATTACTTTCACCCGCCTGCGCCAGCTTCGACCTGTTTAAAAATTACGAAGACCGCGGCCGGCAATTTAAACAAGCGGTGAGGGAGTTGTGAAAATAGTCCATGGTCTATAGTCCATGGTCCATGGTGAAAAAAATAAAGTAGTCGAACAAAAATCAGTGAAGTCAAAAGAGAATAATCGGTGAAATCACAAAACAACTATCGGTGAAATCAAAAAATAATCGGTGAAATCATAGAAATGAACAGGATATTAAATAACACAAAAGGGGACCGCTGGATATGGCTTATCGTCATATTGCTGTCGGTTATTTCTTTGCTGTCGGTTTACAGCGCTATTGGTACGCTTGCTTATAAGCGTGGCGTTGGGGCTGAGTCTATTCTGATGAAGCACCTGGCCATGATCATTGGTGGTATCGCGTTAATGTACATATCTCACAAGCTTGATTACCGGTATTACCGCGGCATATCAAAATTATTGATGATCATTACCCTGCCGCTCTTAGTTTATACGCTCGTTTTTGGCAGCCACGTTAACGATGCGAGCAGGTGGATAGCTATCCCCGGTACTGGCTTGAGTTTCCAGACGTCGGATTTGGCCAAACTTGCTTTGATCACGTATTTGGCACGGACACTATCACTTAAACAGGAAAATATCAAGGATGTCAAACAATCCTTCATACCTATCATGGGTGCGGTTTGCGTGGTGTTTATTTTAATTGCGCTTGCAAACCTTTCTACAGCATTAATGCTTTTTGGTGTAAGTATTTTACTGCTGATCATCGGCCGTATCAGCATAAAGCAAATTGCCATAACCTGCCTTGCTGGCGGGATTTTATTGGCAGGGGTAGTATTTTTGGGGCCTCGTCATAAAACTTACGTATCAAGGATACACGCTTTTATGCACCCGGAAATTTCTAATCCTGATAAATCGTTCCAGTCCGACCACGCTAAAATAGCTATTGCAACCGGTGGAGTATTTGGCAAAGGCGTAGGCAAAAGCGACCAGATAAATTACCTCCCAGAAGCTTATTCGGATGAGATATATGCGGTAATAGTTGAAGAATATGGATTAGTTGGCGGCATACTTTTAATAGGCATTTACCTGTTTTTATTATATCGCTGCATAAAAATAGTTACAAAAGCCCCAAAAGCGTTCGGGGCATTGCTGGCGGCGGGGTTAAGCTTTAGTTTAACCATACAGGCATTTGCAAATATGGCAGTGGCAGTAGGCCTTGGCCCGGTAACAGGTATCCCTTTGCCGCTTGTAAGTATGGGTGGTACGTCGATATTATTTACCAGCGTGGCATTTGGTATCATACTATCGGTAAGCAGGGATATTGAGGAACCAAAAAAAGTTATAGTAGGGGAGATAAGGGAAGTGGCAATATGATTTGGGATTTACGATTTACGATTTCGGATTTATAAAATGAATAGACATAATCGGTGTAATCACAAATAGGAATCGGTGTAATCAAAATAAAAAATCGGTGAAATCGAACAAGAAAATAATCATTAGCGGCGGTGGTACAGGAGGGCATATCTTCCCGGCTATTGCTATTGCCAATGCTTTAAAAAAGCTTGATCCTGCCATCGAGATATTATTTGTTGGGGCCAATGGCCGCATGGAGATGGAAAAAGTGCCTGCGGCAGGTTATAAGATAATCGGGTTGGACATACAAGGTATCCAGCGTAAATCTATATGGAAAAACGTGATGTTCCCGATAAAATTGATTAGTAGTGTACAAAAGGCATTGAAAATTATAAAGGAATTTAACCCTGATGCAGCGGTCGGTGTTGGCGGCTATGCTTCGGGGCCCTTATTATATGCAGCTTCGTTAAAGGATATTCCTTATTTGATACAGGAACAAAATTCATACGCGGGTATTACCAACAAGTGGCTGGGCAAAAAGGCAAAAAAAATATGCGTGGCCTTTGATGGCATGGACCAGTTTTTTCCTTTCGACCGGATAATTAAAACAGGTAACCCCATACGTCGCGACTCGGTAAATATTGCAGGGAAACACATGCAGGCGCTCGAATTATTTAAGCTGTCGGCGTTTAAAAAGACGATACTGGTTATTGGTGGCAGCCTGGGTGCGCGCACTTTGAATAACAGTATAATGGCTGGTTTGGATAAGATGGTTGCTGCCGACGCGCAAATTATATGGCAAACTGGCAAAACATCGTACCAAACCATTATTGAGAAAATTGATGAAGACAAGTATCCTGATGTCAAGATAACCGAATTTTTGCACCGTATGGATTTGGCTTATGCTGCCGCTGATGTCATTATATCAAGAGCAGGGGCTGGTACTATTGCCGAGCTATGTGTTATTAAAAAGCCGGTGATACTGGTGCCTTCGCCAAATGTGGCGGAAGACCATCAAACAAAAAATGCACTGGCACTGGTATCAGAAAATGCGGCGGTTTTTGTTGCCGACAGGGATGCCCAAGCTAACCTGGTTAATAAAGTGCTGGAACTTTTAAATGATAAAGAGTTACAAAAAAAATTAGGTGATAACATAGGCAAACTGGCAATGCCTGATGCTGATGAAGTTATTGCGCAGGAAGTAATGAAATTAAGTCTTAAGTCTTAAGTTAAAAGTTCAAAGTCCGGATTGTGGCTTTAGACTTTCAAAATACTGACTTAAGACTTAGAACTTCAGACTAAAGACTTAGAAACATGGAATTAAGCAATATAAAACGCGTTTACCTGGTTGGAATAGGTGGCATTGGCATGAGTGGCCTGGCCCGTTATTTTCATCATTTGGGCTGCGTTGTTTGCGGTTACGATAAAACATCTACCGAACTTACCAGCGAATTGAACCGTGAAGGGATAGCGGTTATATTTGAAGATAGCGAGGACTGGATACCTTCAGCTTTCAGAAAGCCGGGCGATGATACGCTGATTATTTATACGCCAGCTATCCCCAAAGATTCGGTGATCCTAAATTTCTTCCGCAATAATGGGTTTGAACTTTTTAAACGGTCGCAGGTATTGGGTATCATCAGCAAAGGCAAATTTACAGTGGCCGTTGCCGGTACGCATGGTAAAACAACCACATCAACCATGATCGCCCATATCCTTAAAGATTCGGGCAGGGATTGTTCGGCGTTCCTTGGCGGCATATCGACAAACTATCACAGCAACGTGCTTTATGGCAAAAATGATATTGTTGTGGTTGAGGCTGATGAGTACGACAGGTCGTTCCTTACCCTATATCCTGATGTTGCTATCATAACATCAATGGATGCAGACCACCTCGATATCTATGGCGATCATAGCCATCTTACCGATTCATTTAAACTATTTGCATCGCAAATAAAACCGGGAGGCAAGCTTATCCATCGTAAAGGTTTGCCTTTAGCAACAGGTTTTACCTACGCTATCGATACGGAAGCTGATGCAACTGCTTCAAATATTCGCATTGAAAACAGCGACTTTTATTTTGATTTTAAAAACGGAAATACCCAAATCAATGACATAAAAATGGGCATACCCGGTTTTCACAATGTGGAGAACGCCGTGGCTGCTACAGAAGCCGCTTTACTGCTTGATGTACCTGCTGAAGCTGTAAAAAGCGCATTAGGTTCGTTCAAAGGGGTAAAACGACGCTTTGAGTATATTATAAAAGATGAGTATCAAATATTTATTGATGATTATGCACACCATCCCGAAGAATTAAAAGCATGCATAAGATCGGTTAAAAAATTGTATCCCGATAAAAAGCTAACCACAATTTTTCAGCCGCATTTATATACCCGTACGCGCGATTTTGCGGATGGCTTTGCCGAAGCGCTTGATATGTCGGACGAGTTGATCATCCTGGATATTTATCCCGCCCGCGAGCTGCCAATTGAAGGGGTACATTCAGATATGATACTTGAGCGAATGAAAATTACGGATAAACGCAAGTTGGGTAAACAGGAGGCTATTGATGCGGTAAGAAATGAGAAACCCGTGTTACTGTTAACAGTTGGGGCGGGTGATATTGACCAATTGGTTCAACCTTTAAAACACGCTTTGCAAGATGTTTAAAAAGATGTTTAATAAACGCGTATGGAAATACGTACTCATCAGTTCAGCCTGGGGCATTAGCCTGGGCGGCTTGGTAGTGCTCATGAGTTTTATTGAACAAAAAAAATCGGAAGTTATTTGTAAGGATGTAAAGATATACATACCCGGCAGCCAGTATTTTATTGACAGGGACGAGGTTGACAATATATTGCAGATACACAGCCATGCCCTCATTGGCCGCCAGATGGAAAATATCAACATCCACGAGCTTGAAAGCAGATTAAAAGCAAACCCGTTTATAGAGTTTGCAAAAGTTTATGCCGATATGGACGGCATTATAAATGTAGAAATAAGCCAGCGGCAACCTATTTTACGCATCATGAACCGTTTTGACCAGGATTTTTATGTCGATCAGCATGGCTTAAAAATTCCATTATCGGCAAACTTTACAGCAAGGGTGCTTGCAGCAAACGGCTATATCGATGAACTTTTTGCAAACCAGGTTGATACCATGCACACCGCCCTGGCTTTGGCGCTTTTTAAAACTGCCAACTATATCAGAAAAGATTCGCTTTGGGATGCGCAGATAGCCGAGCTATATGTAAATAAAGACCATGAAATTGAATTGATACCACGCGTTGGCAACAATAGGATATTGCTGGGCAATGCTGATTCACTGGATACAAAATTCGGCAACCTGCTGGCATTTTATAAAAAGGCATTGCCTTTGGTAGGCTGGGATGCTTATAAAATGATAAACATAAAGTACGCCAACCAGGTTATCGGCGTACGCAACGAAGCTATTACAAAAAAAGACTCGCTTACTGCGAAGAAAGTGGGATCGGATTCAACAAAATTGAAAAAAGACACATCTCTAATAAGGAAATAATATGGACAAAAGCTCAACTCAGGAAAAAAGTTCACCAATCGTAGTAGGATTGGACATCGGAACTACAAAAATATGCGCTATTGTTGGCCGCCGTAGCAAAAACGGTAAAATAGAGGTATTAGGTATTGGTAAAGCCGAGTCGGCGGGTGTAACCCGGGGAGTGGTTTCAAATATCGACAAAACGGTACAGGGCATAACCCAGGCCGTTGATATAGCGGGCGCACAATCAAATGTGGAGATCAGGGTGGTAAATGTGGGCATAGCCGGCCAGCACATCAAAAGCCTGCAGCACCGTGGGTTGATAACGCGAAAGGATATACAGTCGGAAATATCCCGCAAAGATATCGATAAACTGATAGAAGATATGTACAACCTGGTAATGCCCCCCGGAGAGGAGATCATCCATGTACTTCCACAGGAATTTACCGTTGACAGCGAGCCGGGAATAAAAGACCCTATCGGTATGGCAGGGGTGAGATTAGAAGCCAACTTTCATATCATATCAGGACAGGTAACGGCCATAAAAAACATTGTAAAATGTGTAAATAAAGCCGGTTTAGAAAGCTCCGAGCTGATACTTGAGCCACTGGCCTCGTCCGAGTCTGTTTTAAGTGATGAAGAAAAAGAAGCAGGTGTGGTTTTGGTGGATATTGGCGGTGGTACTACCGATGTGGCCATCTTCCACGAAGGTATCATCAGGCATACCGCGGTTATCCCTTTTGGCGGTAACAGTGTAACAGAAGATATACGCGAAGGATGTTCAGTGATGCGCAACATAGCCGAACAATTAAAATTACGTTTCGGTTCGGCCCTTGCCGAAGAAAATAAGGAGAACGAGATAGTTTGTGTACCGGGCCTGCGTGGCCGCGAGCCAAAAGAAATATCCGTTAAAAACCTTGCCTTTGTGATACAGGCCCGCATGGAAGAGATCGTAGAACATGTGTATTACGAGATAAAATCCTCCGGTTACGAGAAAAAACTGATTGCAGGTATAGTGATCACGGGTGGCGGGGCACAATTAAAACATTTGGCACAATTGGTAGAATATGTTACCGGTCTTGATTGCCGCGTTGGCTTCCCCAACGAACACCTTGCCAAAAATGACGTGCTGCCGAAAAATGTTTATGAAGAATTACAAAGCCCAACTTTCGCAACTGGTATCGGGCTGCTGATAAAAGGTATCCAGAAAATGGAGTATAGCGATTATGCAGCAATACCTGAAGACGTAAAAGCAGTAAAAGAAAAATATACAGAAGTGAAAAAAGGCCTGTTCAGCAAACTTGTACCAACGGTGATAAAGTTTTTGCAGGATGATAATATTAAAGATGAAGATTACCTGAAACGATAATTATTCACAATCCTTTAATCTTTCCACATATCGACAAATGTGGAAAAAGGTTGTTGAAAAAGTGTTACTATTACATTAGAGAAATTATGTTATTCGTCAATTACATATAACTTAATATAAGGATTATGCAGTTTGAGATGTTAAAAGAAAAGTCGTCTATCATCAAAGTAATTGGTGTTGGCGGCGGCGGTGGCAATGCAGTTAACCACATGTACAGGCAAGGTATTACCGGTGTTGATTTTATTATTTGCAATACTGATGCCCAGGCTTTGGAGTTAAGTCCTATTCCCAACAAGGTTCAGCTTGGCGCAAGCCTTACCGAAGGCATGGGCGCAGGCTCCATCCCCGAAGTTGGTAAAAACTCAGCTATCGAAAATATTGATGATATAAAAATGATGCTTGGCACAAATACCAAAATGTTGTTTATAACAGCTGGTATGGGCGGCGGCACAGGTACCGGCGCCAGCCCTATTATAGCCAAGGCGGCTCGCGAAATGGATATTTTAACGGTAGGCATTATAACCACCCCGTTTGCTTTTGAAGGCAAACGCCGTAAAATGCAGGCTGATGCCGGGATGGAAGAATTAAAAAAGCATGTCGATTCATTTTTAGTGATATCCAACGACAGGCTGCGCCAGATATTTGGCAACCTTACCTTAGGTTCCGCATTTGCGCAGGCTGATAATATTTTAACAACTGCCGCAAAAGGCATTGCAGAAATTATAACATTGCCCGGTTATGTAAACGTCGACTTTAAAGATGTGCGCACCGTAATGAAAGACAGTGGCGTATCTATTATGGGCAGTTCATCCGCCGAAGGCGAAAACAGGGCTGCATTGGCAGTTGAAGGAGCATTATCATCGCCATTATTAAAAGATAATGAGATAGAAGGGGCAAGGTATATTCTTTTAAATATAAGCTCAGGACTTAAGGAAGTAACCATGGACGAGGTGAGTGTGATCACCGACTATATACAGGAAGAAGCCGGCCTTGCTGCCGACCTGATATGGGGTAACTGCATCGACGAAAGTTTAGGTGAAAAGCTATCGGTAACTATAATTGCTACAGGTTTCCAAACTAAGGACGAGCGCGAAAAAGTAAAAGGCAGCGAAAGAAAAGTGTATTCGCTGGAGCCCGAAACCCCGCCGTTGATTAAACCTGTAAACGAGTTTATAACACCCGTTAAGGCAAACACCACGGCAGAGCCATATTTAAAACAACCTAAAGAAGATAAAAAGCAAGCTGGCTTATTTGATCTTTTTGCTTCCAATACCGATGAGCCACGGGTTGTAAAACATAACCTTATGGCGGAAGAACCCGCCATGGCCGAAAATGAAGGCCAGGACATGCCCGAAATGATTTTCAAGGTTACCGAACCTGTCGTAAGCTTTGAGCCTGCTGCCGAACAAAAACTCCCCGAACCTGAAAAGGAACCGGAAGTTATTGCAGGCGCAGATGATAACAAAACAGATGAATCTATTGAGGAACAGCTACGTAAATCGCGCGAGCGCATCATGAGGTTAAAAGACCTCAGCATGAAACTGCGCAACGGCAATTTACAGGAACTTGAAAATGTACCGGCCTATAAACGCAAAGAAATAGCCTTGCAGCAAACCCCGGCCTCCAACGAAAGCCAGGTATCCCGTTTCTCCTTATTGCCCGATGACGAAGGAAGAACTGAGATACGCCCGGGAAATGCGTTTTTACATGATAATGTTGATTAGTTCATGGCTGATGGTTCATAGCTCATGGTAAAAAGGAAATAAAAGTGGCATTTAAGTTTGAAGGTCTTCAGGTTTGGTAAAAAGCCATAGATTTAGGCGAAGACATCAATCAATTGACCAAAAAATTTCCCAAGGACGAAATCTACGTTTTAACATCACAAATACAACGGGCGGCAGATTCTGTTGTTTTGAATATAGCCGAAGGTTCAACGGGACAAAGCAAGGCTGTATTTAAAGTGTTTTTAGGCTACTCACTTCGTTCAGCAATTGAGGTAGTGAGTTGCCTGTTTATAACAAAGAAACGGGGATACATCAATGATGAACTATTCAGCAAACTTTATACTGAATACGAGATATTAGTAAAAATGATAACCGCCCTCAGAAATTCATTTTAACTTTCCTGGCACCGAACTACCAACTCCTTCTTCTGCATTCCTTCCTGCTATAATCTATGAATCATGGTCTATAAACTCTTACCTTCCTGCTATGATCTATGAACCATGAGCTATGGACCCCTTAACCCTTCCGGCCATGAACCATGGACTATGAACTCTTCCAATTTATAGCCTATTATAAAAAGTAATAATGATTGCTGTTAAACGTTTTAACGGCTATATTTGTACTTAAATTTATAATACAATACCATTTTGGACATATTTAATAAAATATCGAAAAACATGGGTGGGCCTTTGGGGCAGCACCAGAAGTGGTCGCATGGATATTTCTCATATCCTAAATTGGAGGGGGAAATTGGCGCGCATATGCTATTTAACGGGAAAGAGCATTTGGTTTGGAGCCTGAACAATTATTTGGGCCTGGCCAACCACCCGGAAGTAAGGGAGGCAGATGCACAAGCGGCCGCTGATTATGGTATGGCATACCCGATGGGTGCCCGTATGATGTCGGGCAACTCCAGGCACCACGAAGAGCTTGAAGCCGATTTGGGTGCTTTTGTTGGTAAAGAGGATGCCTTTTTATTGAATTATGGCTACCAGGGTATGGTATCTATTATCGATTCGTTGGTTGACCGTAATGATGTTATTGTATATGATGCCGAATCGCATGCCTGTATCATAGATGGCTTAAGGCTGCACATGGGCAAACGCTACGTTTACCAGCATAACGACCTGGAGAGCTGTGAAAAACAGCTGGAACGCGCCACAAAACTAGCCGAACAAACCGGAGGCGGCATATTGCTGATCACCGAAGGTGTTTTCGGCATGTCAGGCGCGCAGGGCAGACTGAAAGAGATAGTAGCATTAAAAGAAAAATATAACTTCCGCATATTGGTTGATGATGCGCACGGTTTCGGCACCATGGGTAAAACCGGTGCAGGTACGCACGAGGAGCAGGATTGTATCGATGGTATCGATGTTTATTTCGGCACCTTCGCCAAATCAATGGCCGGTATCGGTGCTTTTGTAGCATCAAGCAAACAAATTGTTGATTACCTGCGCTATAACATGCGCTCGCAGATATATGCCAAAGCATTGCCAATGCCAATGGTTATAGGCTTAAAAAAACGCTTTGAACTTTTAAAATCAAAGCCGGAGTTGCGCCATAAACTGTGGGAAATTGCAACTACCCTTCAAAATGGATTAAAAGAACGCGGCTTTAATCTTGGTGTTACCAATACCATGGTTACCCCCGTATTTTTAGAAGGCGACCTTTACGAAGCCACCGCCCTTACCCGTGACCTTCGCGAAAACTACGGCATATTTTGCTCCATAGTAATATACCCGGTTATCCCAAAAGGATTGATCCTGCTAAGGTTAATACCAACGGCAGCACACAGCCTCGAAGATGTACAGCGTACCCTTAATGCCTACAGCGAAATGGCTGAAAAGTTAAAAGCAGGGTATTATAAAGAGAATAAATTGGTGGTGGCGTAAGCCCCCTCTAAACGGCGAAGCCCTCATGAACGCCTTATAAAAACAAATACCAACGTGAATAATCTCCCCCGGTTGGGGAGGCTTTAAGACGTTTGTGATTGAAACTTTTTATCTTTTCCATAATAATTTCAACAGCCTTTCGGAAATCCGGAAGGCTTTTTTACTTTTACCCGCCATTGTTGGTGTTATAGCCAACAATCCGTAATCATCATAAACTATGCTTGATCGCCGAAACTTCGTCAAAATAAACACTATAGCCACAGCTGGAATGGGCATAGGCTTAAAACCCACCTGGTTTACAAATAATTTTGAAAGCCATCGCCCTAAGCTTGCCGACCGCAAATTCACCAACAAAGCCGTTGAGGCCACAATAAAAAGCATAAAAGCCGAAATAAAGGATCCCGAACTTGCCTGGCTGTTTGAAAACTGCTATCCCAACACATTGGATACCACCGTTGAATATAGCATTAAAGATGGCAAGCCAGATACTTTTGTAATTACCGGCGATATCAACGCCATGTGGCTGCGAGATTCATCAGCACAGGTGTGGCCTTACCTGCCATTAATTAAAAACGACCCGGAATTAAAGAGCCTGATAAAGGGCGTACTAAACCGCCAGGCGAAATGTGTTTTAATAGATCCTTATGCCAACGCATTCAATATGGGCCCGACCGGCAGCGAATGGGACAGCGACCGCACCGCTATGAAGCCCGAGCTTCACGAACGCAAATGGGAGATTGACTCTTTATGTTACCCTATACGGCTGGCTTACCATTATTGGAAAACCAGCGGCGACAGCAGTTTTTTTGACGAAAACTGGCAAAAGGCAGGTAAGTCAATTGTTGATACCTTTAAACAACAGCAACGTAAAGACGGTCCCGGCCCATACCATTTTCAACGAAAAACTGAAGTGTCAACTGATACGGCACCGCTTAGTGGTTATGGTAATCCAATGAAGCCGGTTGGGTTAATATGCTCGGTTTTCCGTCCATCGGATGATGCTACAATATATCCTTTTCTTATCCCCTCAAATTATTTTGCGGTGGTTAGTTTAAAACAACTGGCTGAAATGTACACGATAATAGCAAAGGATACAGCAATCGCTAATGTCTGCACGACCCTGGCAACTGAAGTACATAACGCTTTAGAAAAATACGCAACCGCACAGCACCCTGTTTATGGAAAAGTGCTGGCTTACGAAGTTGACGGCTTTGGAAACCAGTTATTTATGGATGATGCCAATGTACCAAGCCTGCTGGCATTGCCTTACCTCGGGGCAATTGAGGTACACGATCCGCTTTATCGAAATACCCGGCGTATGATTTTAAGTAGCGCCAATCCTTACTTTTTTAAAGGCAAAGCTGCCGAAGGGATTGGTGGTCCGCATGTGGGGTTAAATTATATCTGGCCAATGGGTATTATTATCAGGGCGCTAACCTCAACAGATAAAAAAGAAATACTTAAATGCATTTCCTGGCTGAAAAACACCCATGCCGGTACCGGTTTTATGCACGAATCCTTCAATAAAGACAATTCGAACGACTTTACACGGAAGTGGTTTGCCTGGGCAAACACCTTATTCGGCGAATTAGTGATAAAAACGCATAGGTATTATCCCGGGATATTATAAAATACGGAGTAAATTTTCAATATTTTTAAATATTTTAGATTTGAATATATATAAAAATATTATCGTAAGGGTGGTGTATAAGGTTGTGTAATTTAATTATTAGATAATTATATTTTAGTATTATAAACCAGACATTCCTTTAACTTTATATATAATATCGTCAGGATGAATTTTTATATTATTTAATATGTCTTTTATATCTTACCGGCAGTAAAATGTGGAAAAAAACCACTTTAAAGGCATTATTTTTCTTCTTTAAAAGTTTTTATTTTAGAAAAAACAATTTAGATTAGCTTTATAGAACAATAAACCTCAATATTTTAAAAAGGAGTAACTGAAATGAAAAAATTTACAGAAGTAAAAGAACTGGTAGCGTCGTTGGAAGCAGACGCTGACAAATTTTACAACAAGGGTAACAGCGCTGCCGGCACCCGTGTTCGTAAAGGAATGCAAGACCTTAAAAATTTAGCCCAGGCGATACGACTGGAAGTTCAGGAGGCGAAAAATAAAGGTTAGTGATAGGGAAGTGATCATTCATTACTTTATTTCGATAAAAAACCCGCCCGCCAAAAAAGGGCGGGTTTTTTATTAAGCAAAACTCCTTGTTTCCCTTAAAATTTTGGCCGCGGTCTCCAGGCTAACCTGTACTAATGGTAATCGTACAGTGTCGTCGCAAATACCCAGATGCTTCAATGCAGTTTTAACGCCGGCCGGGCTGCCTTCAACAAACATTAGCCTGGTAAAATCAATTAATCGAGAATGGTTTTTTTGTGCAGCCTTAAAATCGCCGGCAAGGCAATGCTGTACCATTTCAGATGTTTGACGCGGCAAAGCATTACCTGTTACCGAAATTAAGCCAACAGCACCCAAAGCCATCATAGGCAAAGTAATCGGGTCGTCGCCCGAGATCACCAGGAAGCTTTCAGGCTTATCCCGCATAATCTGGTTAATCTGATCGAAATTGCCACCTGCTTCTTTTATACCAATTATATTTTTAAAATCACGTGCCAATCGTACAATCGTATCAGCGCTTATATTGCTGCCGGTACGGCTGGGTACATTATATAAAATAATGGGTAATGGCGCGCTTTCTGATAAAACCTTATAATGCTGGTATATACCTTCTTGCGTAGGCTTATTATAATGCGGGCTTGCCGATAGTATGGCATCGTAGCCCTTTATATTAAAATGTTTAAATTGTTCAGCAACCTCGGCTGTGTTATTGCCACCGATACCTGCCACCAGGCCTGCGCGGCCATCAACAGCATTTGCAGTAAAAGCCCAAACCTGCTTTCGTTCTTCATGGCTCAACGTGGCGCTTTCGCCGGTTGTACCTAATGATACGATGTAATTTACACCGCCATCGATCAAATAATCGATCAATTTGCCTAAAGCAGGATAGTCAATTCGCCCATCTGCCTGAAAAGGGGTTACTATAGCCACCCCAGTCCCATAAAATTTGTTCATTGTAGTTATTAAGACCGTAAATATAGCAATAGTTCATGGCTCATAGTCCATAGACCATGGTCTATAGTCCATAGTTTTTATTTTTTTAAGGTAATAATACTTTCATTTACCAATACAATGGACCATAACATTCTTCCCACCCTGGTCCATGGACCAGGGACTAAAAACTTACCCCCAGCCTTATTGCCGAATTGGTATTACTGCCGCTATTATACGATTTGCCGTACACCAGCCTGAAATTGAGGTATTGTATGCCCACGCCCAGCTCGGTATAGTTTTTTATCGTTGGGGTTGACAGATAGTTTACATCCAATATTTCCTGGAGTTTTAATTTCCTGATCAAGGGTATTTTATTTAGGAAAAAACCCGAGAAGTTTTGTTCATAGTGGCCTTCAATATATTGTGTGTAAGTGCTAAAAGTATAATAATTTAATAACAAAAAGCTGTTGATCCCGCTCTTGTAGAATAAAACTTCGTTACCAGCAAATTGCTTAAAATCAGGATAAAAAAGGCTGTTAGTGTTAAGGAATTTGCCCGCGCCGATATAAAATGAGGTGTATCCCAAAACACCCGTGTAAATATTTGATTTTGAAACATCCGCAGATATCCTGCTATAATCCACGTCCGACCCCAAAACGCCCTTTATACCTTCCGTGTAACTTAACCCGACAGTAGGGTAGGGCGAAGGCGGGTACCTGCGACCCGTTGGGTATGTTTCATACTTATCGCTAAAATCATACGTGGTACGCAAGGTGATCTTAAACGATTGGTTTTCTGGAAACAACGGAACGTCCTGTGCAGGCAATAGAGGGTTGTTGGAAGTATACGCCCTGTTGCCAGGGTTATAAAAACTATAATTGCTGGTATTGGGCAGCCATTTCCTATCGGCCCATTCAGCGCCTGCGGAAACCATCCATCCGCCTGCAATACGTTTACTCAGGTTTAACGACAGGAATTGTTTTTGATAGAATTTTTCATAATTCTCTTTCTCAAACAAACTGTAAAAGGAGTTGACCGTGGATGAAATGGGATCGGTATTATTAAGGTCGACCACTTCCGAACCGCCATCAAAGCTAAGTGTTGCATCGCCCAGCGGTATCGCACCATTCACGTTTCCAAAAGCCTTATGGTCCGAAAACCCGTAGCCAGCCTTCGCGCCGAGCATAAGGTAACGGTTATTTATGCTGTCAACCTGTTTGCGATAAGTGCCGCCATAACCAAGTGTAAACCCCTGCACTGTATTGAAGCTCTTTATATTTAAAAGGGACTCCAACTCGTAGTACTCGTGCTTGTACCTGTCGGCGTGGTGGTAGCCGTTCAGTATAAATTTATTAAGGTTAAATTTGTTATTCACCTCGTCCAGCGAATCAAGGTAAGGTTTTGATTCACGCTTTTTCGCTAATATTGCTTTGTTTTTATAATCGGTTTTTTCTTCTTCCGTCAACGGTATTGGCCGCTCATTTTCCCAAAAGGCCGAGTCTTTTTTGTTAACACCCTTGCTGATGCGCAGTACTTCGGCAAATTCTTTTTTTGTAAAAGTTGGCTGCAGGTCGTAGTCTTTATATAACGAAATAAAGTAGCCGCCGATCTTAAACCCAAAAATCCCTATAGTAAAATCAAACTTAACCGATGATGGCATCCAGGCTTTTGGGCTTACCGGGAAAAACTGCTCGTTTACCCGCAGCGTATCCACAAAATTAAGGTTCTGTTTTTTAGTGATGAAAAAGTCGAGGCCATAAATACGCCAGCTATCCTCCAATATATAAATATAGCCCTGGAAACAGGCATCGTAGGCACGTTTGGGTATAACCTTAATTTTATCGATAGTTTCGCCATTCTCAACCGAGAAGCCTATGTATTTATAGTTGTAATAAAACAACGCATTATCAGCTATGGGCGATATCAGCGGGCGGTTGCTTAGGCCTTCCCAATTTTGAATATTTTCATAAAAATTCACCTTCAAGTCCGATGCCCGGTTATAACTGAAACCCTTGTTACTGCCCGAAACTTTCGATGAGATCATTTCTTCATGGACTTTATCTGGCTTTTCGAAACTATATTTCGACTCGGATTCCGACAAATAAACTATCCCTCTCCGGTTCGAGTCAAGCCCATTTTCGCGGGCGGCTTTCTGCACGTCAATACCCAAAAATTTCTTTGGTGCCTGCAGCAGTTTTTGCAAACCCTTAATATAAACCTCGCAGGTATAGGCATCAACTTCGTTCAGGTGTTCTTTGCGTCTTTTTATTGCTTTGCGTATAATGCTATAGGCAGGGTCCTGGCCGCTCGCTTTTACAACAACATCTTTTAACTGGTAAGTTTCCGTTTTTAAAGCTACGTTTAGCACCTGGCTGGTAGTAATATCAATTTTGTGGCTTTCCTGTTTATAGCCTACAGCTTTGTATTGTACCTCGTAAACGCCAGGCTTTAATTGCAATATATATCCGCCCTCGCTGTTTGCCGACGTCCCTTTGGTGGTATTTTTAATGTACACACTAGCAAACGGAACAGCATTGTTATTATCATCAGTGATTTTGCCGCTGATGGTAACCTGTTGTGAAAATGCACTGAAACCAAATAATAAAAATAGCGCGAAAGGTAAGGTAAATTTCATGTAGCGGTTGTTTATGCTAAGATGAAAGTTATTAACTAAATGTTACGGTGTGTTTTTGTTAATTATTGTTA
>Ga0206884_1015_pt1 | contig 61472 bp, 52 predicted proteins | sample Alteio_BWOrgCont_FD_152914 | JGI IMG/M metagenome (GOLD analysis project Ga0206884, IMG submission 152914) | Enriched cells from forest soil in Barre Woods Harvard Forest LTER site, Petersham, Massachusetts, United States -... | ecosystem: Environmental > Terrestrial > Soil > Temperate forest > O...
AAAAAATTATAATCCTACGAAGTAGATTTGACAACTTTTTAAAAGTTGTCAAATCTAAAATAATAAAGATAATGCCAATCACCACCCGCCCCGCCACCTTTGATGATATCCCGGCGCTCAACGAAATGATAGCCTTATCAGTTCGTGGCCTTAGCAAAGATTATTACACACCGGCCCAAATTGAAAGCGCCATAAAATATGTTTTCGGCGTAGATACCCAATTAGTCTCCGACGGCACTTATTACATTGCGGAAATGGACGGCACAACCGTTGGCTGCGGCGGCTGGAGCAAACGCAACACCCTTTACGGCGGCGACCAGCACAAAGAAACCGAGGACCCGTTGCTCGACCCCGAACATGATGCCGCCAGGATAAGGGCTTTTTTTGTTCACCCGGATTATGCCAGGCAGGGCATAGGCCGCCACATTATTAATGTTTGCGAAGCCGCGGCACAAAATAGCGGGTTTACCAGTTTTGAGTTAGGCGCAACCCTGCCAGGCGTGCCACTTTATGCCGCTATGGGCTATAAAGCTATCGAACGCATAGATGCGGCATTGCCCGATGGCGAGTTGCTTGGCATTGTTAAAATGAGGAAAGTGAGCTAAGTGGTATTATTTTAATACCAGGTATAATATTAATTGAGTTTAACCAATCCATAAGGCGTAGCCAGCCAAACCGTTTTATTATTTTCGGTAACTATACCCATAATTACATTGTGGTATTTGCCTGGCCAAAATTTCAGGGGGATAAAATTATAGCCGTCAATTTCCAGCAACCCATCATTTGTAGCCATCCAGATTTCTCCATCTTTCGAAACTTCTATATCCCGCACCATCTGGTCGGGTATTTTTGAATTGTGGGTATTATAGTGTTTCCATTTTCCATCCGTTAAAATTGAAAAACCGCCTTTGCCGTAGCCGCCGCCATAACCTATGTACAAAGCGCCGTTATCCATAAACTTAACCGATCTTACTGTTGGCAACTGGAGTTCGGAGCTATCCGGGTTGAGTACTTTCCAATTCTGACCATTGTATAGTAACAGGCCGTTATCATGGCCAATGGCAATGCGTCCGTCTTTGCTGATATCAGTAGCCAAAACGTTATAACGGCGTATCGGTTCATCGGGTAAATCCAGTTTAGCCCATGTTGTGCCGTCGTAAACCAGCATACCATCACTTGTGCCTACATATGTCCTGCCGTTACCATCATCCTTTATCATGTTAACAGGTTTACTTAAGCCTGGATTTTGGCTGGCGTTGTACACCGTCCACGCCGAGCCATCGAATTTTGCAAGCCCATTTCCCTGGCCGTTAAGCGGCACCCAAACATTATCCTTTTTATCCACATAAACACCGCTGATATAGTTACCTTTAATGGGCGAATTATCTTTATTGTATATGGTAAACGTATCGCCGTTATATTTAACAAGGCCAAATTTTGCCGTGCCTATCCATTTATTGCCGTTGTGGTCTATCGCAATACTCCATAAATTTGCATCGGGCAACTTTGAGTTTGATGTTGTAAATATTTGCGGTGTTTGGGCATGTGCAACTACACTGATGAGAAACAAGCATATAGTGAACACAAGTATTTTTAATTTTGCCATAGCAAGGTGTTGATTTATAGGTTGAAGCCAGTATTGATTTTTGGCATGCTAAATTTAAAAATATTTATCAGATTTAAACCTGCAAAATTAAAGGAAGCCTTGGTAAAACGGCCAAACTTTGCTGGCTAAACCTTTTTGTTCATTTATTATCAAACTCTTAAAAATAGCGCCATGAAATCCGCTCCCTTATTCGCTTTTTTAATTCTTACTTTAACTGCATGGGCACAACCGCAGCAAAAAAACGAGCACATCATCATAGACGGCATCAGTCGCGAATTTGTAACCTATATACCGTCAATAACAAATACACAGGATAAACTACCAATTATAATTTCGTTGCATGGCAGGTTTGGCACCGGAAAAGGCATGATGAGCTTTGCCGATTTCAGGCCGATAGCACAAAAGGAGAAATTTATTATAGTTTGCCCAAGCGGCATAAACCACAGTTGGAATGATGGCAGGCCCACCCCGGCAGAAAAGAAAGACATCAACGATGTGAAATTTATCGATCAGTTGATCACTTACATCATCAATACTTACCATGGTGATGTTGCCCGGGTATATATTACGGGCATGTCCAACGGTGGCTTTTTAACCTCGCGGCTTGCTTGTGAATTGAGCAACCGCATCGCGGCTATCGCTGTTGTCGGCGCATCTATGGATGAGGGTATGGCCTACCGGCCGGTTAAACCCATGCCCGTAATGTACATCCAGGGTACAAACGACCCCTTGGTGCCTTATGGCGGCGGCCCGATCAAAAGCTCGGCAGGTGGCCCGGTTTACAGCCACGCAGAGATATTAAAACTTTGGGCCGCTGCCGATCATTGCGGCGATAACCCTATCATTACCAATTTACCTGCGGCCTTTCATGACGGTACCAGTGTAATCAGGGAAGGCTATGGAAACAATGAGGTAGTCGGCTATACCATAACAAATGGCGGCCATACATGGCCGGGCGGCACGCAATACCTGCCTAAGTTTTTAGTAGGCACGGTATCACACAATTTAGATGCCTGCGAGGTGATATGGGCGTTTTTCAAGGGGCATATGGTGGGTGGTTGAGTTTGTTGGGTTGATTAAGTTTATTGGGTTGATTAGGTGAGTGGTTGGAAAAAGGGCTATTAAGTATGAATTTATCTTCTCACCCTCTTTTTGGCTTGCCGAAGAGAGGTCGACAAACGAAGTGAAGTCGGGGTGAGTCAACACGCCATGCATTGGCGTTAATGCATTTACGTTAACGCCGCTCGTATAATTTACTCACCCTGTCATTGCTTCGCCCGACATCCCTCTCTCCGTCAAGACGGAACGACGGAGAAAGAAATAAACGGGATTAGTTTAATAAATGAGGCAACCTTAGTTTAATCCAACGGAAAATTAATCCCAATATTCAATCCTGACCTTACATTTTCAACCATCACACCATTTGTACCGTTTTTGAAAATATTTATCACACCAACCTGGCCGTCATCTTCAATAAACAACCTTACTTTGTCCGAGATCGGGAATTTAACACCTATTCCTAAAGCAATACCTGCATCGGTATTGTTAAAAGTAGATTTTACATCGGTATTGGTAAAAGTTTCGTTGGCGTTCAGCAAAAATCCAACATAAGGGCCAAAGTTAAGGTACCAGTTTTTTGTACGTCCAAAATGCCATGTCGCCATTACCGGGACGGTAATATAATTTAGTTGAAAAATTGGATTATTGATGGTTTCACCCGCTTTATCGATAAAATAGCCACCGGCCCAACCTTTCTGGTCGTAAATGCCTTTTACTTTAATGCTCCACATGGCGGATATTTTAAAATCTGCCGAAACACCCAGGTTAATGCCGCCAACAGTAGGACTGTTTAAATCGCCATACCCCGTTTCATTTATATACGAAATATTATAGCCGATATTTGCACCAAATTCAACATTGCTTTTTGTTTGTGCAATGGCCGCTGTACAAATACCTGTTACAAAAAATAGGATAGTAAAAAATTTAACCATAACTGTGATTTTAAGTTGAAGCAAATGTAATTATCGAGATAAAAAAGAGTGAAGATTTGGGGAATATTTTAAAACAGAGAAATAAAGTTTACAAGCGATATTGGTATCAACTAATATCTCTTTCCCACTCATCCCTTAATTTTTTTTGAATAGTTAGCGGATCTTCATCAAACTTCATGATGCCGTTATACTTTTTTGCATTAAAACCGCCGGGAGCTTTTTCTTTGTAGATGATTTTTTCTATTGCTTCTATATCTTTCTTTGTGGCGCCTTTTTTTAGTACTAATACCATAATCCGTTGCTTGTATTTACAAATTTAATATAAATCGTTGTTATTTTAGCGCTTATCGGAACAGATTAAAATCATATTTAAATTATAATTGTGGGTCGGAAGAGACTAATTATCTAACTTAATCAACTTACTCACCCAATCAACATAATCAACCAATAAAAACAAAGCAAGTTCCGGGTTTTATAGCCTGTAGTACATGGGTACATTTGTTGTATAAAATATTAAAGCTATGAGCACACAGGAAATAATAAATTATGAAAGGATAGCCGAGGCGATCAACTATATAAAATTGAATTTTAAAGAGCAACCCAACCTGGACGAGGTAGCCGAAAAGGTACATTTAAGCCCCTTCCATTTTCAGCGGTTGTTTACCGACTGGGCGGGCATCAGCCCTAAAAAGTTTTTGCAATATTTAAGTCTGGATTATGCAAAAGGGATATTGAAAGATAAACAGGCAACGCTATTTGATACGGCGTTTGAAACTGGCTTGTCAGGCACCGGTCGCTTGCATGACTTGTTTATGAACATAGAAGGGATGACGCCAGCCGAATATAAAAACGGCGGCAAAGCATTGGCTATCAATTACAGTTTTGCCGAAAGTCCTTTCGGAAACATCATTGTAGCCTCAACTGCAAAAGGTATTTGTTATATGGCTTTCGCCGATGACAGGAACGAAGCATTTAATAATTTACATGCACAGTTTCCTAATGCACAATATACCCAGGTGGTTGATATAGCGCAGCAAAACGCCCTGTTCATTTTTAAAAAGGATTGGTCGCAATTATCAAATATCAAACTGCACCTAAAAGGTACCAACTTTCAGCTTAAAGTATGGGAAGCGTTGCTTAACATTCCCATGGGCGATTTAACAACTTATTCGTCAGTGGCGGCAGCCATACAACAACCTAATGCCAGCAGGGCGGTGGGTAGCGCTGTGGGCGATAACCCGGTGGCCTTTTTAATCCCATGCCATCGTGTAATAAAATCAACCGGGGAAACCGGGCAATACCACTGGGGCGCAACCCGTAAATCGGCCATAATTGGCTGGGAAGCGGCTAAGGTGGGGGTGGTTGAGTGAGTGGTTGAATGGGTTTATTAGGTTGATTGAGTGAGTGGTTGTAATTGTGAAAAATCTTTTCGCATTCTGCGTTACCCTCTTTACCGCCTGCGGTAGAGAGGGTGGACAAACGAAGTGATGTCCGGGTGAGTTAACTCTACGCCATACATTTGCGTCAATGTCGCTTCCATAGTTTACCCACCCGGACATAGCTTCGCTCGTCCGCCCTCCCTTTTGCAAGCAAAAATGAGGGTAAAAACAAAATACTATTTCATACAGCCATCTATTAAAAATAAAAAACGAAAATCATGAACATCCAACAAAAAATAAACCAGCTAAATTGGGACACCCTAACAGAAGATATAAACCAAAACGGCTACGCCTGCGCACCCAACGTTTTAACCGATGCGGAATGTGCCGGTCTCATCCACCAATACAATAACGAAACACTATACCGTAAAACAATCAACATGGAGCGTTACCGTTTCGGTTTGGGTGAATACAAATATTACCAATACCCATTGCCGGATGTAATTCAGCAATTGCGTGAAAATGTTTATCCCAAACTGGCGCCAATTGCCAATAACTGGATGCGGGTATTAAACATCGGTAAGCATTACCCCGAAAGCTTAGTGGAATTGCTGGCACTTTGTCACGCACAAAACCAAACCCGACCAACTCCTTTAATATTACAATATGGAAAAGGAGGTTATAACACCCTGCACCAGGATTTATACGGCGATGTTTATTTCCCCATGCAAATAGTTTTGTTTTTAAACGAACCAGGTACGGATTATGAAGGCGGCGAATTTGTTTTGATAGAACAACAACCCAGGGCACAATCGAAAGCCATTGTTTTAAAGCCTAAAAAGGGCGATATGCTGATGTTTACAACCAATTTCAGGCCGGTAAAAGGTACTAAAGGTTATTACCGGGTTAATATGAAACACGGGGTTAGTGCGCTTACTGCCGGACGGCGACATACGCTCGGTATTATTTTTCATGATGCGGCATGATCAGGCATACTTCCTTGGGCGATACAACGTTTAAACGCAGCAGGCAATTGAAAATATTGCTTGATGAAGGCGATATAGCTTTTGCAGGTAATGCTAAGTTAAAGATATACGGCACATTGAATTGTTCATCAGGAAAAAAGATGAAAGCTGAAAACAGGGTATTCTTCAATTCGGAAGCCGAAGCTATTGAATGTGGTTATCGCCCATGCGGGCATTGTATGCACACCGACTATAAGCAATGGAAGAAATTAGTTAAGGGTTGATTAGGTTGAATGAGTTGATTATGTTTGGATGTGAATTCCCAACCCAATCAACCGCTCACTTAATCAACCTCCCGATAGCTATCGGGATCAACCAACACACAAATGCCAAAAAAAATATTCTTACTACTATTCTCGCTTTCAATTGGCATCGCCGCACATGCCCAATCGTTGTATTCAGACTCGGTGTACAACAAATACCTTGATTTTAACCTGGCAAGGCTACAGGGCGAGCAGGACAAAGTTTTGGAACTTGGCGAAGCCTTGCTGCCCTTTGCAGATAAACTGCCTGAAAAAGCAAGGATAAATTTTTATTTCTCGGTTGGCAAAATGTATGAGGATAACGATGAGCACAGCAAAGCCTTGCCGTTTTACGAAAAAGTTGCCCTTGCGACGCCAAATTATTATGTGGTACACAGGGCATTAGGTTATTTATACCTCGAAAAAGCTAAAGGGATTGAAAGCCAATTGGGCGCGTCAACAGCATCTGATACAACCATAAACCACCAACTAACACTGGCCTATACTGAGGCCGTTAGGAAAGCATTGCCGCACCTTGAAAAAGCCCAGGCGTGCGATCCCAGCGACGAAACACTCGCCATAATAAAAACCCTGTATAAAAATATAAAAGACGACCAGGGATTAAACACCCTCGACAGCCGTTTAAAAGAATTGGGTAAAAATTGTGTTGATATTTTGGACGACAAATAAGCATATCGCTATTTTTGCCCCAATGAAAGTAAACCGATTAGTTACGAAAATTGTTGTCCGCCTGTTTTTTTTACTGCTGCTGATAGCATTGGTGCCGCCATTTATACAAGGCGACCAATCAAAATTGCAGCATATTTACCTGGCATTTCGTCATAAGTGGGAGATGATATTTCCAGCTATATTGATCCTTGGTTTTATTGTTTTGCTCATCATCTGTGCCAAAAAGAAGTATAAAGAACCAGACTTAAACTGGTTGCTGGTGTTAAATACAGTGATATTAACCTTTTATGGCATTGCCATTTTTATCCGTATTTATCATATGCTGTAGAAACTCTTCGCTCACCATCTGACTATATCGGACAAATCGTCAATAAAATGTAAAAATAGCGCCCTGCTAAACCAATTTGCCTTTTTTGTGTTTCATAACTATTTATTTTGAATAAAAAAGGGAGGGGGATATGCACCAGGTTTTTATTGAACTGCTATCTGTAAAATTTATCTTATTTTACATTTTAATCGTCTCAACAATTATTGTCCATTACAGGGGGCAGGTAAGGTATAAGTTTTTCAGGCAACTAACCGACCATTCCACTTTTATGGCGCCGATAAACATACCTATGTATGCGCTGTCGGCGGTTGAAAATAAACCATATATCAGCACTGCTAATTTTCCGCAGCTTAGTTTGCTAAAAGATAACTGGCAAACCATACGCGATGAAGCATTGCAACTGGAGCGTGAAGAGCTTATAAAAGGCTCGGATAAATACAACGATATGGGCTTTAATTCCTTTTTCAGGCGCGGATGGAAACGTTTTTATTTAAAGTGGTACGATGATTTTCATCCTTCTGCAAAAAAATACTGTCCGCAAACCATCAAGATAATAAAAGAAATACCCGAAATAAAAGCAGCAATGTTTGCCGTATTGCCTGCCGGTAGCGAGCTGTTGCAGCACCGCGACCCTTATGCCGGTTCACTGCGTTATCACCTGGGACTCATCACCCCTAACTCCGAAAAATGCCATATCGTTGTCGATGGCCAAAGCTATGCGTGGAAAGACGGCGATGACGTGCTTTTTGATGAAACTTATGTACACTATGCTGAAAATAAGACAGATATTGACCGCATCATATTGTTTTGCGATGTTGAAAGACCTGTAAAAACCGTATTCGGCAAAGCATGGAACAAGTTTTTCGGCTGGTTTATTATGGCCGCAGCCGTATCGCCAAATATGGGCGAAGATAAAACAGGCAACATCAATAAAGCGTTTAAATATGTGTATTCCATACGCCTGCTTGGCAAACGTATCAAGGCATATAACCGCAATTTATATTACGCTGTAAAATATGCATTGATGCTGCTGATATTGTACCTTATCTTCTTTTGACGGTGGCTTAACGTTATTTAGCTTTAAATAATTAAATTTGCGGAATGTCAGCAGGTCACGATCATTCGCATCACCACCATCATGATCATGCCCCTAAGCTTGATCACCTTAATACCGCCTTTATTATAGGCATCATTTTAAATTCAGCGTTTGTTGTAATCGAAGTGATAGCGGGTTTGGCCACACATTCACTATCGTTGTTAACCGATGCCGGCCATAACCTGAGCGATGTTGCCGGGTTAGCGCTTGCGTTGCTTGCATTTAAGCTAACCAAGGTTAATTCGACCAGTAATTATACCTACGGTTATAAGCGGTCGACCATTATTGTATCGTTTTTTAATGCGCTTATTTTATTTGTGGCTGTTGGCTTTATTATTTATGAAGCTATAATGCGCTTTATTACCCCCGAGCAAGTTAACGGCGGCACCATGGCCTGGGTTGCATTTATTGGCATTGCCATTAATGCTGTGACGGCATGGCTTTTTGTAAAAGATAAAGACAAAGACCTTAACGTTAAAGGCGCGTACATGCACATGGCCATTGATGCCATTGTTTCGTTTGGTGTGGTGATATCAGGTGTGATCATTTATTTCACCCGGATATACTGGATAGACAGCGCCGTCAGTATAATTATCGCCGTTGTAATATTAAGGGGCACATGGAGCTTGCTGAAAGATAGTTTAAGGCTTGAGATGGATGGCGTACCCAAGAAAATGGACCTTCAAAAAATTAAAGCCGAGTTGCTAAAAGGCGAAGGTGTGATTGGCGTACACCACATGCATGTTTGGGCCCTAAGCACCACAGATAACGCCCTCACAGCCCATATAGTTATAGATCCGGCGCACCTTTTGGCATTTGATGAAATTAAATTGGACCTCCGCCACCGACTGGAGCATTTGGATATCAGTCACAGTACTTTTGAACCGGAGTTTTCGGATGAGGCCTGTAAGGATCACGGGTGCTGAGAAGACGCGGAAGGCCTAATAGCAGGGGCTCTATTAACCACTTTGTCATTGCTGTAAGCGGAGCGTGGCAACCTCGTCGCCGGGCATAGCGGCTATTGCATAGCTACGAGATTGCTTCGTCGTTCCTCCTCGCAATGACAAAGTTTATTATTTTTCTTTATTACTTCTTAGCCGCAGCTTTCTTTGTCTTTGGTTTTGCAGGCGCGGCCTCAGCCTTTACGGCTTTTACAGGTTCTTCTACCGGTTTTACAGTCTCTTCTACTGCCGGAGTTTCTTCAGCAACTTCAGATCCCGGTTCAGCCTCATCAAATAACGGAAGGTCTTTTAACAAAAGATACCAGCTGATCACCTTTTTCATATCCGAAGCATAAACTTTTTCTTCGTCATGATCAGGCGCAACTTCCCTGAAAAATTCACGCAGTTTTTTACCGTCAGCTTTAGCATCAGGCACTGCGGTGTTTTTCATCCTTTCAAAAACGTCTATCAGCTTAATATCGTCATCAACCCCAAAAAGGGTGATCTCGTGCAGTGCAGCTATTTTGGCTGTTGATAAATTGGCAACCAATTTAGTTTTATGCGCATCAAGGCTCTCTAATATATAGCCTGTTTTATTTTGCGCCAATGCTTTCCATAATCCCGGCTTTCCCGATACAGCAACAATTCCCAGTAAATTCATTCTTTTATGTTTGTGAGTGTTGAATAGCTAATAATTAATAGTGGATAAGTAACTTCTTACCCATTACTGCAAACCGCCAACTAATAACTGCTAACTCAATCCTCTATTACCTCTATCCCTAAAATTTTATCGCCTTGTTTTATGGCGTCAACCACGTCAACATTTTCAATTACTTTACCAAAAACGGTGTGGTTTCTGTCCAAATGTGCAGTGTTGGCACGGCTATGGCAGATAAAAAATTGTGAACCGCCAGTATTACGGCCGGCATGTGCCATTGAAAGTACGCCGCGATCATGGTATTGGTTTTCGCCGGTTAGTTCACAGTCAATTTTATAACCGGGACCGCCGGCACCTGTACCTGTAGGGTCACCACCCTGTATCATAAAGTTAGGGATAACACGGTGAAATATCACGTTGTTATAAAACCCTGACGATGCCAGTTTTTTAAAATTTGCCACGGTATTTGGGGCATCTTTATCGTAAAATTCGACAGTCATGTCGCCTTTTTCAGTTTTTATTATTGCTTTGCTCATTTTTTAATTTTGAAACGGTTGGCAAAGGTAGTAATTAGCGGTGAAAGGTGAAAGGGTAAAGGTGAAGGGTAAAAGACGAATAATAGATTAATTACAATTCCAATTCTTTGGTGATTTCAAGTAAAAACGTTGCTTTTTCAATTATGATTTCTTTCATTCGACCGTCCAATATAGCTTTCCAAGCTTTAAATTCGCCCCAATTATCATAGGGTTCTTCCATTCGTCTATACCACGGCCACCAAATGTTATTTTTAGGAGTGTTATTAGCGAGAGCATTAATATTATTTCTAATATGAGGTGGAATTGGCAAAGCACCAGGATTTTGTTTTGCAACGATCCCATACCTAAATTCTTTATCAAAGCTTTGGAATTGGAACCCGATATTAAGATATTTCCATTCTGGGCGCCATATCCAAATACCATTAAATCTATCCTCAAATGATATCCCATATTTGCATTTCAATCCCATATTTTCAAATTCTTTTTCAATAACTTTTCCGAAATCTTTTGAGATTTTATTACATGCTATATCTAAATTATCATAGATAGCAAATGATGCTTCCAAGTTTGATTTTAATAAATCACTTAATTCTTCCTGCATATTCCGATTTAAGGTTTGATTAGTTAAATATTTAATTAGATTAATATAATGGGTTAGCGCTTCCCTAACTATTGGATATACAGCTGCTTCTTTACGGCACAGCTCTAACCAGTTTAGAATATCGTATTTGTAGGAATAGCATTTATAATGTACCCCATCTTCCATTTCCCCTTTACTGGCATCCGTAGGTGGTTTACCATCTAAAGTTAAATAAATGATGTCTGCCTTATCTGCGTATTTATGGTAACGTATAAGTTGATGGTCTTGGTCGCCTGCATATATTTTGTTCTCAATTATGATTTGATGGTAATGTTTATCAGTTATAATAATATCAATCCTTCCACCCAGCGTTCTGTCCTCACTTATTATACCGATGTTTTCTTCAACTTTTACCTTACAAGATTGTGTGTCAATAAGGTTCTCCTTAAAGCAAAACGCATTTACGAATAATTTCAAGAAAGCGTCCTTTTGACCATGGCTGCCATTAGGCTTTAATAATTCAGCGATGAATGCAGAGTGCATTCTTACTTCCGATGATTCAAGCTTTAGTATGCGAAAGACATTGAAATTCTCTCCAGTTAACTCATTAATTTTCCGATATCGGGTGGTAATCGCGTTTACCTGGTCAAGTAAGTTTTGAATTTGATGTGTTTCCATTTTGTGATGAGGTGCGGCAATGTAGCTATTTTTTCAAACTATCCGAAAGATTTGTCAACTTTCAAATATTTGACAAATCTAACCCCGCCAATCAATATAATACCGTATTCAATTATTCGTTATATTTGGGCATGGGAGCGAGTGAGATCATAACAGAAATAAATAGAATATCACGAGAAGAAAAGCGGGAGCAGTTACGCATGTCCGCTGACAAACTTTATAATGATTATATGAATGATCCCGAACTAACTGCTTTTACAATACTTGATCAGGAAGATTTTGTGCTTTCTATAAAAATCAAATAGAAAGAATATGAACAATAGTAAACCCCTTTCGCCTTTTACCTTTCGTCTTTCACCTAAATTCCGTTTTTTGCTTTTAGCTTTCTGCTTTCTGCTTTCACCTATCTTAACAAGGGCTGCTTCCATATTGATTCCCATGGACGAGGAGCAAAAAGACCACTTAAAATCATATGGTATTGCTTTCTGGACGTTAAAAAATGGGCAGGAAGTTGATTGGCTGCTTAACTATCGTGGCGGCAGCTTTATGATGCAATACCAGCAAAAAATTGAAGATGAGTGTAAGATACGCGGCGTGAGCTATGAAGTTGTTGCAGATGCCAAAGTTGCCGAGATATTGCGCGAAGTAAGCGACCCATCGGTTAATATGGACGTAGTAAAGCTGGAAAAAGCGCCCAAAATGGCCGTTTATTCGCCGAAAAATAAATTGCCATGGGACGATGCCGTTACCCTGGTTTTAAAATACGCCGAGATACCCTATGATGTGGTATATGATGAAGAAGTAATTAACGGTGAACTGCCTAAATACGATTGGCTGCACCTGCACCACGAGGATTTCACAGGCCAGTATAGCAAGTTTTACGGCGCTTTCAGGTATGCCGAGTGGTATAATGATGATGTGAAGATACAAGAGGCCACGGCGCATAAGCTGGGCTTTAAAAAGGTATCGCAAATGAAGCTAGCTGTTGCGGAACGGATACGTGATTTTTGTGCAGGCGGCGGTTTCCTGTTCGCGATGTGCTCGGGTACCGACACTTTTGATATTGCCCTGGCCTCGGCCAATACGGATATATGTGAATCTATGTTCGATGGTGATGCTGCCGACCCTGATGCGCAATCGAAACTTGATTTTAGCCAAACGTTCGCTTTTCAGAATTTTACACTGGATATGAACCCGATGTCGCACCAGTTTAGCAATATCGATGTTACTGCAACCCGGCAGGTGGAGCGTACGCGGGATTTCTTTACCTTGTTTGATTTCTCCGCAAAATGGGATGTGGTGCCAAGCATGCTAACACAAGACCATGATAAAGTGATTAAAGGCTTTATGGGCCTTACCACAGCCTTCAACGAAAAGCTGCTTAAACCCGGTGTTACCATTATGGGCGAAATGAAAAGCAATAACGAAGCCCGCTACATACATGGCGAATACGGCAAAGGCCAATGGACATTCTACGGCGGTCACGATCCTGAAGATTACCAGCATATAGTTGGCGATCCGCCAACCGATCTGAAACTACACCCCAATTCACCCGGCTACAGGCTTATTTTAAACAATGTGCTTTTCCCGGCAGCAAGGAAGAAAAAACAGAAAACCTGATTTCGGATTTTTCGCTATTGTTTGTTTTTTTAAGGTGCTCAAGACAGCTACGCCGTTTCGGATGTTCGATTTCGGATTTACCATTGGGTGTGCATTTTTGGCTAAAGAAATGCGAAACTTTTTAACGTTTTTTACCCCTCTTTGTGGCTTGCCACAGAGGGAATGGTCGAGCGAAGCAACGACCGGGTGAGTAAACTCTGCGAGCGGCATTGACGCAAATGCATTAGCACAAATGCCTGGCGCATAGTTGACTCACCCCCGACTACGCTTCGCTGGTCGCCCCTCTCTTCGCCTGCGGCGGAAAGAGGGGGAGGAAATAATTTGCAGTGAGCAGCAGCTAAAAAGCAACAAACATTTTACCATTCCATATAATTACTGTCCGGTTTAATTTTAGCATTTTTGAGATAAGGCCTGGCGGGATAATTTAACGGGCTTGTGATGTAATGACGGCCATGAAACATCTGCTAAAATACCTTTTACCTTTCGCCTTTTACCTTTTACCTCTCTTAACCAGGGCGGCCTCCATACTTATACCTATGGATGATGCCCAAAAAGATCATCTAAAATCGTACGGCATTGCTTTTTGGGTACTAAAAAATGGCGGGACAGTGGACTGGCTGCTCAATTATCGCGGTGGCAGCTTCATGACAGCATATGAAAAAAAGACAGAGGATGAATGTAATATACGCGGCGTCAGCTACGAAGTGATTGCCGATGCCGAAGTAAGCAATATACTGGTACAGATAAACGATCCCTCGGTAAACATGGATGTGGTTAAGCTGGAAAAAGCGCCCAGGATAGCCGTTTACGCCTCCAAAGACAGGGCTATCGACCGTGATGATGCAGTTATCCTGGTATTGCAATATGCCGAAATACCTTTTGACATTATTTACGATGAAGAGATCTTAAAAAACCAACTGTACAAATATGACTGGCTGCACTTGCACCACGAGGATTTTACAGGGCAGTACAGCAAAAGCTATAGGAAATACAAAAGCCAGCTGCTATTTATAGAAGAGAAAAAAAACCAGGAAATTACTGCGCAAAACTTTGGATTTAAAAAGGTTTCGAAAATGAAACTGGCCGTTGCACAGCATATCCGCGAGTATTGCGCAAATGGTGGGTTCTTATTTGCCATGTGCTCGGGCGCGGATAGTTTTGATATTGCGCTGGCTGCCTGCAATACTGATATATGCGCATCTGTTTACGACGGTGATCCTGCCGACCCCAGGGCGCAATCAAAACTTGATTTTAGCCAAACGCTTGCTTTTCAAAATTTCAATGTGGATACTGATCCGTTTTCGCGCCAGTTTAGCGATATTGATGTTACCCATACCCGGGAGGTTAAGCACAAGGACGATTTTTTTACGCTGTTTGATTTTTCGGCAAAATGGGACGTTGTACCCAGCATGCTTACGCAAGACCATGACCGCGTAATAAAAGGCTTTAAAGGCCTGGCAACTGCTTTTAATAAAGATAAACTAAAACCTGGCGTCACCATTATGGGCGAGCTGAAAAGCGCCAACGAAGCTCGTTACATACATGGTGAATACGGCAAAGGCCAATGGACATTTTACGGTGGTCATGACCCGGAAGATTATACGCACAACAACGGTGAGCCACCGACTGATCTTTCACTGCACCCCAACTCGCCCGGATATAGACTTATATTAAATAATGTGCTGTTCCCGGCAGCGAAGAGGAAGAAGCTGAAAACGTGATTTCAGTTTGCAGTTTTTAGTGAGCAGTTCGCAGTGTTTTATGATAAGATATTTGCTAAACTGCCCAGAACAACCTGCTGACTGCCAACTCAATTATAAAATGACCACGATACCCCGAATTTAAGCAGGTGGTCCATTTGCGGGTAGCGGTTTACGGTATAAAAGCCGGGGCTAAACAGGCCCTGGTTGGCGTAATCGTACATCACAAAAAGATTGGTATGCTGCAATGTGGCTTTTAAAAATACTGTAGCAATTGGGTATGATGAAAAAGTAACATTTTGCCCGTTATAAAACTGGCCGAGGCCTACTGCATACGATGGTGCTACGTATTCGCTATTGTAGCGTACGTCAACCCCGATGTTGGCATATAGCACATTAAATAAAAATGTTTTATAGTAAAGGCTGCTGTAATTATAAAACTGGGGGGTACGCAGGGTAGATTGGTAATCGGTTTTTTGATACACCAGGTAATCATCAAAATGCCACCTTTTCCAGGCGAAAGTTTTACCCAAACTTACTTTAAGCAAATTAATATCCGAAGTTACTTGCATTGGTTGCGCATCAATACCGCCCGGCTGGGATGCGAAATACAAATAATCACCTATCAAAAAGTATTCGGCCTTCAGGTCTACCTTCAGAGCATCATTTATATAGTTGAAGGAAACGCTGTTGGTTTTTTGGTTATTAAATTTATCATGAAAAATAAAATGGTTTGATGTCCAGTCGGTGTAAGCCAATGGGGGGGATGTGCTTTGCGAATAGCCTTCAAACACTATGCGCCCGGCTTTTTTTCCACCGGCAAGCGTCACTTTTGCGTCATACAAAAAATTGCCTGCATCACGCCCCTCTGCTATCTGCTGAAAATCGCCGTCGAGGCCTATCCTGTCGCTGAAGCGGTAACTGAACCTGGCTTTCAACGTAATATCCTGGAATGAGGCGCCCTGTACATTTTTGGGCTGGACAACCTTGGTGCCGTATTGATTTAATACAGTGTCAGCAACATACTGGCTGTACTGGTAGTAATCCTGCGAAAGGGCGAGGTCGAGCTTTACCTCGTTCTTAATAAATTTTGCATCTTTATTCCGCAGGTAAAAGCTATATGAAAACTCATTCTGCAGATGGGTGACCGTGAGCGAGTCCCTCGAATAATTATTGGCGTAATAATAATCAGGAAATACGTTATAAGTGTCGGGGTCGTTCTGTATAAAATTGTATTTGCTGGTTTTATAATTAAGCGTGTATGATACGCGTTGTGTGGGCAATATATTCGTGGTGGTACCGCCCACTTTTTTAGCGCTATCGATGCGCCCGATATAGTAAAACTGTTTTAAATATAATCCGCCGGTTTTCCAGTTCTCGTAAGTGTTAGGCAATCGTACAAGTTCAGTAGTTTTATCGATGGAACCCGTGACATAAATAGAATCGTTTAGTATCGATCCTGTTTGCGGGTCTTTTAAATCATTATATATCAGATTGCCTAATAGGTTATACCTTTTGTTTTTCGATTCGTACCAGGCGTAAACAGCGGCATTTGTATGACTCACATTTTGCTCCAAAACCTCGTTATTACTGTAAAACCCCTGCGAGCCAATAAAATTTAAATTAAACCCAACGTTAAGCTGTTTGTTTATATTTTGGGTGTGCATTATCTTAAATATCTGCTCTTTCAAGCCGCCTGATATAAAGTAAAGCTGCGTTAATGGCACCCGTGCCCGGTAGTAGTTTATATCCTGCGGGTTTAGTAAATATGCATCCAGTGTATGCAGCCCGTCATCAAACCCGATGGTCTTTGAAGGCTCGTACAACAGGCTCCTTTCATCGGTGCCGGTATTTCCCAAACTTATTTTTGGATGACGGGGTTGCAGCAGCGGGCTATAATTTTCGAAATTAAAAAGGCCGGTATCCAGCGGGAATAACTGTGTGCTATCTTTTAACAGCCTTTCGTTGGTTACCCTGATAAATTTTGAGCTGAAAACAACCGTATCTTTTTTCTTATCCACTTTTTTACGCAACGAATCTAATTGCTGGTCGGCGGTATAAACTTTTGTTGTGGTGGTATCGCGCAGGTTTGGCCGTTGGCCCGGGGTGTTGGGATAATTGGGGTTATTAGGATAATTAGGATTTGTTTGCTGTGCAAAAGCAGTTTGCCCAAGTACGCAAATCAATAATAACAGGATATATTTCAACTTATCTGGCATTAAAAACCGGCTATCAATTCTTTAAGTATCAATGTCATCTGAGGTTCAGCTTTATAGGCCACCGCCAATATTTCTTCAACTGATACCGGCTCCAATGTTTCATTGAAACCTTCATCCGTCAATACGGATATGGCAAAAACTGGCAAACCCATATGATTGGCCACTATCACTTCGGGCACCGTACTCATCCCAACGGCATCGCCTCCAATTATCCGCAAATATTTATACTCGGCCAAAGTTTCCAGGTTAGGGCCGGTTACAGCAACATAAACTCCCTTGTGGCATATTATATTGTTTGCCGATGCTATCTCCAGTGCTTTATTGATCAAATCGCGTTTATAAGGCTGACTCATATCGGGAAAACGGGGGCCCAATTCTTCTTCATTCCTGCCAACAAGCGGGTTATGGTGCTGTAAATTGATATGATCTGCAATAACCATCAAATCGCCCTTTTTAAAAGCGGGGTTTAACGAGCCGCTGGCATTTGATACAAACAGGGTTTTTATGCCCAGCATTTTCATTACCCGCACCGGGAAAGTGATCTGCTGCATGGTATAGCCTTCGTAATAATGCAAACGCCCCTGCATGGCAACAACCTTTACCCCGTTAAGTTTGCCAAAGATGAGTTTGCCCGAGTGAAACTCGAGCGTTGAAATTGGAAAATCAGGGATGTTGGAGTACATTAGTTGCTTTTCAACTTCAATTTCGGTAACCAGGCCACCCAGTCCTGTGCCTAATATAATGCCCGCTTCGGGTGCAAAATCGCCGATGCGGCTTTTAATGTAGGCTGTTGTATGTTGTATGCTCTCTAACATAATCAATAATTAGTTGGTCGAACTGTTGGCCGCCGTCGTTTAAAAATTTAACCCTTATCGGGACTACAAAAACAGGCAAATTACCCGTGCCTGATAAGGTTGATTTAAACCACGATCCTTCTAAACGCTGCGCATCCTTTTCTGTTGTAATGATTATTTTTTTTTGTGAGGCACAGTTCTCAAATTCAGCGGCAAGTTTAGTGATATTTTTTAAGGTAAACGGATGATGATCTGGATAATTGTGATGAATGATATGCGATGTAAAACCTTTTAAATATTGCAGCAATGGTTTTGCATTGGCAATGCCGGTTAATAAAAAAACGGTTGTATCGCTGTCTATCTCTAAGTCTGTTGACTTGCCGTCGATATCCTGCAAATGCTGATATTCAATTGAAGTAAAAAATAAAGACTGATAGGGCAGGGGCCCAACTTCGGAGGCCACTTCAGTCATTTCATCCATGGTAAGCCGCGCCGGGCATTTGGATACGATAACTATTTGCGCCCGCCAACGCCCGTTGAAAGGCTCACGCATATTCCCTGCGGGCAGCAATAAATGCGGTTCGTCAACACGATTATAATCAAATAATAAAATACTCAGGCCAGGTTCAACGGCTCTGTGCTGGTAAGCATCATCCAATAAAACAAGGTCATGATCTGGCAGTAATTGTCTTAAGCCCTCAACCCTCTTTTCACAAACCGCAACAGTAATATCGGGAAATTTATGTTTGAACTGGGCAGGTTCGTCGCCGAAGTTAGTGGCAGTGGCAGTAGCAGTAGGTGGAGGGTATTGGGCAGGGGGCTGTAAACTGGTATCTTCTTTTCTTGATTCTTGATTCTCTTGTCTTGGCTCTTGATTCTTGACTCTTGATTCTCCGCTTGCAACCAGGTAGCCTTTTGTTTTCCGCCCATAACCCCGGCTTAATGTGGCCAACTTATAGTTATCTTTTAATAGCCTGATAAGGTACTCCGTCATCGGGCTTTTGCCGGCGCCGCCAACATCAAGGTTGCCTACGGATATAACGGGCTTTGTAAATTTATAGCTTTTAAAAAAGCCTGAATCATAACACCAGTTACGCATAATAACCACCAGCCCATAAAGCAGTGAAAACGGGAATAAAAGCCAGCGCAGGTATTTCATTGTTGGGGGTAAAGATAGGAAAAGGGATTTATTGAGGAATGCGGGTTACCCCTATAAGTAAAGGTTTATATCAAGTCAATTCCCGGAATAAATTGAAAATGTTTTTTATTCAGCGTATAAAGCGGAAGATGATAATATAATGCAGTGGCGGCAATGAGTGTATCGGGTATATCCGGCCTGTGGCTTAAGGTAAATTTCCTGAAAAGATCGATGAAGATATCTGTTATCTCTGTATTTATGGAAATGTGTACGTACTTACTTAGGTCAATTTCAATTCTTTTAAGGTCATCTTTGTTTTTTGCCCCAATCATAAATTCAGCAACTGTAATACTGCTAATATAAAAAACATCGGATTTTATACCTTGGACTTCCTCCTTTACAACAAGGTTCCCTCTGTAAAGTTCAATAAGAATGTTGGTGTCAAAAATTACCATTTTGATGGCCACGCTTTAGCTCTGATCTCATCAATAGATGGAAAATCGGGGTTTGCGCCAAAATTTTCAAACAACTCATTTACATGGGTTTTTTTACCCGGGGGAGGGATAGGGTGTTCGCCTTTAGCGGAATTAGATAATTCCACTACCGTGACCTCTACCTTTTTGCCAAAAAAATGTTCCGGCATCTCAATAGTATGGTTGTGTTTGTTGGGAACAAAAATTTGTTTATACATATCCTTTTTATTTAGGGAACGTCAACAAATATACAAATTGATAAACTAATACTCAAGCGGGGGTACAGTTATTAGAATGCCGATTTTTCTCTGAACCCAACCTAAGCGACCTGTCCACTTGTAATATACTTCGCGCTAACCATCAGTAATAAAGATCTATCGGCCCTCGCAGCCTCAAAATTTTCTTTTAGTAATTGGCTAACCGTTTCATTCTTTAATTTGACTGCTGCTATTTGCAATACCTGGAAGGAAGTCATCTCCACGCTTTCTATATTTTGCATGTAAAAAAGGATGGACATATCGCGAAGTTCGGGGTCGTTGCTTTGTTGTTTAACCGCACTAAAGGCATCTTCCACCAGGCCCGACAGCCCTTTGTGGGTTTCAATGGTAACCTCGGTATTAAATATGGCGTATATTTCACGCATCCTGGCAATTTGCTTTTTAACCTCTTCGGTTGTTTCGGCAATTGCCTGTTGAAGGTCGTTGAAATGGGCCAGGCCCTCTATTTCCGGTAGTCGTTTAACCAAATGGAGTTTGGCAAAGTAAATGCGGTTTAAGTGGGTGATGAAAAACTTTCTTAGCTTTTCGGGCCCCAAATTGACGGTGTTTGAAGTCATGATCTCTGTTTTTAACCTAACATATTAAGCGGCTAAAAGTTCATTGACTTTATTTATTAATTGAGAAACTTTAAAAGGCTTGCTAATATAAGCGTTTGCCCCGCATTGATCGCTTATCTCTTTAATATTATCTTCGGAAGACAGCATGATAACCGGCAAATGGCTGGTCCCGGGCCGGGATTTTATCTTTGCGCAAATCTCCCCGCCATTAGTAGATGAACTTTTAAGCCTGATATCAAGTAATACCAGGTCAGGGTTGATCTCTTGTATATGTTCCGGTTCCCGCCCTGTTTCTGATAAAATTACCTCATATCCCTCTTGTTTAAAGATGATATCTAAAATTTCCAGAATATCAGGATCGTCATCTATTACGAGAATTTTTTTTGGCATACCAGTCCACGCATTTTTTGAGGATGATTTATTAATTGGGAGAAAACAAATATAATGGTTTTGGCAACAAGCTAAAATTTAAATATTTGTTTTTGACAGTGTGCGCTCATTTTATAAATAAGTTACTTTATTATCTCGGCTACAGGCAGTAGCTTTTCATCAATTTTGCCGTCTGCAACCGAAACATAATAGGTATTACTCTTATTGTCAATAGCTACCGAGCGAATGTATTTTTCATTTTCAAAAACTATCCCGGCCAGGTCATCAATTGCGTACCCGGCATTTAAATTTCCTTTTAAAATATTATCAAAATAAAGCGGCTTACGCATAGGCTCGCTATGATAATGCGGGCAATGACTGGTTTGGATAAATCCTAAACCCCGCACAATAGATAAATCTTTCGGTCTTGAGTCAGTGGTGCCGCCCTGGAACCAGCATAACGAGCCGGCGCTGCCGCCGGCAAGAATAATCCCCTTATTATAGGCTTTTCTCAATATGGTATCAATGCCCTGGGCTTTCCATATGGCCATCATATTAAGTGTATTGCCGCCGCCTACAACTATGGCATCCATCCCCATGAGGTTTTCATCAAACGTTTTTGGCTCGGTGTACGAGGCCACAAATGCCATTTGAACATAAGGTCTCATCGGCAAATCTTCGCAGGCTTTATACCAGGCTACAATGCCATTTGCATTGTCGGCCGATGCCGTTGGCAAAAAACATATTTTTGGGTTGTCCTTTTTTGTCAGTGCTATAATGTAACGCATAAAAGGCTTGGTAAACTGGCCGCCGTATGCGAAAATGGTACGGGCAGGTTGACCGTTGGCGTTTACCTGGGCATTGGTGGCAATAAAAGCAGTTAATAAAAGGACCATAAAGCAAATTCTTTTCATAACGATAATTGGTAACAAGGGGTAAAGATATATAAAAACACTTATTTCAAAATGGCCAGCTTTTGATTACGTAATCGTTTTAACCCATACCAGGCGTAGTCACCGGATAGCGATGGGTTTGAAAACCCATCGCTATGGAGATATAAATTTAAAAGTGATCCTCGATGATTGCCCAGTGTAAGGAAAAGTTTTGCCCGAATATCTTTCTTCCGGACTTTACCGACTTTCGGTCTTCCCGACTTTTTCATTAAAACTTCTGTAACATTCAATCAAGCGCTTCATCTAAATATTACAAAATCAAAAAAAACGCGCCTGCATAAGCATTTATAAATTAGTTTTGCTATTGCGTACACGTCTCAAAATCAACAAAAAAATATCATGAAAAAAATACTAATAGCGCTAACTTCGGTTGTACTGCTCGCCACGGCTTGTAATCAAAATCCGCCGCAACAAAATAATGTTACTGTCGAAAATGCAAACGCACCTGCCGGTTTCGATGTAAATAAACTTGCACAACTGGTTAAAACAAGCACAAACCCGCAAGTACTCGAAAAAGGGATAAACGATCCTAAAAATCAAATCAATAATCTTGACCTTGATAAGGATGGCAACATCGACTACCTTAAGGTTGAAGAAAACGGGCCGAACCGGCTGAAAGTTGTGGATGATGTGAGCGATGCCGACTCGGTAACGGTGGCAAGGATAAAAATTGACCCGGACAGCACAACTAATACCGCTAATCTTGATGTAACGGGTAATCCTCAATACGCCGGGGATAATAATTATTACCATTCATCCTTCTCGTTCACCGACTTTTTATTGCTAAGCTACCTAATGCGCCCGCATGTTTATTATATGCCGATGTACCATTATGGCTATTATCCTTCATACTACACACGGGTACATACTTATAGCAATTTCAGGCCAACTACTTCATCTGCTATGTCAAGCCGTAGCAGTTTAAGTTCACCTTCAAGGTCGCAAAGGTCATTCGGTACGCGCAGTTCACAACCAGTGCGCAGCGGTGGGTTTGGTTCAAGGAGTTCGGGCAGTTCGGGCAGATCTGGATTTGGCCGCAGTCGCGGAGGATTTGGCCGCAGAAGGTAATTATAGAACAGAAGAAAATTTTAAATACATTTAACTAACATTCAATTTTAAATTTTAATACAATGAGCATATTCGACAGGTTATTCCGCATAGGGCAGGCAGAAGCCAATGCCGCAGTAGATAAATTGGAAGATCCGGCAAAAATGGCCGAACAGATACTTCGTGAACTTAGGTCAAACTACCAGCAGGCCATACAAGGGGAAGCTGAAATTAAAGCGCTGGCACTACAGCATCGCGCAAGCGAACTCCAGTATCGCAACAGCGCCGATGATTGGGAAAAAAAGACCAATGATTTATTGGACAGGATAGAAACCAAGCAATTAGACGAAGCAAAAGGCAATGAGCTTGCAAATAAAGCAGCCGAAGCACACCAGCAGGCTGCCAACGAAGCTGACCAATTCGCAAAAATGGCTGAAAAAGAAGAGAGCGCCGTTGCGGTAATGGACCTTAAAATAAAACAAATAAAAGATCAGATAGCACAAACCGAAAGCCAGGCGCAGCTGATCAATTCGCGCGCTAAAACTGCCGAAGTATCCGAAAAAATAAATAAAACATTATCAAGTGTAGATACCGACGGGCTGATGGCAACACTACACCGCATGGATGAAAAAGCTTCGGCGCAGGAGTTCCGCGCAGCAGCTTATGCCCAAATAGAAGATTCTACCTTGTCAACAGAACAGGAGATCAACAAAGCTTTGGGTACTGGTTCAACTTCAAATGCGCTGGAAGCAATTAAAGCTAAAAGGACCAAGTTGCTGAATTAATTCACACGCCTCACCCAACCCTCTCCAAAGGAGAGGACTATAAATGGATTGGTCTTATCATCACAAAGAGCGAAGTTCAAAGTCCTCTCCTTTGGAGAGGATTTAGGTGAGGCATAAAATACTATACTATGTTTTTAACAGACGACAATAAAAAAACATTTAAAGCCATTATCCTTTTAAACGAAATGATCAATGGCGATCATAAATTTCAAACGGTGGCCAACGGCGACGACAGCGTGCTTGAGCCTTTGTTCATCGAGCTAATGTCAAAAGGCTATGTGCAAACTTCGGGCATGTTTTACCAGGTTACCGGCAAAGGGCAGGATGTGTTTGATACCTTTATGAAACGTTATACCGAATACCTTAAGGTGTATGACATTTTCTCATACGTTGACCTTGAAAAAGGCGAGTTCGCCTTCGCACGGTATTTTGATTTTACCAGTGATGATGCCTGGGCCGACTTTACCAACGATGAACGTTTTGATGATTTGCGTATAGCTGTCGCTATGTTCAAAAAGATTGATCCGGCGGAAATAGTATTCATGTCGTTCATCAACGAGAATAGGTTTGATACAACCTCCGCAGGCTGGCAAATGGACCTGGTATCTGACAATGAGTGGAACGAAATTGAGGAGATATGCAAAACAGCTATTAAGCCCGAAGAAGTCGGCGAAGATGCCATGGTTGACATGATAGGCCAGGGATCTGAGCTAATGATAAAATTACTGGAGCAGGAAAAAGAACAAGCCCAAAACTCCGGCAATAATAATGGCGGGGATACCATAGTAGAAGAAGAAACGGTTGAGTATTACGAGCCTTATTATGATCCATATTATGTTTCGCCAATATGGCTGATGCCGTTGTTTTTGTGGTAAGATAATTGAGCGGGAATTTTCAGAACGGCTATGAACGCACATTCGAAAATTCCCGCATCAAACAATTACCGTCGCTGCAAACTGCCCATTTTAAACTGCAAACTGGCCTACTCGCCTCTCAAAGCCTTTATCGGGTTTGCAATTGCCGCTTTTATCGATTGAAAACTTACCGTTAACAAGGCGATCACGATAGATAATATCCCCGCCAAAGCAAATATCCACCAGCTTATGGCTATTTTGTAGATAAAATCTTCCAGCCATTTGTTCATTGCCCACCAGGCAATTGGCGAAGCTATCACCATTGCAATAGCTACCAGTTTTATGAAATCAAGCGATAAAAGCCGGGTGATACTTTGTACGCTTGCACCCAGTACCTTGCGGATACCTATTTCCTTGCTGCGTTGTTCGGCCATAAAGGCCGCTAACGCAAATAAGCCCAGGCAGGCAATAATGATGGCCAATACTGCAAAGCTAGTAAATATGCTACCCATACGGTGAACATCGGCATACATGTTGGCAAACTTTTCATCGAAAAAAGTATAACGTATAGGCTGCGACGGCGACAGGCCTTTCCATATAGATGATATTTGCGCGATGGTGCTTTGCATATCGCCGCCGCTAACTTTTACCGATACAATAGATGGACTGATGCCTTTGATCATGCACAATGCCCCGATAGGCTGCCGCAATGATTCAAAATTGAAATCCTTCACAACACCTATAACCGTTAATTTATCATCTCCGTGGGTAATTATTTTGCCAACAGGGTTTTTGAGGTTAAGTTTTTTAACCATCGTTTGGTTAATGATGACGCCGCCATTGTTACCTTCCGGGTTAAAATCCACGCCTTCAACCAGCTTCATTCCAAAAGTTTTAAGGTAATCTTCATCAACTACCCAAAACTGGGTATCTACGCCTGTTTCAACTTTTGATTTTCCTTCGTTGTACATCTGGTTGCCATTGCGTTTGGTACCTTCAACCGGCAAATAATCGCCTATGGAAACACTTTTTACCGATGATAATTTTAGCATCTGCTGTTTCAGGCTTTTAACCCCATTATCGCCCAATGTATTTGTACCCTGCAACATAACCACCTGGTCTTTATCATAACCAAGGTTTTGGCTAAGGATGTAGTGCATCTGGTTATAGATGACAATAGTACAGATGATGAGAATAATAGATGCCGTAAACTGGAACACCACGAGCCCGTTGCGCAGCATAGAGTTTTTGCTGCCTGCCGCTACGGAACCTTTAAGTACACTTGCCGGCCTAAACGATGAAAGATAAAATGCTGGGTATATCCCGGCCAAAAGACCCACTATTAATGCTGAGGCCAGTATTATAGGCACAAACCAAAACCCCTGCCATGGCATTATTAATGTTTTTGAAGCCAGTACATTAAAATACGGCAGCAAAGCCCAGGCGATCAGTATCCCCACAATAAATGAAATAACACTATATAGTAATGACTCAGACAGGAACTGATTAATGAGGCCATATCGTGTAGAACCAACAACTTTACGTAACCCTACTTCTTTGGCACGATTGGCAGATTTGGCGGTTGAAAGGTTAATAAAATTGATACAGGCAATGGTTAATATAAACAAGGCCACTGCCCCAAACAGCCATATAAAACGTATATCGCCATGCTTAAACTCATCCTGTACATCATAGGCGTATAAATGGACATCGCTGATGGGCTGTAGTTTATACGACAATTGTTGCAGCAGTTTTGCAGCATCTTTGAAGCTGATGCTCTGCAGGGCAGGCAAAAAGTAATTTTTGTTGATGTCGGCAGTTATCCTTTTATTAAGCTGATCGATATTAGTGCCTGGCTTCACCAGGATATAATCGGGGTAATTACTGGCGTTCCAGTTAGTTTGTTCGCCCTTATAAAACTCGACACCGTTAAGGGTCAATAAAAAATCGAAATCAACAAAGTGCGATGTTTTTGGAAAGTTTTCCATTACACCGCCAATTTTATAGGGTTTGGTCTGGTCGTTATTCAGGAACATTATTTTGCCCACCGGGTTTTGGCCAGGGAAGTACTTATCGGCCTTACGCTTTGATATTACCATGGTATTAGGCTCGACCAGCGCCTGCGCCCGGTTTCCATACACCATAGGTAGTTTCAAAATGTTCAGTAAATCTTCATCGGCGTAGGTAAAACCTTCCTCGTGGGTATTTTCAACCTGGTCGGCCCGCCGCAACTCATTACTGCCTGCACCCGGAAAAAGAGAGTTAGGCATCAACCGTGCTGACATCTCGATCTGCGGGAAATCCGCCTTTAAAGCATTTGAAATAGGGGCAGGGTAATCATCTCCTTTTTCAACTTTACCATCGTGCGTATAATATTCAACAAGCCGGTAAATACGGTCGGCATCCGGGTACGATTTGTCGTAACTCAACTCATCCTTAATATACAAGCCTATTAACAAACAGGCAGCAATACTCAACGCAAAACCACCAATCTTGATGGCCGAATACATTTTCTGCTTTTGCAATTGCCTGATGGCGATTTTTAAATAGTTCCTTATCATGATTTAATTATTGAGTTGTTGAATTATTAGCCCCCTCTAAATCTCCCCCGGTAGGGGAGACTTTTTGATTTTCCTTCATGTTAATATTATCTTATCTCTATTATTTTCAAACATGCTTCTTAAAGTCCTCCCCTACCGGGGGAGGATTTAGGTGGGGGCTCATTCGCTCCTCAAACTTTCCACCGGGTTTGTCAACGCCGCTTTTATAGCCTGGAAACTTACGGTTAATAAGGCAATAATTGCCATGGCCGCGCCTGCCAATGCAAATACCCACCAGTTAACGGTTGTTGGGTAAGCAAAACTTTGCAGCCACTGGTTCATTGCGTACCACGCTAACGGAAATGCAATAAATGAGGCAAGAATTACCAGCTTCAAAAAATCTTTCGACAGCATTGAAACTACGCTTTGAACAGAAGCGCCCAATACCTTGCGGATGCCTATTTCTTTTGTGCGCCGTTCGGCCGTGTACATGGCAAGGCCAAGCAAGCCTAAACAGGCCACGGTGAGCGAAAGAAAAGTAAACACGCTGAACACCTTGCCCACTGTTTGGTCGGTACTATATTGCGCGTCAAACTCCTGGTCAAGAAAACTATATTCAAACGGATTGTCGGGCATAAAACCCTTCCATTTGTTTTGAATACTGCTGATGGCCTTGCTATAATCGCCTGGCTTTATCTTGACAGCAATGTATGATGTTCCGATATCGTAGGTTTTAGAGGTGGTATAAAATAATGCAAACGGCGACATTGGGCTATGCAAGGATTCTATATTAAAGTCCTTTACCACACCTATTACTTTAAACTTTGTATCGTTGCCGCCCGGGTAAATAATGGTTTTACCGATAGGATCTTTAAACCCCAATTGCGTTACCGCGTTTTCATTGAGTATAACGGATGCCGAATCTTTAAAATCTTTTGAGAAATTTCTTCCTGCGGCCATTTTTAATTTTAAAGTGGGCACAAATGCTTCATCTACAATAAACGACGAAAGGCTGATATCCTTATTTGCAGTATTTACATTTTCACCAGTCGATTCAGGTACGTATGAATCATTGAATAAGTTCTTGGCAGGCATACTCGTAGATATGCTGGCATTGGCCACTTCGGGCAACTGAAGCAGCTCCTGCCTGAAACTTTCTTCGTTTTTACCCAACCTGTCGGCGTCGGCTACCACTAAAATATTTTCTTTATTAAACCCAAGATCTTTGGATTGGTTATAAAGCAATTGTTTGTAAACTATCATAGTGCAAATGATGAGGACCGTGGAAATGGTGAACTGGAAAACCACCAGCGCGTTCCGGGTAAAAAAGCCGCTGCGTGAATCTTTAAGATTGCCGCTGCCCTTTAAAACTGCAGCGGGTTTAAACGAGGTGAGGAAAAAAGCAGGGTAGCTACCCGCAAGCAGCGACGTTACAATTATCAGCGAAAGCAAGCCGGCCATTGAATAAAAACTAAAAAAAGAAGCCAGGCTTAATGATTTTGCAGCTAACTGGTTAAAGGCAGGTAAGCATATGGAAACAATTATAACAGCAATAAACGCAGCAAGCAAGGTATATACAAGGGCTTCGGCCATAAACTGCATGATCAGCTCTTTACGGGCAGAGCCTAATACCTTACGGATACCTACTTCTTTTGCCCTTTTTGCCGATTGCGCGGTAGCCAGGTTCATAAAATTTACGCAAGCTAACAGTATAATAAACAAGCCGATGGCCGAAAAAATATAAACATATTTAATATCGCTTTGAACAATAAAACGGCTCCCGATATTGGCCGAGTACAGGTGGACATCCGCCAACCGCTGTAGCTCAAGGTCATATTTGCCGCCTTTTTTAATAAAAGCATCGAATGGCTGGCCGATCCGTTTAAAAGCAGTGGCAGCCTGCACCCTGATCATGGCGGGGAACTTAGCCTCTATTTTTTTTATAGAAGCATCATCAGTCGGGATATTATCCCGGAGTTTAACATACGTACCCATTTGCAGCCAAATCCAGCTCCAGTTAAAATGCTTCACCGGCGGCATCCCTAAATTTGATTGCAAAACATCAAATTGCAGGGATGATTGTGATGGCAGGTCTTTTAATACAGCTGTTACGGTAAATGGCGTACCATACATATCAAAAACCAGATTTTTACCTATCGGGGATGTGTTGCCAAAGTATTTTCGGGCAGCCCTTTCTGTCAAAACTACTGAGTTCGTCCCGTTTAAACAGGTGGCACGGTCGCCGGCTATTAAAGGATAGCTAAAAACCTGCAAAAAATTGGAATCAACAGAAAGCAGGCTTTTTTCGGTCAACGAGCCTTTTTGGCCATTGCGTATAAAATGAATGATTTGGTCGCCAGGCTGGTATATGCGTGTATAGCTTTCTACTTCGGGAATATTAGCAACCAGCGCAGCCCCAACCGGGGGCGGTGTGTGGCCGGCGGTAAACTCGCTGTTCGACATTAGTTCATGTGTATTCACCCTGAATATCCTGTCCGAATTTTTAAAAAAGCGGTCGTAACTTAATTCGTCACCAATATATAAGCTGATAAATACCACACAGGATAACCCAATAGCCAGGCCGCCCATGTTAATGATACTACTAACCTTGTTCCTGACCAGGTTCCGCCATGCGATCTTTAAATAGTTCTTTTTCATTTTTTGGATTTCACCGATTATAGTTTGATTTCACCGATTTAATTTTTGCTCCTTATACTGCAAACTGCTACCGTAGCTCACTCTGAGCGAAGGCTCTTTACCGGGTTTGCCAATGCTGCTTTTATCGATTGAAAGCTTACCGTAATTATTGTAATAACCATGGCCGCTAAACCTGATATCAAAAATACACCAATCCCTACGGTTATGTGGTAATCATATTTTAGCAGCCATTTTTGTAAAAAATAAAATGCCAAAGGTGATGCTATTACGCAACTTATCATCACTAATAAAATAAAATCTTTTGATAGCAGTACCCATACCTGGCTTATGCTTGCGCCGAGTACTTTGCGCACGCCAATTTCTTTGGTACGTTGCTCAGCCACAAAAGCTGCCAGGCCAAACAAGCCAAGGCACGATATAAATATGGCCAGGCCTGCAAAAATACCCGCCAGCTTGCCTACAAGCACTTCTTCGCTAAACTTGCGGTTGTAATCCGCATCAATAAAGCGGTAGTCGTAGGGGTAAGCCGGGTTATATTTATTAAAGATGGCTGTAAGCTTTTCAACCGCCTGGTGTGTATTTATATTTGGCGATAGTTTGTATAATAAATTACTATTGGCGCTTTCATTGCTAAAGTTAAACATGGTTGGGTCAGCAGCGTTGTATGGCGAGTTCATCAGCGCATCTTTTGCCACACCAATTATACGGTATTGTTGTTTATTCCAGGTAATAATTTGATTTACAGGATCAGTAAGGCGCAATCTTTTTATCGCTGCTTCATTAAATACTACATTGGCCGTATCGGCTTTTGAGCCGGTTGAAAAATCCCTGCCGGCAATTATCTTCATACCCAAAGTTTTAAAATAATCGCCTGATACCTGTATGCTGCCCATTTCAACCGTTTCGCCGGGGCGTTTGCCTGGGAACTTATCAACATCCGTGTGCGCATAAACGCCGGTGGCCGGGCTTGATGAGGTTGAAACTGATACTACCGCACCGCTTTGCAGCAGGTCGTTTTTTAACGCAGTGTAGCTGCGGCCCAGGTCGTTATTCATGTCAGTGCCCATTAACCGGTTTACCTCGTAACCTGTTGGCCGGTTTTTAGCATATTGAATTTGCCTGTAAATAATAACGGTACTGATGATAAGCGCTATGGAGCAGCTAAACTGCGTTACCACCAGTACTTTGCGCGACAACGACGCCGATCGGCCAACTTTTATGGCACCTTTTAATACCCTCACCGGGTTAAATGATGATAGGTAAAACGCCGGCCTGCTACCCGCCAATAACGCTGTAAATAATACACAAGCCACCATAACTACCCAGAATACCGGGTTTGCAAAAGGAATGGAAATTAATGTTCCGGTTAGCGCATTAAATGAAGGCAACGCCAACTGCACCAGTATTACGGAGAACAGAAAAGAAATAAACGTCACTACCGTTGATTCAATCAAAAACTGGAAGATCAAATCCTTGCGTTGTGAACCGATGGCTTTGCGTACGCCTACTTCACGTGCACGTTTTTCGGAACGGGCGGTGCTAAGGTTAATAAAGTTGATACAGGCAATAAGCAGTACAAGCACACCGATAAGGGTGAATATGCGTACGTAGTCAATGAACCCTTCGGTAGCTTGCCCATTTTTAAAATCGCTGTAAAGGTGCCATTTGAGTAGCGGGTGTAAAATTACATTCGAGTTCATGGCGTTTAGGTTATTTGTTTCGCCCTTCTCAATGTTTTTTATTTTGGCGGATACCGCCGCATAGGAGGCCTCCGGCTTTAATTCCGCGTAAAGCGAATAACCATTATTACCAAAGCTTCCGGTGCGTTGCTGCTTTACGTAATTGTTGATAGCTTCAAAATAGCCGAAAGGGATAACATATTTAAATTGAAAGCTCGAATTAGCAGGCAAATCTTTTATAACCCCCGTTACCTTTAAATTATCATGGTTATCAACCCTTACTGTTTTATTAATTATGTCAGTACTGCCGAACAACGCTTTTGCTGTTGATTCTGTAAGCACGATGGAAAAAGGCTCTTTTAAAGCTGCATTTGCGTTCCCGTTAATTAAAGGGTATTGAAACATTTTCAAGAAATCGCCGCCAGCCTGTATCCCGTTGAGGTAAATCTTTTTAGTGCCCACCATAAGGCCGTGTGAGCCTTCGCCATCGGTTTCGGCAACATGGGCAAATTCAGGGATGTTACTACGAAGCGCTTCGGCCAACCTTAACGATGTTGAACTAAATGTCAGCGTATCGCCATTGCTGTTAAAATTGCGCATTACCTGGTACAGTCGCCCGTTACCCGGCAAAAATTTATCGTAGCTGTACTGGTAATTTACCCATAAACCAATTAACAAAGCCACAGCCATCCCGGCTGCCAGGCCCAAAATGTTAAGCAGGCTGTAAACCTTGTTCCCAACCAGGTTACGCCACGCAATTTTTAAATAGTTTTTTATCATCGTTTAGTTCGGTTGCAATATTTTCTGATTCAGTTCATTAGATACTACCATAAAATTCGGCGATTGGTAGTCCGACTTTCACATTCCCTAATCTCCAGTCTCTAATCACTCCTAAGGCTCTTCACCGGGTTCATCAACGCGGCTTTTATAGCCTGGTAGCTGATAGTTGCAAAAGCTATCAATACGGCCAGCAAGCCTGCTACGGCAAACACCCACCACTGGATATTAATGCGGTAAGCAAAGTCCTGCAGCCATTTGTTCATCGCATACCAGGCCAGCGGCGTAGCGATCACTATAGCAATAAAAACCAATTTCAGGAAATCGATCGATAACATGGCAGTAATACCGGATACCGAAGCGCCGAGCACTTTTCGCACGCCTATTTCGCGGGTACGCACCTGCGCCGTATAGGCGGCTAACCCTAATAAGCCAAGGCACGAAATGAAAATTGTTATACCCGAAAAGTAACTGAACAAGGTGGCTTCCCGTTGTTCGCTGCGGTACAGGTTATCAAATATTTCATCCAGGAAAGCATATCCAAATGGATACTGGCCGTTGTACAGTTTAAATTGTTTTTCAGCCGCAGCTATAGCCTGGGAAGTATTCTTGCCATCGGTTTTTATATAGATGGTACTGAAATATTGCGGGTAATAATTAAATGCGGCCGGCGTTATCTTTTCGCGCATCGAATCATAATGGAAATCTTTAACCACACCTATAATGGTTCCTTTAATGCCATGCATGGTAAAGCGTTTGCCTATCGGGTTTTCTATCCCGGTTTCTTTGATAGCGGCTTCATTCAGGATAAAATGCATCGTGTCAGTAAGGGCGCCGGTAAACGATTTACCTTCCAGCATCTTCATCTTAAAGAATGAGATAAAATCCTTATCAACTGAAATATCATGAAGGATCACGCTCTGTTTAGGATCTTTTCCGTCCCAATCGGCACTGCCGGTAAACCTTTCAAATCTCACAATATTTTGGCTGGAGCGCGTTACCCCGCTTATACCAGGCTGCTTCAGCAACTCGGCTTTCACCGCATCGTAATGAGGCGCGGCTTCGCGCATCCAGAAACTGAAGACATGCGCTTTGTTATAACCCAGGTCTTTGGAATGGATATATTTCAATTGCCCGGTGATAATGATCGTACCGATGATCAGTATGATTGAGAAAGAAAATTGAGCCACCACAAGTAATTTCCTGAACATCACGTCGCCGATACCGATGGATATTTTGCCTTTAAGCGCCTTTAGCGGTTCAAATGATGACAGCAATAATGCAGGATAAATACTTGATAAGATCAGTGTACCGGTGATAGCGCCAACGATCACCAGCCAGATATGGTAATCGGCCAGGTCAAGCACCATTTGTTTACCCGAAATATTATCGAACACAGGCATCAGCGCATAAACAAGGCCTATCGCCAATACCGCCGCTATCACAAACAGTAACGCTGTTTCGATAATAAATTGCAGGAACAGGTGAAACTTTGCCGCGCCGATTATCTTGCGTATGCTGATCTCCTTCGAGCGCAGCATCGACCGTGCGGTGGAAAGATTTACATAATTGATGCAGGCGATCACCAATATAAGTATGGCTATCGCAATGAATATCCGTACGGTACCAATGCCTTTGTCACTCAGATCGGCATTATAGAGGTGCATTTTTGTCAACGGGTATAACAGGTATGCCGCATCAGTATCATCGGGGCTATGTTTCAGGTGTATCTTCAATATTTTAGCCTCGAGGTCTTTTATCAATGCGCCCTGTTTTAACGATAGGAAAGCCACATAGTTCAGGGTGTTGAAATTATTGTTCATATCCTGGCCCTGCGCAAGCAACGCTTTGAAATGATAGCTCATGGGTAAAACAATGTCCAATTGAAAATCGGAGTTTTTCGGTATATCGTTGATGACGCCGCTAACTGTAAAGTTTTGCTTGTCGTCGGCAATGATCACTTTGCCTATGGGGTCAGCGTTGCCAAAGAATTTCTGAGCGGTTGTTTTAGTGATCACGACCGTGTTGTCATCCGGGAACGGTTTTGAATTATTTCCTTCGATGAGCGGAAAATCAAACATGGAAAATAAGGCAGGATCTGAGAAAGCCACCCTTTCGTTACCAAATACCTTATCCTGGTATTTGTACATCGAAAAATTGACGTCGTACGTTAACCTTGTTGCCCCGGTCACTTCAGGCAACTGCTGTTTGGCAAGTTGCGCTATCGGTGCTACGCCGAAATTGAATATCTGCTTCGTCGCTCCTGTACCGCCCTGTATATCCAACCGGTAAATACTCTTGGCGTTCTTATGGAACGTATCAAAACTCAGTTCATCCTGCACCCACAGTAATATCAAAATGCCGATGGACAGTCCTAATGTCAGTCCGGCAATATTGATGACGAAATAAAACTTATTCTTGAGCAAATTGCGCCACGCTGTTTTTAAATAGTTTTTTATCACGGGAGAATCAATTAGTGAATTAGTGATTTATTGAATTAGTGATTTTTTAACTGCAAACTGCTACTGCCCACTGCAAACTTAAAACTGCCAACTTATTCCGTTTTAAGGCTCTTCACCGGGTTCATTAATGCTGCTTTTATGGCTTGCGAACTTACGGTCAGTACTGCAATAAATACCGACAATAATCCAGCTAAAGCAAACATCCACCAGCTTAAGGGTACCCGATAAGCAAAAGCCTGTAGCCATTTGCTCATACCAAACCAGGCAATTGGCGTAGCAATAACGAAGGACACGGCAACCAGTATTAAAAAGTCCCTTGATAAAAGCCCCACCAAGCCGGTTACGCTTGAACCCAAAACTTTGCGAATGCCAATTTCTTTTTTGCGTTGCTCAGCGCTAAACGCGGCAAGGCCAAATAAACCAAGGCAAGATATAACGATAGCTATTAAAGTAAATGAGTTGATGATCTGCGACAATATGATCTCCGTTTCATACTGTTTTTGAATTTCCTGGTCAAGGAATGAATATTCAAAAGGTACCGAAGGCAGGTCTTTTTGCCATATCGCCCCTATCTGGCCGAGCAGCTCTTTATAATTTTCACTGCTTGTTGATACCACTATACTTGATAAATCCCCGGGATAATTATCATAAACCAGCATAAATGGTTTTACTTCGTCGTGCAGCGAGTTATAATTAAAATCCTTCATCACGCCTGCTACTGTAACAAATGATACGGGGCTGGTACCGTATTGTGTATAAAGTTTTGCGCCAGGTGCAGTTTGCGGGGTAAGGTTAAGCCTTTTGGCCAGGGTTTGGTTAATAAGCACTTTGCCCGAATCGCCAGGCATAAAGTCCCTGCCGCTAATCAGTTTAATACCATTAGCTTTTACAAAAAACTGATCGCAGGCAATGTTTTGGGCGTCGATGGCCGTTGGCATATTACCTCCTTCAGGATAAACGCCATGGTCGTGCAATACAAACTGGCTCAGGTAGTTATCAGCGCGGGTAACGGCTTTAACACCGGCAAGCTGCTTTAAGTCGTTGGCAAGTGACTGCATTTTACTTTGGGTATCGTTGGTATAAAAGTTAAAAACCAGTTTTTGGTTTTTATCAAACCCGAGGTCTTTTGATTTAATGTAATTTAACTGGCTGTAGATGATAATAATGCCCGTGATCATTGTAATAGATAATACAAACTGAAAAACCACCAGCGACTTGCGGATGCCGGTTGCCGAGATCTTGCTGCTAAAATTCCCTTTTATCACCTTTATGGCCTCGAAAGCTGATAGATAAAACGCAGGATAGCTGCCGGCAACCAAGCCAGTAACAACAACAAGCGAAGTAAGCATAAGCCAAAGGCGATAATCGCTAAAAAAGGTTAAATGTATATCGGCACGTGTGATATCATTTAAATAAGGAAGTGCCGCCCATAACAAGGGCAGGGCGATAATTACACCTATAAATGACAGTAAAAACGACTCGCCTAAAAATTGTTTGATCAGGTCGTACTTGCCGGCGCCAATTACTTTACGTACGCCAACCTCTTTGGCCCGTTTTGAAGCACGCGCGGTTGATAAGTTCATGAAATTGATACAGGCGATAACCTGTATAAGTACGGCAATTAATACCAGGATGAGCAGGAAAGAGGGATCGGCAGTTTTGCTCGGTTCCACATCAAAACCGGCTGTTGTATGTATCGCGGTAATAGCTTCGAGGTGCAATGCCTTTTGCATGCCTATTTGCTTCATCTTTTCGGCCGCGTGCCTGTTTAAAAAGGCCGGTAGCTTTTTTTCAAATGCTTTAGCATCTGAACCCGGGCGCAGCCTTACATAAGAGAATAGAAAATTGTTACCCGCCCATTCGGGGTCGTTGGCAATTGAAACACCTGTGCCACCGCTTTTCATGCTGATAAACATGTTACCCTCGAGGTGCGATTTGCCGAGACTTTCGTCAACCACACCTGTTACTTTAAAGTCATGCTGGCCCCACTGGTCGTTAATGTTTATTAATTTACCAATTGCACTTTGGCCGCCGAAAAGTTTTATAGCTGTATGCTTCAGCAATACGATCGAGTACGGTTCGTCCAAAGCGTGTTGCGCATGGCCTTCCACAAAATTATAATTCAGGACATCGAAAAATGTAGAATCTACATAAAATGCCCCTGTTTCATAAAACGATTTTTCTTTATAGCGCAATAAATGCTCTTTTGAGCCCAGCATATCGGTCTTTACTACCCGTGTATAGGTTTCCACCTCCGGAAAATCAATTTTCAATGCTGGCGCAATGGGTGGTGAGGAAGCTGCCCCATGGTGTTTATCACCGGTTAATACCAGGTCGGTGGTGATCCGGTAGGTATCTTTTGCATGTTTCTGATATTTATCATAGCTGTACTGATCTTGTACATACAACAATATATAAAGGCAGCACAGCGTGCCGGTGGCCAGGCCAAAAATATTGATGAAGCTGAAAGTTTTGTTTTTCAGCAAAAATCTCACTGCGGTTTTCAGATAACTTTTAATCATAGGTTAGTTATTAGTCGAAGTTTTAATGGGATTGGTTACATTTTAGTTTTTTTCTCTTTTTTCCTGTCATCTTCAATCAATAACCCGTGAAGAGTTGGCTAAGAAAATGCCAAATGTATAATTGTATAATTATCAAGTATTTACAATGATTTTACTGACCGTAATTTGTCCGCTTTTGATACAGTGTATGTACGTTTATGACTTTTTTCAAATTTTCGATATAATCTTATCATCCTTTCATCCGAGAAATCTTAGTCCTATATTAGTTTTTTCAAACCCACAGCTCATGAAGTATAAACTGTTAACCCTTATTTTACTCATCACCTCAACCGCTTTTGCCCAAACAGATGCAAGGCTTACAGCCCAATTACAGGATGCCATAAAAGGGTTTAACGGGCAGACGGGCGTATATGTACAAAACCTGAAAACCGGCAAAACGGCTGCCATTAATGCAGATACACTGTTCCCCACAGCCAGTATGATAAAAGTAAGCATACAATGCGGCTTGATGGATAAGATTGAAAAAGGCCAGCTGCAATACAACCAGAAAATTGTTTATCGCGACTCGCTGTTATACAAAGGCGAGGATATTTTAGGCTCATTTAAAGATGGTGACACCATTGAAATAAGCAAGGTAGCCATGCTGATGATCACCATGAGCGATAATACCGCCAGCTTGTGGCTCCAAAAACTGGTGGGCACCGACTATATAAACAACTGGCTTGATGCAAATGGATTTAAAATAATGCGCGATAATTCGAGGGCCACAGGCCGCGATGCCATGCATGCAAGATATGGCTGGGGCGTAACCACTCCTTACGAAATGTGTCGGCTGTTTACCATGATTAGTAACGGACAAGCCGTTAGCCCTGCTGCGAGCGAAAGAATGGTGCGCAATATGGGGCGGATATTTTGGGATAACTATGCCTTATCGCAAATACCGCCTTATATACATACCATATCAAAACAGGGGGCATTAAACGAATCGAAATCAGAAACTGTGCTGGTAAATGCCCCGCACGGCGATTATGTTTTCTCTATTATCACCAATCATAATAAAGACCAGCGCTGGGAGCAGGATAATGAGGCCGATGTATTGATCCGGAAGGTATCTGCGCTGCTATGGCATTATTACGAACCCAAAAGCAATTGGAAACCTGCGGAGGGAGTGGATAAGTTTATGAAGGATGAGTAGGGATTAGTGATCAGAAACTTGAGATTAGAGATTAAGAAAAGCCCGAAAGATGAAAAATTGAAAATAAAGGCCTGTTTAATGAGCCAATAAATTATGAGAAAATATACAATCTGCCTGATTGCTGTGATCGTCGTGCTTATTTTTACAAGCCGACTGTTCGCGCAACCTGCACCCGAGGGCAACTACTACACCTCTTTTGATGGCACAAAAATATATTACGAAGTAAAAGGCGCTGGTTACCCGGTGATCTTAATTCACGGATTTTCGGGTACAGGCCAGGGATGGAAAAGTTGTGCGGTGTACGGCGATCTGCTTAAAGCAGGCTATATGGTGGTTCTGATCGACCAGCGGGGCAACGGGCATTCGGATAAGCCGCATACTGACGCAGCTTACGCCAATGATGCTGAGGCGAAGGATATTATGGGCTTGATGGGCAACCTGGGCGTTAAACAGTACGATGCGGTAGGGTATTCGCGAGGCTCTATTATTACTTCGAGGCTTTTGGTGCTTGATAAACGGTTGCACAAAGCAATAATGGGTGGCATGGGCGATGCCTACACCAACCCCGAATGGCCAAGACGCGTTCATGCCTATCGCGCCTTAATGGGCGATACCACGCTGCATGATGTGGACGATATGATGAAATACATCCATAGCCAGCACCTTGATAACCTGGCTTTGGCGATGCAGCAAAAATACCAGCCATCAACCAGTGTAAGTGAGCTGGCGGCTGTACATATGCCGCTTTTAATTATACGCGGTACGGAAGACAAAGAAAATGGATCGGAAACAGGGCTAAATAAACTCATTCCGAATTCAAGCCTGGTGTACACGCCAGGGAACCATAATACTGCTATCCGCACCCCCGAATTTTCAGCCGCTGTGTTGAAATTCCTGGCTGATTAATTTCCTGTACCCCAGCCAAAAAAAACAGCTACGTTTCTGCTCTTTCAAGGGCAAAGGTTACTTATTATAGCCGTTTTCAAACAAATAGCAGGCTTTTTTATTTGTATAGGTAATGAGTAAGTTTTATTTCCTATTATTTTGTTGTTTGGTGCCTTGTTTGCTTAAAGCACAAACGCCGGTTGACACTACCAACAATGTAGATATTGACACAACCGGGCAGAAAGACCTGATTGATATAGCACATACACTTTTTAAATTTAAACATCGTAACCCCGTTGAAGAACAAAAACAAATCTATTTCTCTATTTTACCAATTTCGTCAAATGTGCCCGGCGCCAGCAAGGCACTGGTAACTTCTACAACAGCAGGTTTCTACCTTGGCGAAAGGAAAACCACTTATATTTCCAGCATTACTTTTGCCCCTTATTTTAATTTAAAGGGAAGGTATGGCTTGCCGATACACTCGAGCGTTTGGTTAAACAACAACACTTATAATATAGAAGGTGATACGCGATTTTTGGTATATCCGCAATACACATGGGGCCTGGGCGGCAACCAGCCTGAAAGCAATAAACTTTTAGTTAACTATGATTATATACGCTTTTACCAGAGCGCCCTTAAACGCATAACACCTTTTTTTTACGCAGGTATAGGCTATGACATGGATTATTATATAAACATCAATACCGGCAACAGCCCGGTGAGCCTTGGCGATTTTACTGGTTACAAATATGGCACAGCCACGGGAGTAAATTCTTTTTCATCGGGCCTTACATTTAATTTATTATATGATACAAGGCAAAATTCAATTAACCCTATCCCCGGCTCATTTGTGAATGTTATTTACAGGTATAATATGGGGGCTTTAGGAAGCGATAACAACGCGCAGTCGGTATATGTCGATGTGCGAAAATATGTTTCCTTAACAACGGAAGCATCTAAAAACCAACTGGCATTTTGGTTTTATTACTGGGGCGCATCAACCGGCACGCCTTATTTAAATTTGCCAAGCATCGGGAATGACCCTTACCAGCGCTCGGGGCGGGGAATTGAACAAAATAGGTACAGGGGGCAAAATCTGCTCTATTTTGAAACCGAATACCGGAAAGATATTACTAATGATGGGTTATTTGGCTTCGTTGTTTTTACAAATGTTAACTCGGCAAGCCAGGCCAATACTCATACCTTTAGTTCTCTGAATCCTGCCGGGGGGGCCGGATTGAGGGTGAAATTTAATAAAAAATCAAATACGAATGTGTGCATTGATTATGGTTTTAGTAAGGGCTTTTCAGACTTGAACTTAGCGTTGGGTGAAGCCTTTTAGCAATTAATTAATATTTTAATAACACTTTGACAATTGTAATTGTAATTTTATTGTTACAATTTTGCCATGTTTGTTTAGTGGAAAAAAGCCATAGTGCAGATACTATTTAGATAGCAGCATAACGTATCGTCATTAAAAACGGTGGAGATTTGATAAGCGAAGAAAAAAAGATATATCGTTGCCCAAAATGTAAACAGGAACTCGACACACGGGTCCGCAGAAGTTTTTTTGTCCGAAACTTTCTTTCATGGCTGCCCTTACGGAGATATAACTGCTTCCACTGCAAGCGAAAATTCCATGTTTTGAGTTAACTAATACTTGAAATCATTCGTATTATTATGCCCCCAATTTTTAAACTTAAAAATTTTGACTGCTTAATCGATAGAAATAACGTATTTTTAGCGGTACCCTGTAAACTAGTGATTTAACTTGACTAAAAAGATCAGAGCCGAGAAGTTATATTATTGTAAAAAATGCGGCGCCCCATTTCACTTTCGCTTACACCGGCCATGGCTGATTAAGCAGTTATCATTTTTATTCCCCGTAAGGCGATACTTTTGTGCCAAATGTAAATCGTCATCGTATGTACGCATTGAAAAAGAGTGAGGTCAGTTTGCAGTTTTGAGTTGGCAGTTGCCAGTTGCCACAGCTGGTGGGTTGTGCCTGCTGAGGCCGTACTTATTCAAAGTAAAACTTCCCACAGGGAACTACAGACCGTTCACTGCAAACTCCTAATAAAGCCCCTTATTATAACCTGCCATAAACTCCTTATAATCTTTGTTTACCTGTTTGGCATATTGAAGAGCATATTTAAGTATAGCATCCTGTGTCCCGGTTTCATGATAGTGTTGTCCATAAACGATCATTTCATCAGCAATAGCCGAACCTTGCCGACCGCTGCTGCGCAATTGTGCCGATGCTGTTAACACCGCCATATCATTTGTAACCAGGCCGAGGTCATCGTAACGGTCTTTTATCAGTTCGAAATTTATTTTATCCTGGGTAGGCTGCATTTGCTTCAACACATATGGTTCATCTTTAAAAATAACAGGCGTCAGCAACGCCGGCGATATATTTTGCATACGCGTCTGTATGGCAATAACCCGCTCTGCGTTTGATGCCCAGCCTGGCTGTTTAATTTTCACATAAGGCTGCAAGGACGAGGGCGAAGCATGTTTCATATCCAGCAGCAGGTATTTATTTCTTCTGACGGTGCTATGCAATAAAAATAAGTACCGTTTTACACCAACGCTCCCGGTACCCGCCAGCCTGAAAACGCTATCCTGCACTTTGTAGCCAAGTGGGCCGTAACAACCGGTTTTCAAAATATCGTCAACAACATGGGCAAGTTCGTTTTTTAGGCCCCCATCAATTTTAAAATGCCGGTCGTTAATAATCAATTCTGAAAATTTTCCTTTTTTCAGGATTGCACATTTTTTAAGTATTTCCTTTAGTTTGCGTTTTTCAACAGTTCTCAAAAATGTATTTACTATACCTTTTGCCGTACGCGGGTCAATACTTACTGCTTTCCCAGCTTTTAAAGTTGAAGAATAGTTTTCCAAAAACAGTTTCGCTATTTTTATGGCCTCTTCCTGTTTAAGCGCCAGGCTATCGAATGCTATAAAAATGCTGGTTACCATACGTACAATTTCCCAGGCAGCTGGCGCCAGCATGGCTTCATCAAAATCGTTCAGGTCGAAATATTCCTGGTGGTCGTCCCCTTTAAAGCTGCCAAAATTCTCCAGGTGAAGGTCGCCGCAAACCCAAACCGTCGGTGATGGCGGTAACGGGGCCGCCGCAGCCAGGTCCTGATAAAATAAGTGGCAGGTACCCCGGTAAAAGCTAAATACATTTAACGACATAGCTTTGTATTTTAACTTTAAAATATCAGGCAGCCTGTTTTTATTAAATGCGGTTAACCGGTCGTAAATGGTGGGTTGGTTATTGGTCATTGTGTTATTGGTCATTAGTCATTGCATCAGGGTTATTGATTTGATGATTTTGTTTTAAATCGCTCTAATCCCCAACCCTTCCAAAACTGGTCATCAAAATATTGCCGAAATTTACTAAATTCCATCTAATGACTAATTACCAATGATAACTCGTTATCGATCTTTTTGTTCCATCGTTCTTGTTCAGCCTGGTCAGCACCATGGCGGGTTTCGTCATCATATTGTTTTTGTAGGGCATCCATTTCGCGATAGGCATCAAGGTAATCAACATTAATTATCCCTTCGAAATTGGTGGTGGTGAGATTTTCAACTTTTAGCTTCTGTTCAAAGTGTTCGGCTGCTATTTTGGCAATGTCAAAATGCCTTTGTTCATGGTTAAGAGTGTAATCGTTCATGCTGCCATTCCTAACCCACGCAGCGCTTTTAGGCAAACTTACTTTTATTGCAAGGCCGACATTAATAACCCCGTTTGTAACGTCAGTACGTTCATCATAACCAATGGAGGGGAAAACTTCGGCATCGTACCTGCTATTGGGTATTTTTGATTTAAAGTCATCCCAGGTCAGTAGCCGTTTGGCCGAATAATAAATGCTGTCGCCTTCCGGTTTCTCCATATAATCAGTAAAGGTTATTTTTAAGAATTTTGCAAGTAAGATGTTGGTGCCCGCCTGCCTGTTCATCCATATATTTAAATATACTAGCCCGTTTTCGAGCATATGCCGCAATGTCGGTTCAATATCTTGCGGCGGGCCGGGGGAGCGGGTATAAGTTATATTGTCGTTATAATCAACCAAGTGCAGCATTTCATCATCGTCATGCTGCAGGCTAAATTCCATAACTGCAATGGCATGGCCCTCGACAAGGCCGTTTGCCAAAGCAATTTCAGTCACCATAAATTTTTTCAAGCCTATAGTTATTGGACGTAATTCATTGTTGCGCTGTAAATTATGCCCGATAAACCCTTTTATAGCTACCAGGCAGCCGCCCTGCAGGTCGACGGCGTATTTTTCGGGTTGGTTTGCTGTTTTTGCGGGAGATACCAGCCAGGCAACGGCGCTGCGGTCACTGCGTTCGTCGGTGACGTTGGCTATGTAAAATTCTTTTGGGGCAACTGGCACTAACTCATCATGCAAAATGATGGTCGCTTTTTGTTGTGCAGCCATGCTGAAACCCGAAAACCCATGGGAAATGAATAGCAACAGAAGAAGAAATTTGCTTCGGATTTTCATGAAATGTAAAAATACAAACGTTGAGTTCTTACACAATATTTTGAAGATGAGGGTTATGTTTTTAAAAACCCAGGTAGAGATCGATGCGCCGCGTCTCCAATGAAGGATATTCTTTAATAGGCTTTCCCCACAACTCAAAAGTTTTCCACATCTATACCACTCAATATTTATCGCCCGTTAAAAATAATGTTCTCCACATAGTGTGAATTACTATTGTGGAAATCGTTTTTAGCGTTTCGCTATTTTCGCAAATCGTTAGTTTGCTACTTATGACCAAACATAAATACATCGCGTTCCTTTTTTCGATATTTTTTGTCCTCACTGTACACGCCCAGCAAAACCCTTCGTTCCAGGTTTATAATACATACCATGACGCTACCGACCTGCTTAGCAAAGGCCTGTATGTTGCCGCTGCCGAGCAGTTTCGACTGGTTGAAAAATCAAGGCTTCAAACCAGTACGCAGCCCAAGTTCGAATCGGAATTATCACTACTAAAAGAAAACTCGCAATATTATGAGGCGCTATGCGCCCTTGAATTAGGGAATGACGACGCCGAAAGCATGTTCCTGAAGTTTATTAAAGACCACCCCGAAAACCCGCTTACCAAGCTGGCCATTTTCCAGATCGGGCGGTCGTACTCAAAACAGGAAAAATATGCAGAGGCTTTGACCTGGTTTGATAAGATAGAGGCCGACAACTTAAGCGGCAGCGAAAATATTGAATACAAGTTTCGCAAAGGATATGCCTATTTCGCTACTAACGACTATAAAAATGCACAGGAGCTATTTAGCGAGGTAAAAGGCAGGCGCTCGCCGTTTACAGACGACGCTACCTATTATTTTGCCTATATAGCTTATTTAAATAAAGATTATCACCTGGCGCTGGCGAACTTTCAGCGCTTAAAAAACTCAAAGAAATACGAAAGCAGTTACCCGTATTATATAACAGCAGTTTATTTTTTGGATAACAGGTATGATGATGTTATAAATTATGCCATCCCCATAATAAACAGCACGCATCAGCAAAATGAAAAAGAGATGCTGCGTATTATAGGTGCATCTTATTTTGCTAAAGCGGATTACCCCAACGCGGCTAAATATTACGGTCGCTATGCCGATGAAGACCTTGGCCGAACCCAAAATACCCAGGACAGCTACCAGATGGGCTATACCTATTATAAAATTGGCAACTACCCGAAAGCTGCAACAGAGCTGGAAAAGCTACAGCAGGCAAATGATGTTTACAGCCAGAACGGGGACTACATATTAGGCGATGTTTTCCTGAAAATGCAAAACAAGCAAAGCGCCCGCAATGCCTATTTCGCGGCCTCGAAACTTGATTTTGACAAGCAATTACAGGAAGACGCTTTGTACCAGTACGCAAAATTATCGTACGAGCTTGATTTTAATACCCAGGCGCTTGATGCTACAAGGTTATACCTTAAAAATTATCCCCGCGCAAAACGTAATGACGAGGTAAAGACTTTATTAGGCGAGGAACTGTTAAACTCACATAACTATGCCGAGGCAGTTGAAATTCTGGAGCCTATCCCTAATAAAACACCAAGCGCACAACTTGCCTATCAAAAAGTTACCTATTACCGCGGCTTAGAGTTTTACAACGAACGCGCTTTTGAAAATGCCATTGGTATATTTCTGCGCTCGCTCAGGAACTCCGTCGATGCCCACGTTGAGGCCTTAACTACGTATTGGATGGCCGAGTCGATGTACGAGGTGCGGAAGTACAAGGAATCGGTTGAAACATTTGAGAAGTTTTTAGACCTGCCCGAGGCGCCGAACACCCCGGTTTATAATTATGCCAATTACGGGTTGGCCTATGCAGCTTTCGGTGATGAACAGTATAGAAAGGCCGCCAGCTATTTCCAGAAGTTTTTGGCAGGGGATGAAACTGACGCCAGTACAATAAACGATGCTGTAACAAGGCTGGGCGACAGCTATTTTGTTTTGAAGAATTACAGCAAGGCGCTTGAATATTATAACCGGATTATTGAGCAACACAGCCCGGGCGAAGATTATGCTTTGTTTCAGCGTGGTATGATACAGGGTTTGCAGGACCTGCCGGATAACAAGATCAATACTTTGAATGATGTGCTAAGCAAGTTCCCTAAATCCGATTATGCCGATGATGCCTCGTTCGAGATAGCTTATACCTATTATCTGAAAAACGACAGCCTGAAAGCAAAAAGCGGCATGCTGGATATGATACAAAAATATCCTACCAGCAGTTACGTACCAAGGGCCCTGGTTACTATAGGGCTTATAGATTATAATGGCGGTAATGATGACCTGGCCATTGAATCGTTTAAACGCGTGGTGCAGGATTATTCATCAACCGATGAAGCAAAACAGGCGCTAAAACAAATCGAGAAAATATATACCGATAAAGGCGACGCGCAAACCTTTATAAATTATGCCGCCACGGTACCGATAGCTAATTACACGGCAGCCGACCAGGAAAATATAATGTACACGGCAGCCAACAACCTTTATTTACGAGGTGACTGGCAAGGCACAGTTGGGGCGGTGAATGCTTATTTCGATAAGTTCCCGACAAAACCTATTTATGATAAACAGGCCAGGTTTATACGGGCGCAAAGTTTGGTAAACCTCAACCGGTCGGAGGAAGCCATTGTTGATTATAATGTGATATTGAATGATTGGACAAGCACTTATACCGAGCAATCATTGATCGCCATGTCAAAGTTGTACATCGGGCAGAAAAAATATAATGAGGCGGTAGTTTTCCTGAAAAAATTGGAGACCAATTCGGAATATAAAGCTGACTATACTTTCGCTATAAATAACCTGCTCCTTTGCTATGCGCAGATGGAGATGCCTGATGACGCCATTAATTATGTAAAACTGGTGAGGGATAATGAAAAATCATCGCAGGAAGACAAATTTAAAACCGGTTTATATGGCGGGCTTGCCTACCTGCAAAAAGGGGATACGACCACCGCTGTTAAAGAATTTGAATACACGGTAACCAATACAAAAACCGTTGCCGCTGCCGAAGCGAAATACAACATTGCCAGGGTTGAGTATTTGAAAGGCCATTACAAAGCATCCCAAAAAACATGTTTTGACCTGGTAAAAGACTTGCCGAACTATGATTACTGGGTAACGAAAACGTTTATTTTATTAGGCGATAATTATGTAGGGTTAAAAGATAGCTTCCAGGCAAAAGCTACGCTGCAAAGTGTGATTGATAACTATAAAGGTGATGATGACATTTTACCTGAGGCCAAACGAAAGCTTGACCAGTTATCGCCACAGGATAAAACGGAAGCCAAGCCTGATAGTACTAATGTAAAGAAACCGGATAACAAAGAATAACCAGGAGACGAGCAATGAAAGTTAAATATATATATCCGCTGCTTACCTTAGTATTTGCTTTATGCTTTGTTTATGCCGGCGCGCAAACACCCCATAAAGGCAAAAAGCCCGCAGCAAAAGCGGTGAAAACAGCAAAGAAAAAAACGGGCAAGCCTGCAAAGGCCAAACCAACAATAGCACAGCAAAAAACAAATGCCAAAAGTCTTGGTGAAGCGGTATCGAAAGTAAAGGTTGATACTACTAAAAAAATGAACCCAAATGGCGGTAGTTTATCTGAAGAGATCGTTGTTACAACGGCTTATAAACCTGTACTTGCCGATGCTGTTAAAATACGCATTAACCCGGATCTGGAGGATAAAACGCCATTTAAAGCGCCATTAACTTATTTCCCGATAGATAAGCGCCTGGAGCTGAATACGGCTATTAAACCGCTCAGCGCCATGAAAAGGCCTGCCGAACGCGACTCGGATCTGGCCAATAATTATATAAAACTTGGGTTGGGCAACTTAAAGACAACATACGGCGAGGCTTATTTTGATAACGGCCGCGACCAGGCTTTGCAGGTTGGCGGTTATATAAAGCATTTTGCTCAGGACGGCACTTTGCTTGATCAAAACTCAAGTAAGGAACAGGCCGGGGTATTTGGCAAAAGTATAGGCGAAGTAAACTCATTAAGCGGGCGTATAGATTATAACTACAGCAGCAATTATTTTTATGGGTACGATCAGCTGAACCCGCCGCCAAGCCTGATGGTTAACAAGCAGCATTTCAGCACCATTGGCGCCGAAGGTGAACTTGCCAAAAACTATGAGGACGTTCCGAATGATTTTACTTATGCCTTTAAACTGAAAGCCTACAAGTTTAGTGATGCCTACCAGGCGCAGGAAAGTAATGTGGTGTTATCGGGTTTTTTAAATGAGACCATTCACCAGTTTTATGCGGGTGTGAGCGGCTCGCTTGATTTCAGCACACAAAAGGATAGCCTTTACAATTATAATAATAGCCTGATCAGGGCCAATCCTTATATAAAATTCCAGGGGGATAATTATAAAATTGATGCCGGGATAAACATTGTCGACCAGTTTGGTTACACATCATCCCTTCATATTTTTCCGGCCGTAAGGCTGGAGTTCCAGGTAGTGCCGAAATATGTGCGGCTGTTTGTTGAGGCAAAAGGCGATGTAAACAAATCATCCCTGCTTGATTTTTATAGCACCAACCCTTTCCTTGGCCAGGATGTAAATATCAAAAACTCAGTTGACCAGTTGGACCTTGCAGCAGGCTTAAAAGGAACAATAGCGCCGGGGTTGGGCTTTAAAGTAACTGTTTTCCGCAACCAGGTAAAAGATATGCCGCTGTTTGTAAGCAACTTCAATTTTGCCCAGGGATACAACAGGTTCCAGGTGATATATGATGATGGTACGGCAAAAGTTAGCGGTTTAACCGGCGAACTTGATTATAAGGCATCGGAAGATGTGGATATTTTCGGGAGGGTTGAGTTTAAAGATTACCAGATGTCCACCGCCGCTATACAGCCCTGGAACCTGCCCAAGTTTAAGCTGACAAGCGGTACCATATTGCACATCAGCGATAAGGTGGATATTAAAGGCACGCTGCTGATCCGTGGCTCGGCGCTTGACCCCAATCCGATAAAAGCGGGCAGTACAACGCCTACTACTATAAGCTCATTTGTTGACCTTAGCGGCGGCGTTGAATACAAGGCCACTAAACGAATATCTGTTTTTGTTAATGTAAATAATCTTTTAAACGGCTCAAATCAAACCTGGCTATATTATCCTGACTATGGATTTAATATATTTGGCGGCGTTGGGTTTGCTTTTTAAGGATTTTTTTAAAAAATAATAAACCGTACTTTTAGCCCAAATGAACTTAGCTGATTATTTAAGCGAACTATTAGGACAGCACGATGCAGTAAGCGTGCCTGGCCTGGGCTATTTTGTGCGGGAGCGTGTAAATGCTTATTATAACGATAAGGAGGGTAAATTTTATCCTCCGCACCACCAGGTGAAATTTGTGCCGCAGCCAAATGACGAAGACGATACTTTTACACAGTACGTAGCTGATAAAAAAAATATTTCGCTGGCCTCATCAAAATATTTTGCCGAAAAATTTATTACCAAATTAAGGGAGGATGCCGCCACCGGGAAATATTTATTTGCCGACCTGGGCTTGTTTTATACGGAGCAGGGGCAGCTTAAATTTAAACCGAACGATAAAATACCTGATGATCCGGCATTTTACGGTTATCCAATGCTCAACACCTATAAATTAGGCCAGCCCTTATTCCCCGAGACACCAAAACCGGTATTTGCTGGCGCCCCTGCATCGGCCCCGGCGCCTGCCACCCCACAGGCACAGGTTGAAACACCCGCACGTACAATACCCCGCCAGCCTTATTACGAAGAGGAAACAGAACGTAAAAGAGGGATGAGCGTTTGGCTTATCGTATTAATAGCGGTAGCCGGCTTTGCACTCGCTGTATTTGGTGTTTATAAATTTTACCCCTCGGCTTTTGATCGGGTTAAGGACACATTTAATAAAATTACCCACAGCGCCGCGGCTGCCACCGGTAAAGCAAAACACGCGGCTAAAACTGATACTACAAAGAAAGCAGATTCGTTAAAGGATACGGCAACAGTTATTACCCCGGTAACCACAGTTGATTCAACTGCTGAATCGCATTTTGAAATAATAACAAACGAGTGCCGCAGTCGTTCGGTGGCCGAAACGGCTGTCAAAATGTTAAAAGACAGAGGTGTAAATGCAAGGATATTAACCCTTGGTGAGATGCCCGGGCCGCTTATAAAAGTATCTGCCGGCAGTTTTCATACGATGGTCGAAGCCCAGTCCAAAATGAATGAATTACAAAACCAAGGAAAGATCAAATCAGATTCGTACACAATAGAAATTAAACCCCGGCAATGACATTATTATTCTTCCAGACAGTAGATACAGCACATAAAATAATTGATTCGGTAAAAACTGCGGGTCAGCAATTGGCACCTATTCCATCAGAAGAACTGCACTTCGGCGACCTGCTGGTAAAAGGCGGGGTGGTAATGATCCCCATCGGTATTTTGGCGGTGTTGGGGCTGGTAATATTTTTTGAACGTTATTTTACCATCCGCAAGGCTTCAAAGGATGAATCGAGCCTGCTGGTACAAGTGCGTGCGAGTATTTTAAGCGGTAACCTTGAATCAGCAAAAGCAATTTGCCGCAACAGCAATAGCCCGCTTGGCCGTATGCTGCAAAAAGGGTTGTTACGCATAGGCCGCCCCATAAAAGATATTGAAGGCGCCATTGAAAACGTGGGCAAGCTTGAAGTAGCCAAACTGGAAAAAAACATTGGCATATTAGGTATTGTTGCTGGTATAGCCCCGATGTTTGGTTTTTTGGGTACGATTGCGGGCGTTATCAAAATTTTTTATGATATATCAAAGACAGATAATATCAGTATGGGCGTTATATCAGGTGGTCTGTACGTAAAAATGGTAACATCCGCAGCGGGGCTGTTTGTGGGTATCATTGCCTATGTTGGGTACCATATTTTAAATATGATGGTTGATAAGATCATATTAAGATTAGAGACTGATGCTATTGAGTTTATTGACCTGTTAGAAGAACCAAGCAAATGAACTTAAGAAAACGAAAAAGAGGGGTTTCGGCCGAGGTGCATACATCGGCCATGAACGACATCATGTTTTTCCTGCTTTTGTTTTTCCTCATCGCATCAACGGTGACCAACCCTAACGTGATCAAGCTTTTGCTGCCCAAATCCTCTTCAGGCAAATCGGTATCAAAAAAAACGATAGTAGTTTCGGTCACCAAAGACCTTAAATATTTTGTCGACCGCAAGCCGGTTACCGTAGCCGAATTGCCTGCTAAGCTGGCCAGCTATAAGCCCCTTGCAACAAACCTTACCATTGTTTTGTATGTTGATAAAACGGTAGCGATACAGGATGTGGTAGAGATAATGGATATATCCCAAAAACTGAATATAAAACTGGTACTGGCAACGGAACCGAAATAGATCATAGTTGATAGCTCATAGTTCATAGCAGAAAAACTATGGGCTATGAGCCATGAGCTATGAACCATGAACTAAAATGGATTATCAGGAGGAAAATAATTATCCCAAAGCGTTTTTAGCAACAGGCCTTATACTTGCTGCTATGATTGCTTTGTGCTATTTTATTGTTTTCCAGGACCCGCCGGTGCAGATAGATGGGGCAGGGGGCATACTGGTAAATTATGGTACTACAGATGAAGGCATGGGAAAAGATATCTCCAGCACTGATGAACCGTCTGTATCGCCGAAGGCAAACCATACACAACCCAATAAGGTAACCCAGGCACAGCCAACCGACCAAAAAACGCAGGTAAACAGCGATAACAAAGTTGTTACCCAGAATACAGAAGACGCTCCCGAAGTTGCAGCCAATGCAAAAAAAACAACCCAAAACGTTGCCCCGACACCTGCAAAGCCGGTAAAAAAAGAGGTTGTTAACCAAAATGCGTTATATAAAGGCGCAGCCAAAACGGGCGCGGGCGCAGGCGATGGTACAACCACAACTCCCGGCAACCAGGGAAGTAAAAATGGTTCGCCGCTCGCTGATAATTATGGGCAGGGGGGTACTGGCAATGGCGTACGCGGCACACAATGGAGCTTTGTTAATATGCCCGATGTAAAAAACACCAGTCGCATGCAAGGCACGGTGGTTGTTGATATAACCATTGATGCAAATGGCAATATTATAGAAGCCCAGCAAGACCGCAAAACCAGGATGGGCGACCTCGACCTCATCAACAGGTGTATAAATGCCGTTAAAAACTCAAAGCTAACTTCAGCAACCGCCGGCGCAGGTAATCAAAAAGGGCAGGTGGTGTTTAAATTTGATGTGGATTGATTTTTTAGTCCGTAGCTCATAGTCCATAGACTATAGTCATTAGTTTACCGATAATTAAAAGATTATCTATTTTTGCCATGGTCTATGGACTATTGACCATGGACTACAACTATGAACTACGAGCAAACCGTCCAATACCTTTTCAGTCAATTACCCGTATTTACCCGTGTAGGCCAATCAGCTTACAAGGCCAATCTTGATAATACCATTGAACTTTGCGCGCGGCTTGATAACCCGCAGCATAAATTTAAGAGCGTACATATTGGTGGTACCAACGGCAAGGGCTCAACCTCGCATATGCTGGCGGCTGTATTGCAAACGGCGGGCTATAAAACCGGTTTATATACTTCGCCGCATTTAAAAGATTTCCGCGAGCGCATCCGCATCAACGGCGCTATGATAAGTGAACAGGAAGTTGTTGATTTTGTTGCTGCCCATAGGACTGATTTTGATGAGATACAGCCTTCCTTTTTTGAAATGACTGTTGGCCTGGCATTTGATATCTTCGCAAAACAAAAAGTTGATATTGCCATCATTGAAGTCGGCCTGGGCGGGAGATTGGATTCAACTAATATCATTACCCCACTGGTATCGGTCATCACCAACATTGGCTGGGACCACATGAATATTTTAGGCGATACACTGCAATTAATAGCCGCCGAAAAAGCCGGGATCATTAAGTCGGGTATCCCTGTTATAATAGGGGAACATCAGCCCGAAGTCGCTGATATTTTTATCGCCAAAGCAAAGCAGGAGGGAAGCGGGATTTCTTTTGCATCGGAGTTGAAGTCTGAAGTCGGAAGTCAGAAGTCTGAAGTCGGAGGTAAAGAATTTTTGGATGTTGCAATTAAGCAAACTTCAGACTTAGGACTTAAGACTTTAGACTTAAGACTTGATCTCACCGGGACCTACCAGCTTAAAAATTTAAAAACCGTTATAAGTGCAGTAGAGGAACTCCGTTCGCAGGGCTTTAATATAAGCGACGGAGATTTAAAAACAGCGTTAAGCCAGGTTAAAACCTTAACCGGTTTACATGGCCGCTGGGACACATTAAGCAACCACCCTTTAACTATTTGCGATACCGGGCATAATCCCGAAGGCATACAAGAGGTGCTGCAAAACATCGCATCGGTATCTTATGATAAACTTCATTTTGTGATCGGCGTAGTTAATGATAAGGATTTAAGTAAGATACTCGCGATGCTGCCCACAAATGCCATCTATTATTTTTGCAAGCCTGATATTCCGCGTGGGTTGGAGGCCGAAAGCTTAAAGGTAAAAGCTGAAAGCTTTGGCTTGAGTGGTGAGGTGTATCCATCAGTTAAAGAAGCATTATTCGCAGCACAACAAAATGCGGGCGAACATGACCTGGTTTTTGTTGGCGGCAGCACTTTTGTGGTGGCCGAGGTGGTTTGATCAGGATTTATGTAAGTAAAAATTCTGTTCGCATTATAAATTTCCACTTCCAGTAATTAAAAAATTCTATTTTTACTCCCATAAAATCCAAAACTCAACAACTCTTTATGACCTACATTCCCTCACCAGAAAGATATAAAAATATGCAATACCGCCGTTGCGGTAAAAGCGGCATAAAATTACCGGCGGTTTCGCTGGGTTTATGGCATAATTTCGGCCATGTAGATGTGGCCGAAAATTTCCGCAAAATTTTACACCTTGCTTTTGATAGCGGCATCACCCATTTCGACCTTGCAAATAATTACGGCCCGCCGCCGGGATCAGCCGAAGAAAACTTTGGCCGCCTGCTTGCCGAAGATTTTCATGGCTACCGCGATGAACTGATCATATCAAGCAAAGCAGGATATTTGATGTGGGACGGGCCTTACGGCGAATGGGGTTCAAAAAAATATTTGGTATCAAGCCTCGATCAAAGCCTTAAAAGGATGCGGCTGGAGTATGTTGATATTTTTTATCACCACCGCCCTGATCCTGATACTCCATTGGAAGAAACCATGGGCGCGCTTGATTTGATCGTTCGCCAGGGAAAAGCTTTGTATGCAGGGATATCAAACTATCCGGCCGATGAAGCTGACAAAGCAATTGCTATTTTGAAAAGGCTGGGTACACCATGTTTGATCCATCAGCCAAAATATTCCATGTTCGAGCGTTGGGTTGAAGGCGGATTATTAGATGTTTTGGAAAAAGACGGCGTAGGTTGTATTCCATTTTCGCCTTTGGCACAAGGCTTACTAACCAACAAATACCTGCATGGTATCCCTGAAGATTCAAGGGCAGCAAAATCAACTGGTTTCTTGCAAAAAGACCAGGTTACTGACGAAAGGGTAAGCCAGATAAAACAATTGAATGATTTAGCCTTGCAACGCGGGCAAACGCTTGCCCAAATGGCATTGTCGTGGTTATTAAAAGATGACCGGATAACATCGGTATTGATCGGCGCCAGCCGCCCCGAGCAACTGGCCGATTCACTAAAATGTTTAGATAATATCGTGTTTTCGGCAGAAGAACTGGCGAAGATAGAGGCAATATTGAAATAGGTAAGGAGAGTCAAGAGCCAAGAAGCAAGAACCAAGGGGGGCAGGGCGAACGATAGCCGTCTCTGAAGTTTCTTGCTTCTTGGTTCTTGCTTCTTGGCTCTTAACTCTTAGAAATGAACAACATAAACTGGGGCATCATCGGCTGCGGCAACGTAACCGAAAAAAAAAGCGGCCCTGCCTTTAATAATATACCCGGCAGTAAACTGGTTGCCGTAATGCGTCGTGATGCGGAAAAGGCTGCTGATTACGCCAAACGGCACGGTGTTGGTAAATGGTATGGCGATGCAGAGTTGCTGATGAACGATGCTGAAATAAACTCGGTATCTATTGCTACCCCGCCGGCTTATCATCTTGAATATGCAATTGCCGGCTTGAAAAAAGGTTTGAATGTATACGTAGAAAAACCGGTAACGCGCAATGCGGACGAGGCCAGGCAAATGGCAGAAGCCGTTAAGCAAACCAATGGCCGCCTCACTGTGGCCCATTATCGCCGTGCGTTGCCCATGTTTTTAAAGGTAAAGGAGTTACTGGGAAACGGAACCATAGGCGAAGTTAGAACGGTACAAATAAGGATGTGGAAGACATTACAACCCGACCTTGTCGCTAACTCGGAAACCAACTGGCGTGTACGGCCTGAATTGTCAGGCGGCGGCTATTTCCACGATCTTGCACCCCACCAACTCGACCTTATGCTCTTTTATTTTGGGGCACCAGAAAAATATCATGGCTTTTCGATAAACCAATCGGGCTTAACACCTGCTGACGACCATGTTTGCGGTGAAATACTTTTTAAAAACAAAGTGGTGGTTAATGGCTCGTGGAGTTTTAATGTTGCCAAAAGCGAGGCAACTGATATGTGTGAGATCATCGGCACCAAAGGAAAGATTACCTTTCCTTTTTTCGGCACCTTCATCAACTGGAAAAACGAAACAGAAGAAGAAACGCTGAATTTCGTGCATCCGCAGCATATCCAGCAGCCCATGATAGGCAAGATAGTGGCTTACTTTAGCGGTGAAGGGCCAAACCCCTGCTCAATTGATGAGGCTGTAGTATTGATGGATATTATGGATGCGTTTACCTGTCGTTGAAACTTCCGAAGTTTGATTCCCTTTGTTATTTCTTCTTTGGCACCTTCGCACCTTCTTTCCGCGCCTCAGATAATCCTATCGCAACAGCCTGTTTTCTGCTGGTGACTTTTTTACCGCTGCTGCTTTTTAGTTCGCCTTCTTTCATTTCGTGCATAACTTCATGCACTTTTTCCTGTGCTTTTTCTGAATATTTTGCCATAATGTTTTTTCTTTCGGTGGATGATATACCATCAAGCAAATTTTCTGCCAGAATTATGGTAAACATTCACGCTCACAATTTTCTAATAAAAAAATATTGTGATACATTATTTCTTATCTTCAAACCAATAAATTTTGGCACCCAAACTTTAAAATAAGGAATATGCGGGTAAAAAAAACAATTGCACCCTTTTACGAAAGGCTTTCGTTAACTCTTTTTGGTCTTCTTGCCTTAGGCTACCTTGTGATTTTGGCCAAAGAAGTGCTCGATCCTTTGATCTTCGGCTTTTTATTTGCCATATTGCTCTTGCCAATAGCTAACTTCCTGGAAAAGAGACTGAGGTTGCCACGTGCTTTGTCCTCATTGGCATCCATACTGCTGTTAATCGCCTTCGTCAGCGGTATTTTATACCTCGTAGGTTCACAAATATCAGGGCTCGCCAGCGATTGGCCGCAACTTAAAAGCCAGGTTAACCAATCATTTAACGACTTATCGGAATGGGCGCAGCATGCCTTTCATATCAATGCCAGTAAAGAGATGGGCTATGTTAACGATACTACTAAAAAGTTGGTTGCTTCTGGCGGCAATGTGCTGGGCGCAACCTTCGGGGCAATATCGTCGCTAATGCTGTTTTATGTATTTATACTCATCTTTACCTTTTTCATATTGTTATACAGGCGATTGCTGCTGCACTTTATAGTATGGGTTTTTAGCGACGAGCATACTGCAACCGTACATGATATTGTCAGCAATATTCAAAGCATATTAAGGCAATATATACTCGGCCTGTTACTCGAAATGATTGTAGTTGCAAGTTTAGCATGTGCCGCGTTCTGGATGGTTGGCGCTAAATACGCGGTGCTTTTGGGTATTATAGTAGGTTTGTTTAACCTTATACCTTACCTGGGAATTTTTACTGCGCTTTTTTTAAGCACTTTGATCACCTTTGCTACGGGCAGTGTAAGGGATGCAATGCTTGTTGCAGGCAGCGTGCTAATTATCCATGTGATCGACTCCAATTTTTTATTGCCCACCATCGTTGGTTCAAAGGTAAAACTCAATGCATTGATTACTTTTTTGGGTATTATAATGGGCGAAATGATATGGGGTTTATCTGGTATGTTTTTATCAATACCCATTATGGCTATTTTGAAAATTATTTTCGACCGTGTCGACAGCCTTAAACCATGGGGCTATTTATTAGGCGGCGGTCACGAAGAAAAAAAATCGAAAATAAAAAAGATGAAACCCACAACAGTTGATAAAGCGTAGGAGAGGAAGTTTACGAATTACGATTTACGAATTACGATTTGTTTGATCGGTTAATTACGGTTTTCTTTAATATTGTTTAATTTACGAGGCATTAAAAACTGCGTATACTAACCATAACGAAAGAAGAACTTTTATCAATAAATTAAAAATAGTTGACGAAGAGTTAGCTGAGACGTTGTTCTTTTTAGAACTGCTGGTCGAATTAAATCCTGAATTAAAACCGGAAATTGACATTATTTATAAAGAGGGGAACGAACTTCTTTCTATTATTGTCGCTGCGATAATTACTTTACGTGGAAATTGATCAACCCATTCACAAATAGTAATTCGTAAATCGTAATTCGTAAATCATTCATGATGATACGGCTCCCCCTTTAAAATGGTAAAAGCCCGGTATAACTGTTCCACAAAAAACAGGCGTACCATTTGATGCGAAAACGTCATGGCCGATAGAGATAGTTTATCATTAGCGCGTTCATAAACCGATTGATCGAAACCATAAGGGCCACCAACCACAAATACCAGGTTTGATATAGAGCCGAGCGCTTTTTTATCAATATAAGCTGCAAACTGCGTTGATGACAGCTCCATGCCATTTTCATCCAGTAGTATCACATGATCGAGCGGCAACAGCTTCTTACTCATTCAACGCTTTTAATGACATCACTTCAACTTTTCGTTATACAAAAGGAGGGTTTAACACAACCTCGGCTAATACAACCGATCATAGCACGGCAAACTTTCCGAACAACATAGATTCCACCTATTCGTACATAGCAAATGGTTACAGCCACAACTCTTTCGGTGGATTTGACTGGACAATGGACTATACCCACAAGTTCAAAAAGGACGGTCATAACATTGTGTTTTCGGGTGAATGGAGCCAAAGTGACATCGTAACTGATTTTACCGATCGCTTTACACCACAGGCCCAGCCAAATACCCAGGAAAATATCAACGGTACAAACAATGAGTATACTTTGCAGGCGGACTATACTAACCCGGTGAGCAAGGTTTTAAAGGTAGAAGCCGGTGGCAAAGAAATTATCAGAAGGCTGAGCGCTAATAACCAGGTTTTTGACCCATCAGGCAACGATTTTATATACGACCCCAACGCCTCAAGTCTTTATGATTATCACCAGGAAGTTACTGCTGCGTATACTGTGTTAACCTTTACGCTGCCAAAAAGCTGGTCGATTTTAGCCGGCGGCAGGTTTGAAAACACTGATATCAGCGGCTTTCCTTCCAGCCCGGGCGATCAAGGCCTGACACCTTTCAGTACAGATTACCAGATATTTATTCCGAGCCTGACGGTGCAAAAGCAGCTTTCGGCGACACAGACGCTTAAATTGAGCTATAGCAAACGTATTACCCGTCCGAGTTATCAATTTTTGGATCCCTATCTGAACAAATCAAATATCCTTGCCCAATCGGAAGGTAATGTTGATCTGTCGCCGGAAGTTTCACAAACTGTCGAACTGAACTATAATACATTTATCAAGTCATCCTTGGTAAACGTCTCTGTATATTACAGGCACATTACTGATGTGATAGAAAGTATCGGCACCCCTGTAAGCAACCGTATTGTTACGCCGACCAAGGTCGACACCTTGATTGGGACATTAACCCAATTCCATAACGCAGATATGAACAATTCGCTCGGCTTTAACTTTTTCACATCCGTCAACCCAATAAAAATTTTAACCCTGCGTACAAATGTTAACGTGTATACTTACAATCCCACTCCGTATGCTCAATATGCCTATTATTTTACAAATACAGCAACAAAAGTTCAGTACAATATATTTTTAAGCGCCTCGGTTAGCTTTGACAGCGGCTTAATTGCTGAATTATTTGCACTGGAAAATTCACCCCGTTATACTTTGCAGGGATCTAGCCCATCATTCAGTTTATTGGGCTTGGGCGTGAGAAAACAACTAATGAATAAAAAGGCTTCAATCGGTATCAATACACTTGAGCCATTTGCCAAATACAAATATTTTGATTCAAATACCACCAGCCCCGGCTTTTCGCAAAGCAGCAAATTTGGGTTTCCATTCCGCTCAGTGGGTTTAACATTTAGCTACAGCTTTGGTAAGCTGAAATTCGCCAACCCTACGCAGAAAAAAGGCGATGTTGACGAGGAAAAACAAGGCGACCAGGGCGTAGGCGGCGGCGGCACAGGCGGTGGCGGCGGCAGGTAATCTTGCTATTTAAGAGATGTGCAAATGTGCGGATTTCAAATGTGCGGATTGGGATACCAATTCAAACCAATGAAACCCGCACATTTTTTATATTAAATGCTGTGATCTGCACATTAAAAATCTGCATATATGCACATCTAAATCCGCACATTCTTACCCAGCATCCACATCGATCCCTATCTGTTTCAGCAATAACGAGGCATTAAAGGTTTTGCACTCGCCATGTTTCATTTTATAATCAAACAGCATTTCGCCGTTTACTACCTGGATATCAAAGTAAAAATTCCTAATATAACCAGGATGCTTTTTTTCCAGTTCGGCTATCTGTAGGTCGTGCGTAGCTACCATGCCAACAGCCTTTTTACTTATCAGTTGCTCTATTACTGCTTTTGATCCGAGGTATTTATCTACTGAGTTGGTACCCCGCAGCATCTCATCTATCAAAAAGAAAACTTTCTGTTCCCCGCTAACAGCGCCCAACAGCATTTGAAGACGGTCGAGCTCGGCTTTAAAGGTTGAGGTGCTTTCGTTTAAAGAATCCTTGATGCGCATATAAGAAATCACATCCATTACCGAAACCTTCATACTGGCCGCGCAAACCGGCGCGCCGCAAAGTGCAAGCACTGTATTTATACCAATAGTCCGTAAAAAAGTACTTTTACCCGCCATATTTGAGCCGGTAATGATATCTATTTTAAGGGCATTATCCAGTTCGTAATCATTTTCAACCCTTTTTTTGCTGCTGATGAGCGGATGGGCTAAATTTTTGGCCGTTAAAGTGTACCCTGTACCAGCTGCAATTTCCGGGAAGCACCAGTCAGGATAATTAATTGCCAGTGACGAAAGGCTTATCAACGCCTCAAATTCGCCTATCACATCAAAAGCGGCCTCAAGGGTTTCCTGGTTTTCGCGCTTCCAGTTCTCTATGGCGATGATCTGGCGGATATCCCAAAGCAGAAACAGGTTTAGAATAAACCCTACGATTATATTAAGATGGTAATTAAGCTTATTAATTAAGCTGGAAAGTTCCTTGATCTTTGCGGACATATTCCCATCTTTCAAAACTTTAACAAGGTTGTTGCTGTAAGCCGATTGCCATTGCTCTTTTTCAATTTTTTCGAAAACGATAGCATAATTGTTTAAGGCATCCCCTATCTTTCCGGCTATAAGATCCGTTTTTTTAATATATACGGCCCTTGAAAATACGATGCCTAAATTGCCCATGCCTATAAATATTGCTATTAACTTGGTAATCGGATAAAAATAAGCCAGCAAAATAGCTGCCAGCAAAATAAATGGCGCCACCTTCACGTATTTGCTTAACCACCTCTCGCCGGGAAGATTTAAAGGGATATACAGGTATTTAAAAAGCTTTTGCAATTGGTTTATATCTTCGATATTGGCAAACAGCAACAGCGCTTGCAGTTCCAGTTTCCAGTTGTTTTTTGCGGCTAATTCTTTTACTGCGTCCTGTTTCAGTTCAATGGTATCCTTGGTTGATGCAGCACCAAGCCAGGCAGCAAGTTTAACAACACCTGTTGAGGTAGCGGCGCGGTTTATCAATTGAAACAGTGACGATGTTCCAAAAATATCAAGGTCGGCGCTGTAATGATGTTTCTCGTCGCTAAACCTGTTACCGTTATTGTATATATTTTCATAATTTAATATACTACCAATCTCGTTCTCGTTAACTTTTTTAAGATCCTGAAAATAGCGTTTCTGCCTTTCAAAAATAGCCTGGCGCGATACGAGCCAGGCAAAACAAAAAAGCAAAACGACAAAAGATATGGCCAGGATGGTAAAATTATCCTGACTAATAGCTATGCATACGGCTAAAATAATGAGGGCAAAAACCCCGAGCCGCAACAGCGAATAGGTATTTGCCTGCTTTTTAAAATCATCTGCCTGTTGCCCGGCAAGCGCCGCCCTTTGTTCATAATCGTTAATAATATCCTGTTCCATTTATTTGTTGTAAGGTTGAAATGTTGTAAAGTTGCAATGTCGTTTTGGTTTGTAATAAGCTGCAACAAGTTATGGTCAAACATAAGGTTTCAACCTTACAACCTTATAACATTTCATCATCTTTACAATAACATTTCAACATTGCAACTTTGCAACATTTCAACAACCA
>Ga0206884_1016_pt1 | contig 60822 bp, 55 predicted proteins | sample Alteio_BWOrgCont_FD_152914 | JGI IMG/M metagenome (GOLD analysis project Ga0206884, IMG submission 152914) | Enriched cells from forest soil in Barre Woods Harvard Forest LTER site, Petersham, Massachusetts, United States -... | ecosystem: Environmental > Terrestrial > Soil > Temperate forest > O...
GGGAAAAGGTTGCGGAAGGCCCGGAAAGAACGTCAAAATCGCTCAACGCGATTAAAGCGGCAATGGACGAAGTGACCGCGAAAGTAAAGGCAAGTCCGTTTAAGGTGAAAGCGGAAGAAGCGGTCTTCAACAAAACAGTTTACCCGGAGTTTTACGCGCTGTATATGTACGAGGCCGAACGCTTCAACCTGGAAGAAGCAAAGCCGCGTAAATCGGTCAAAATAATCAAAAATTATTACCGCACTAAAATAAAGGCCATGGAGTTGTACGCCTTGCAGCACAATTTCCTGCATGAGTACTGGCGCAAGGGGCTGGATGAATTGGACGGGATGCTGTTTGTCAAAGGGCAGCATGTACAGCATTTGTACCTGCCGGAAAGTCCCGAGTTCCACGCGGCGAATGTGCCTGCGGCCACTTACCTCTTTGCGCGCTTTATCGCCTATGAACGCCTGATCAAAGAATTGCTCGCTAAGATTGAGCCGGGTTTGGTGGTCAAGGCCAAAAGTGGTTTGAAGTGGACCGGCAATAAGGTCGGCGTGGCCGAGTTGGCTTATGGGCTGTATTATACCGGCCAGTTCAATGACGGTAATGCCGATGTGGTTGATATTTTTGAGTGGCTACAGGAAAGTTTACAGCTGGATATGGCCAGTGTACACCGCAAGTTTACCGACATCCGCAGGCGCAATACAGCCAGCCCGACCAAGCTGCTGGACCGGATGCGGGAAGCTATTCACCAGCGGGTAGACGAAGATCTGAAGCTCAAACCCAACCGGGGCATCAAATTAAAAAAACCGCTCAAGGACGACGATAACCCTTATTTGTAAAAAAAGTTTTAGGACTGTCCTATAGTGATGTTAAGTCCTCTTTTGGGTTTGGTGAACCTTTGCTTTTATTATTCCCGGCGCAATGTAGCGCCGGGACAAAAGCAAAGTATTATGATCTTATTTCATCATTTCACCTGGCTGCAATTCGGGATTGCCGCCATCGGGCTAACCCTCATCTGGTATGCCGCCATCCTGCTCCTCTATTTTCGGAAGGAAGCCCAAAATCTGTTAACAAAGCCAAAACCGGCGGAAGCGGAAAGTTTGCAGCATGCCTGGGAAACAGACGAGTTTACCGACGATGAGGAAATGATCGGCGATGCGGCGGAACCAGAAGGTGTTACGACACATTCCTGGAACAGTTTCGGTTTTGCAGGCAGAAACAAGGAAAACGCGGAAGACGAATTAAATGGTTTGGTGCCGGACGCACTGGAAGAAATTAAGCTGGCGGTCCACACGGCAGAAACGCAGGGCGGCGGTAAATCGGATTTTATCAGCCTGTTCAAGCTGGTCGCTACTAAGTATGCAAGGCTGAAAGACGGCCCGCACCTGGAGGCGATCAATGAATGGATACTGGAAAATGTTCCCTACGACCTGACTGAAGACGAATTATGGCAATTGTGGGAATAACCCCCGGTCCCCTGAAGGGGAAGCATCAGTGTAATCCCTAAGTAATTAGTGTAATCAGAAAACAAATGAAAAATCAATTCGATCCCAATAAAAATCAATTTATCACGCCCCGGAAACGGCTGTTCGCCAAATTCCTGTTAGCGCTCTTTATCGCCAATGCCTACTTCATATTGGTCAATGCAACTGACGCGCTGGCCCAGGATGGTTCGGCCGGTATCAACCAGGCGACCAGCATGGTCAAGGGTTATTTCTCGGCTGGCTGCAACCTGATGTATGCCATCGGGGCCATTTTAGCCATTGTCGGCGCCATAAAAGTGTATCGCAAGTGGAATGAAGGAGAGCCTGATACCAACAAGGTGGCGGCGGCCTGGTTCGGCTCCTGTATCTTCCTCGTCGTGGTCGCTACCGTTATTCAATCCTTCTTTGGCATGTAACCTCATGAGCAGCGTCTATCAAATCAACAAAGGCATCGGCCGGGCGATCAGTTTTAAAGGGCTGAAAGCACAATATATCGGCTATTTAGCGGGTAGCCTGCTGGCCTTGCTGGTATTGTTCGCCATCCTGTACAGCATCGGTATCAATACCTACGTGTGTTTAGTGCTGGTCTTTGGCACCGGCACCGCGCTGGTTAGCACCATCTTCCGCATGAGCCGCAAATATGGCAAACATGGGCTGCTTAAACGGAACGCTAAACACAGCTTGCCGGATTACCTCAAGTTCCGGTCACGCAAAATTTTTATTCATCTCAAGAAATAGTTATGACAAATATTGAGCAGATACTGCCGATCTACAAAGTCGAAAACAATTGCATCCTGTCGCGGCAGGGCGATGTGACCATCGCTTTTGAAGTCATGCCGCATGAGCTGTTTACCCGTTCGGCCCAGGATTACGAGGCCGGGCACCAGGCATTGATCAAGGCGATCAAAGTGCTGTCGCCCTTTACCGTTGTTCACCAGCAGGATATTTTTATGCGGTCCGTTTATGCAGGTAATAAGGGTGCGGAGGATAGCTTTTTGTCGCAGGCGGGTGAAGCTTATTTCAAAGGCCGCCCCTATCTCGATCACCGCTGTTATTTGTACCTGACCAAGAAACCGGATGGCCGGAAAGCGGCTACCAGCGGTTATTCGGGGCTGATGCGCAAGTCGCCCGTTCCGGCACAAAGCCTGAACCCGCAGTTGTACCGCGAGTTTATGGAAAAGGCAGGGGCCTTTGAGCGTATCCTGTCGGATAGCGGCGTGGGTTTGCGGCGGTTAACGGATGATGAGTTGGCCGGGACAAAGTATAAGGCTGGCGTGATCGAGCAATACTGCTTTTTGCAGGGCACGGACGAGAGGCCGGTTATTAAGGATGTGCATCTGAAGGATGGCATCCGGATCGGCGATAATATCGGGCAGTTGTTTACGCTGGCCGACGTAGAAGACCTGCCCGCTTTGTGCGGCAGCCGGATTGATTACGAGCCTTACTGTACCGACAAGACCCGCTTCAGTATCGGCTTTGCAACGCCGCTGGGTTTGCTGTTGGACTGTAACCACATCGTCAACCAGTATATTTTTATTGACGATGCGGCTAAAACGTTGAAACTGCTGGAAAAGAAACGGCTGCGGTTGCAATCGCTGTCCGGTTATAGCCGGGAAAACACCATTGGGCGGGATGCCACTTCGGATTTTTTAAACGAGGCTATTTCGGAACAGCGGCTGCCGGTTAAGGCACATGTCAACATTTTTGCCTGGACAAACAGGCCCGAAGAAAAGCAGGAGATCAAAAATAAAGTCAGCGCTGCAATGGCCCGGCTTGATGCCAGCGTAAAACAGGAAACTGACGGGGCCGCGCAGATCTGGTGGGCCGGGTTGCCGGGCAATGCGGGCGACTTCCCGGTTAATGATACGTTTGATACCTTTTTGGAGCAGGGAACCTGCTTTTTTAACCTGGACGGTAACTACCGTTCGGATGCGCAGGGTATTCGTTTCGGTGAAAGGCTATACGGCAAGCCGGTAACGGTTGACCTGTTTGACCAGCCGATGAAGAACGGGACGATCACCAATCGCAACCTGTTTGTCTGCGGCGGTTCGGGCGGCGGTAAGTCGATGGCCATGAACCACCTGTTGCGGACGCTTTATGACCAGGGCACCCATTGCGTGACCATCGACATCGGGGGCAGTTACAAAGGCCTTTGCGACCTGGTAGGCGGGTATTATTTTATCTATACCGAAGATAACCCCATCAAATTCAACCCTTTCTATTTGTCCAAAGGTGAAGTGCTGGACACCGAGAAAAAAGAAAGCCTGAAGACGTTGCTCATCGCCCTTTGGAAAAAGGAAGATGAAAGTTATAGCCGGTCGGAGTATGTAGCCATATCCAATGCCATCACACTTTACTATGTGTACCTGGCCAAGAACCCGCGCATATTCCCCGCATTCAATTCCTTTTATGATTTCCTGATGCAGGAATATTTAGAGGTACTGGAAGACGGCAAGGTGAAGGAGCGCGATTTTGATATTGCCAATTTCCTCTACGTGCTTAATCCTTATTACAAAGGCGGTGAGTTTGATTACCTGCTGAACGCGACGGAGAACCTGGACATGCTGCATGAACGCTTTATCGTGTTCGAGCTGGATAACGTCAAAAACCACCCGATCCTGTTCCCGGTTGTGACGATCATCATCATGGAACTGTTTATCAGTAAGATGCGCAAGTTGCAGGGCCAGCGCAAGATTTTGGCAATTGATGAGGCATGGATCGCTATTGCTAAAGCAGGTATGGCCAATTTTATAAAATACCTCTATAAGACGGTCAGGAAGTTTAACGGTATCGCCGCGCTCATCACGCAGGAAGTGGACGACCTGATCAGCTCGCCTATTCTAAAGGAAACAGTCATCAACCTGTCCGATACCAAGCTGCTGCTGGACATGCGCAAGTTCATGAACAAGTTTGAGGCTTTGCAAGCGGTATTAGGCTTATCTGAGAAAGCAAAAGCGCTGCAATTGTCCGTTAACAAAGCCAATGAGCCGGGCCGCAATTACCGCGAGGTGTTCATCGACCAGGGCGGGCAAATCATGAAAGTCTACCGTAACGAACTCGCAGTTGAGGAATATCTGGCCTATACCACCGAAGAAACCGAAAAACTGAAAGTACAGGAGTACGCCCAAAAATACCGCAGCATGCGAGAGGGCATCGAGGTATTAGCAGCAGAAATCAGACAATCCAATAAAAAATAAGGTTATGAAAAAAGCAATCATCAGTATTCTCTCCATCGCAGGCATATTGGTTGCCTGCCACAGCATCAATCGTGATGACATCATCGGTGCATATACCAACCACGCGGAAAGTGCCTACAGCATTGCGGACGACACGTTGACGATTACAGCAACCGCTTCGGAAACCGTCTTTACCGTTGTACGCAGAACTGCTTTCCGGCGTATCGTCAACGGCAAACCGGATAGTTTACAGCACCAGTTCAGGCGCTGGCCTGCCACCTGGGACACGCAACAAAAACAGCTCATGATCCTGCAAACCGGCGCTATTTTCAGCTTCCCGGATAGGCATAGCTTGCTGTATGGTAACAGCGTTTACAGGAAACTGTAGCAAAATCAATTAACAAAAATTATTCACCATTAAAATTTAACCCACCCTGTGGGTAAGGGGGCCTTATGGACTGCTCCGAAGAAAATCAAATGAACCCAATAAAAAAATATATGGTCATCCTGCCCATTTCGGCGATCACCATATTTATATCCATACCCAAAGGCGCGGATGCGCAGGTGATCGTAGGCTCGGTTATTTCCTCGACCGTTGGCAAGGTGATCCGCGCCATTGACCTGGAAGTACAAAAGATGCAGAACCAGACGATATGGTTACAAAACGCGCAAAAAACGCTGGAAAATCAATTGTCGCAACTCAAACTGTCGCAAATATCCGACTGGTCGCAAAAGCAAAAGAACCTGTTCAGCGAGTATTACAATGAACTCTGGAACATCAAAACGGCTATCGCCTATTATTCGCGCATTAGTGAAATGACGCAAAAACAAGTATCGCTAGTCAATTCCTATAACCAGGCATGGGCGCTGCTCAAAAACGACAAACATTTTACGGCTAATGAATTGACCTATATGAGTGAGGTCTATTCCGGTATCCTGCAGGCTTCTGTCAAGGATCTTGACCAGATACTCGACATTATCCATGCCAACAAAACACAGATGCCCGATGCCAAACGAATGGAGATCATCAACAAAACCGCTGACCACATGGACAGCAATTACAACGACATGGAACGGTTCAATACCGAAAACGAAATGCTCAGCCTCAACCGGGCACAGGATGAAAACGAAGTGCTCACATTAAAACAATACTATGGACTTAATTAAGGTAAAAGCAGAAAGGCAAAAGGTAAAACCTTTATTGTATGGCTTATTTTGCTTTGGTCTTTGTGCTTTCGGCTTTCAGTCTGCAAACGCGCAATCCTTTTCCTTTTCTGACTTGTTCGGACAAGGCGAAAAAGAGATCAAAGATACCGAACAGCAACTAACCGCTTTAATCGCCTTAGAAAGTTCGGTACGGCAGGGCTACAACATGCTGCACAATGAATGGAGCAGTATTGCCAATTGGAAGAACGGCGAGTTTGGCTTGCACCAAACCTATTATACCTCGTTAAGCCAGGTCAACCCCGTAGTGAAAAACGCCACCGATTTGACCACGATGCAATCCGAGCAGCAAAGCATCATCAGCCAGTTTAACAGTATCAGCAACGTCAACGGCCTGACGGCTTCCGAGCAAACCTATATCGGCAACGTACAGCAAAATGTGCTTAGCCAATGCAGCCGGGATATGACCGACCTGCAAAATGTGTTAACGCTCGGTAACCTGGTCATGTCGGACGATGAGCGCATCCAGCGTATCAACAAACTGGCGGCTGCCATCAAGGACAAGTACCTGTTTACCTGCCATTTTACCGCACAGGTCAAGCTACTGGCCGCATCACGGACACAGGACAACAATGAAGTACAAACTTTAAATCAATTGTATGGAACGAATTAAGCTAAAAGCAAAAAGGCGCAAGCTGAAAGGCTTTTTTGGATTATTCAGCTTTGTCTTACTGCTACTATTAACTGCCACTGCTACTCCCTCGGAAGCGCAGACTTCTACCGCCCAGGATTTGCAGCAGCTATTGCTGGACATTGAAAAGCTTACACAGTTCAAAGCCATTTTGGGCGATATGAAAACCGGCTACACGCTGCTGACGCAGGGTTATGCCGAGGTAAAGGATATTTCCGAAGGCAACTTTAACCTGCATTCGGCATTCCTGAACAGCCTGATGGCGATCAGCCCGGCGGTAAGGCAATACGGCCGGGTAGCCGATATTATCGAAGACCAGGCGGACATGGTGACGGAGTATAAGGAGGCCTGGCAGTCGGCCAACGCCAGCGGGCATTTTTCCGCATCGGAACTGGTTTACCTCAATTCGGTGTTCAGCAGGTTACTGACCCAAAGTGTTGATAATCTGACCAATTTAACCAATATCCTGACGGCCAATACGCTGCGTATGAACGATGCCGAACGCTTACAGGCCATTGATCACATCTATGGCGATACGCAAAGCAAGCTATCCTTCCTGCGCAGTTTCGATAACCAGGTCATGCTCCTTTCCGCCCAGCGGCAACAGGAGCAGAATGAAGTCCAAACCTTAAAAAACTATTATTAACATGAAACAGAAAATCTTTAGGCTTTTCAAAAGCTCCCCCTTCAGGGGGTTAGGGGGGCTTCTGCTCTTGCTTTTATTGCCTTGTTTAGGTCATGCCCAAGACCTTTCTTCTGACCTGCAAGGCATGCAGCCGGTACTCGATAACGTCTATAACCAAATGATACCCTTATGCAGCCAGCTGATTGGGGCGGCACAGGGCATCGCAGGCTTTGCCGCTTTGTGGTATATCGGCTCCCGGGTCTGGGGGCAGATCGCCCGGGCGGAGGCGCTCGACTTCTATCCCCTGCTCCGGCCCTTTGCGCTGGGTATCGCCATTATGCTGTTCCCCTCGGTCATTTCGCTGATGAACGCGGTCTTGCAGCCGGTCGTTTCGGCTACCGGGTCAATGGTGCAGACTTCCAATACGGCGATAGCGCAATTGCTGGCGCAAAAGGAAGCCGCTGAAAAGCAATCGGCGGCTTACCAAATGTATGTTGGCGCAACCGGAAACGGAGATGAAGATCGCTGGTATAAGTATTCGCATCCGGATGATCCGAATGGCAACGGTAACAGCGGCCTCTCCGGTATCGGCAGCGATATCCAGTTCTGGATGGCGAAAGAGGGGTATAATTTTCGGAACAGCATCAAGCAATGGCTCAGCGAGGTACTGGAAGTACTGTATGAAGCGGCATCGCTCTGTATCAATACCATACGCACTTTCTTTTTGATCGTACTGGCGATACTGGGGCCGCTTGTTTTTGGCTTGTCCGTTTTTGACGGCTTCCAGCAAAGCTTGCACCAGTGGCTGGCGCGGTATGTCAATATTTTCCTGTGGCTGCCCATCGCCAATATCTTCGGCGCCATCATCGGCACCGTGCAGCAGAATATGCTGCGTTTGGATATTGCGCAGATACAAAGCGCGGGTGATACCTTCTTTAGCTCCACCGATACAGCCTATTGTATTTTTTTGCTGATTGGTATCGTCGGCTATTTCTGCGTACCCACCGTCGCCAATTTTGTCGTGCATGCGCATGGTAGCAACGGGATGCTGCAACGCATCAACAGCCTGACCGTAGCGGGTGCCAGTACCGTCATGTCTGCCACGACGAACGGCGCTGCCGCGCTGGGCGGCCGCATGGAAACCGCCCGGAGCAACATATTGAACGCCCCGGCGAATTATTGGGCCGGTTATCATAGTGCCGGATCAGGCAGCAACAATTACCAGAAAGATAAACTGAAAGGAGACGAAAAGAATGTTTAGCCAGCTCAAAAATATCGATACGGCCTTTAAGCATATCAGGTTGTTCAGCTATTTGCTGATCGCGGCCTGTGTGTTGATTTCGGGGTTTGCCATTTATAAAAGCTACCAGTCATCGGACAATTACAAAAACCACATTTATATCCTGGCCAACGGCAAGGCGCTGGAAGCCTATGCCGCAGACCGGAAGGATAATATCCCGGTCGAGATACGCGATCATGTAAAGATGTTCCACCATTACTTTTTTACACTCGATCCTGATGATAAGGAAATACAGGCGACGGTCACCAAGGCTTTGTATATGGCCGATGAAAGCGCGAAGAAAGCCTACGATGACCTGAAAGAAGCGGGTTATTACAATAACCTGGTCAGCGGCAACATCAATCAAACGGTGGAGGTGGACAGCGTACAGGTGGATATTAACCAGTACCCCTTCTATTTCAAATGCTATGCTACAGAAAAGCTGGTACGTTCGACCTCGACGATCACGCGCGGCCTGGTCACGCAGGGCTATTTGCGGAACGTGTCGCGCAGCGACAATAACCCGCACGGCTTCCTGATCGAGAAATGGGAGATAGTAAATAACCAGGATGTCAGTACCGTCAATAAATAAAGCAATGGGACTGTTTAAAAAACGTAAGCGCAGGCCGCTTACTGGCCGCCAGGAAAGGCTGGCTGCCAGGGTCGCATTGGCTATTGTCAGGCGGCAAACGCGGGTGGCCGGTTATCTCAACCGCAAAACAGCTTACTGGAACAAAAGCTCGAAGATCATTGCGCTGGTCTTGTTCAGCCTGGTCTTCGGCGGGTTGAGCCTGTACCTGCTGATCAAAGCATTATAAAATTTAACACTTAAAAAAAAATAACTATGACACAAAAAGTAGCAACACCGGAGCAATTGGAAAAGCGGAAGAAATTCCTGCTCGTGCTGCCCTTACTCATTTTGCCGGTACTGGCTTTGCTTTTCTGGAAGCTGGGCGGCGGCAAGGGCGATGCCGCGCAGCAAAGCGCCGGGCAGCAGGGCATCAACACTGAACTGCCGTCGGCGCAGTTCAAGGGCGAAAAACCGCAAAACAAATTGAACCTCTACGACCAGGCGACTAAAGATTCGATACGGGCGAACCAAAACAACACGGGCGGCCTTTTTGCCGTTCTGAAAAAGGACCGCGCGGATTTGGGGCAAAACAGCGCCGTTAACGGCCAGAGTGCCGCGGCCAGCGCCGAACAGATCAACAAGAAGCTGGCGCAGATACGGCAGCAGATCAGTGTGCCGGTTTCAACACAGCCTGCTTACCAATCGTCTTACAGCCCGCCGATGCTGCCTGCGGTCAATGCCGCCGAAGTTGACCGGTTGGAGAAATTGATGCAAAGCATGAAATCGGGCGGCGGCAATACGAACGACCCGCAAATACAGCAGTTGGACGGGATGATCACCAAGATACTCCAAATACAGCATCCGGAACTGGTAAACCAGCAAATCAAGCAGCAGGAGGCCAAAGCCAAGCCGGACAGTGCTTTTAAAGCTATTCCGGCCATCATCGACGGTAACCAAAAGGTCGCGCCCGGGGGCGTGGTCAAATTGCGCCTGTCCGATACCCTGCATATTAAGAACATGGTCATTCCTAAAGGGCAATTGCTTTTTGGTGCCTGTACGGTTACCAATCAGCGGTTATTGCTGGATATTAAAAATATCCGGCTGGGCACCGCGATCATCCCTGTCAACCTGACTGTGTTTTCGCTGGATGGGCTTGCCGGGATAGCTGCACCTGAAGCCGAATTGGGCGAAGCGGCGGGGAATGGCACCAGCCAGGCGCTGGACAATATGGAGTTTATGGGCATGGACGAGACACTGGGCGCACAAGCGGCAACGGCGGGTATCAGCGCGGCCAAAGGGCTGATCGGTAAAAAAGCGCGCAAAATCAGGGTAAAGCTCAAAGGCAATACGCCGGTACTCTTACGCAATAATAAGTGACCCATGCAACTGGAAACCAAGTATGCAGCGCAGCTCATCAGCCTGCTGGAAGATGCGCAGGATGTCGGGATGCCGCACGTCGTGGTTCAGTTCCGGCCACAGGAGATGCAATTACAGCCGGATCACCTGAGTTTATTTGGAACAGTCGGTGAAGCTTTAGACTACCTGGACAGGATGGATACGGATTACCTGCCGGTGGACGCTGACTACCTGATATATTACCAGCATTCCGACCAACTGCTGGAAGAAATTAAACAATCAAATCTATTAACCATAAATCAAATAGACATGAATTTGAATAACCGCGACAACCTCAGAGAGGAAATGAAAGCGCTGGGCTTTAGTAAAAAGCTCATCGCCGAAATGGAAAAGAACATGGAAAAGAATGTGCCGGAATTTACGCTGTACGACAGCATTATGGGTAATAAGGGCGTGGTGGATATCGCCATTCCCTTTAAGCAATCCACCCGGTCAGAACACTATTACCTGAACAAGTTCGATGTATCGCTTAACAAAGGCGGCAAGGTGCTGGAAGAAGGACAAAGATACCTGGTGATCGCTAAAGGCGAAGAAAACAAATACCGGGGCTTCCACAACGCGCACCAGGCTATTGATTATTTCAGGGAAAAGAAAGGCGATGCCGAACTGGCCATTGGCAAAGACCCTGCGCATAAAACCATGCTGGCCACCATGGAAAACGGTAAGGTCAGCTACGTGGTCAAGGAATTCCAGCGCACGTTCAACAACCCTGCCGTGACCCAAACCTTTTACGTAGAAAATGGCAAGGGCTTTACCGCCGAGCAGGCTGCCAACCTGATCGAGGGCCGTGCTGTCCACCGTGACGACCTGGCCAATTCCAACGGGATGACCTATAAAGCCTGGGTGCTACTCGACCTCAAAAATGCCAAGGACCGCCACGGCAATTTTATCAGCAAGCATTACCATGACCCGTCCTACGAGTTTGATTTGAGCAAGGTACTGGACAAATACCAGGTCAAAGAACTTGAAGACCCGGCCAAACGCGAAAAGCTGGAACTGGCGCTGCGCAATGGTAACCGCCCGCTGGTCACCGTCATCAAGGACGGGCAGGAAATGAAGCTGCATTTGGAAACCTCACCGCGTTTTAAGGACCTGAATATGTACCGGGAAAATGGCGCACCGGAAAAACGCGAACAGTTCCTCAAACCGGAACTTTCCCAAACGCTGGAGATCGGCAAAGGCAAGGCCCAAACCAAAGAACAGCAACAAGAACAGGGCATGAGCGTATAAACGGATTATTTTATCTTTGCCGCCTTTTAGAAAAAAAAGCAAACAATTATTTATTCATTTTAATTAAATTTTCATTTTATGGAACAGATCAAAAAGTTAAAAGAGCTGATCGCTTCAGCAGAGACAGACGCCGACAAATTCTTTAGCAAGGGTAACAATGCGGCAGGCACCAGACTGCGCAACACGATGCAGGCCCTTAAAGTAACCGCGCAGGAAGTACGCACAGCGGTTACCGAAGAAAAAAACAAGAAATAATCACAGTTAACGCTTGACTGTTTGGGGAAGCCCTGCCAAAAAGTTTTGGCAGGGCTTATTTGTTTTAAGCTATTTTTTCCGGATATAAATATGTTTGGTATTGTTGTTTTTACCGCTTTCGCGTTCATCCACTTCAAACTCATCCATGCTTTTAATAAAAGGCAGCATCTTTGGAAAGCCATAGTTACGCGGATCAAAATCCGGTTTTTTCTTGAGTACCAGGCTACCCATATCGCCTAGGTAAGCCCAACCGTTATCATCGGCCAGGTCGGCTATACTGGCCGCGATCAGCTTGATGATTGCCGGGTCAACGCTGCTCAGCGGTTTGTCTTCAGCAACAGCTTTTTTCTTCTTTGATTTAGATTTCGGTTCATTTTCAGCCGGGGCTGCCGGTTGTTTTTTCAGGATTTCGATGTAAATAAACTTATCGCAGGCCGTGATAAACGGGTTCAGCGTTTTCTTTTCGCCGATGCCGATCACCGTCATGCCCGCTTCGCGCAGGCGGGTCGCCAGCCGGGTAAAATCGCTGTCGCTGGAAACGATACAAAAACCATCCACCTTGCCGGTATATAAAATATCCATCGCATCGATGATCAGCGCGCTATCGGATGCGTTTTTCCCAGTGGAATAGCTGTATTGTTGAATCGGCGTAATGGCATTTTCCAGCAGGACATTCTTCCAGCCGGAAACGGTCGGCTTCGTCCAATCCGCGTAAATACGCTTGAATGTGGGTGTCCCATATTTGGCGATCTCCTCGAACATCTCTTTGACATTGGCATAAGGCACATTGTCCGCATCAATCAGCACGGCTAATTTCAGGTCTTTCCGGGTATCTATCATCGTAAGCAAAGATAACATTTTGCTTTTGTTAAGTCAGGCAGTCCAGCCGCATCCTTCGTCCGCAGCTTCCTGCATTTGGGAAACATGACCCTCGCGTCCTCGTTCCTGCGGCGCTTCGGCCCATATTTCCTGCCGACCACCCATAAGCGCTGATTAACGCTTTTTACGCTTTTCTCTCATTCTCCTGACTGGCTTTTCGGAGCAAAGTTCTCAAAAGCCGGGACATCCCGTCAAGGCCGGGGCCCTGCGGGTTTGCTGAAAAAAAATCTTCCCTGCTCGCTTCGCTCGCGAGGTATTTTTTTTCGCAAAGCCTTGTCGGGATGCCCGGCTTATTTAGGTGCGGCTGCTCATAAAAGCCACCCGAGGCTTCAGCCGAGGGTGTATTCAAAACAACAGCACCATGCACCGTCCACAAGGAAGAAGCCCACCCGCACCGCCCGCAGCGTCCCGACCAGTCGGGACGGCTGACACCCGCACACGCCCCAATGGGGCAACAAGCAATTTATTAATTACAGTATTTAAAAATCAAAAAAATGGAAACTAAAGTAAAAGCAACAGGCGCAGTTAATAAAGCAGGTAACAACGCCACAGGGAATAATACAGCTAACAATGGCAATGGTCAGAAAATCAATAACCTGCCCGTTAGCACCGCCTTTAACGGTGATGGCAAAAAGGACGAGCCGAAAAAAGAGGAAGTAAAACAGGAAGCGCCAAAAGCGGACGAAGCAAAGGCGCAGGCACCCGCCAGTCCCGCACCACAGCCGGAACAACCAAAGGCAGAGGAAGCAAAGCCACAGCCTGAACCAAGCAAAAAGGAAATTAAGGAACAGCAGGCACGGAAGTTAGAGGACACCGTAAAATTGGTAGAAACGTTGGGCAAAAAGATTGCCCAAAAGAACAAGCTGCAAAATACAATTGCCAACCTTGACAGCTTTACCGTTGCGCAGAACGACGATAGAGACGATATGGCCAGCGACAGCCGTTTTGCCCGCTGTGAGCTGATTATCCATGATGATGACGGCGAAGAGTTTGTGACCAAGAACCCTTTTATTATCGCCTATGTCGCCCACGAGGTGAAGGAGCTTTGCATCGAAAAACTGAAAGAAGTTGAAGCAAGTATCATTATCCCTTTTTGAGTTAGGTAATGGAAACGCCCTATGTATTAAGGGTACATAGGGCGTATTTCAAAAGGTTGAACCTCTTAAATGCTAAGACAATGTTAGAGTTATTTATCGAATTAACCAACCAAATCTTTTGGATGGGTTATGCACAGGAGTTAGCAAAGTCTGACCCTGTTTTATTCCGTTTTGAGTTTGACGAATTTTTAAACACTTATAACAGTTAGTCATGAAAGACACCTTGTATTTATTTATCAAAGTAGTTGTAGAAACTACCTACACCAATATACACGATGCCATAGACGAACTGCAAACCGAAACGGATTACAGCATCGGCAGTACCGAAAATGTAACGGTACTGGAAACAGAGATCATAGAATTAAACACTAAAAATTAAAGTCATGACAACACAAAATAATAGTATCGTAAAACCTAAAGTATGGCAGGTCATTGGTAAGACCATTGCCAAAAATGCCACCAGTGCCGAAGCCATGATACAGGCGGGTTTGGATTTTGAAGTGATGAAACGCCCAAATATCCATGCCCTGCCGAGTGGTAAGAACATCATATCCGGCAACAGTTTCTATACATTCCGTACCGATAACGAAGCCATCTTGGGTGATAAGGTCGGGACAGATTACGAAGTGGTACAGAATACCAGCGCCTTTGAATTTTTTGACAGCATCGTAGGTAACGGCAATCAAATCAGGTATGAAACATGCGGGGCGTTGGGCTACGGTTCGACCGTTTTTATCACCGCCAAACTGCCCGAATATATCAAAGTGGGACGTAACGACCTGATTGATCAGTATTTGTTTTTGACCTCTACCCATGATGGGTTAGGCAGTATCACCATAGCCTTTACACCTGTCAGAATTTGGTGCAGCAACACGTTAAACGCTGCCTTGCGGAATTGCAGCAACTGTATCAAGATACGCCATACCGCCAGTGCTGCCGAAAAATTGAAAGGCGCACACAAAATGTTAGGTATATCCAACCAGTTATCGGTGGAACTCGAAGCCATCTTTAACCGCTGGTCAAGGGTGCGTATCACCGACCCGCAGGTGAAACGGCTGATACAGTTAGCCCTGATACCGAATAAGGAAACGTATGAAAAGCTAAAGGCGGGCAAGGACGAAGAACTTTCCAGCCAGTATAATAACTTAGTTTCCAGCGTTTTTGATTATTGTATGACCGCAGACAGCCAGCAGGAAAGCACCACGAAAAGTACCTTATTTGGAGCCTATAATGCGGTGACGGGTTATTACCAAAACGTCCGCAATTACCGTGATGATGAAAGCAAATTCAAATCCATCCTATACGGCACAGGGCAAGACCGTTCACAGGTTGCCTTTAACCTTTGCACCGACTTTGCGAAAAACGGGGCTAATGCCTTAGTACTTAATTAATTCACCGGGGGCGCAAGCCCCCATTTTAAAAACTTTAAATTTTAATAATCATGAACGCATTGCACCAGCTTAATAATATCGGGAAAGCCAAGCTTTTACATGAGCTTTTTCCCGATGAAATACCACAACTGTTAGACCATATTCAGGAAGTTTGCGCAGACCTCAAAGCAAACCGAGAAGCCTATCAAAGCACATGGGATTTTGGTTTAATGACCTTTGATATGTGGCTGTCTCTTGCAGAAAAGGCCGAAGCTATGATTAACAAGCACCGTACTGCTATGATAAAGAGCAGCAAAACGTTTTCCGAAACTTTGTTTCACTCTTATGATTACACCGTGCTTTTTGTCAACGATCGCATTGTAAAGTATGCGGAACGCAAAAACGAAAACAGCAAGTTTAAACAGGCGGTAGCCTTATTGTATAACCCTTAAATTTTAGATGATGAGCTTTATAGTGATCGAAACACACGGTGGCGCATGCTATGCTATCATCGTGACAGACGAAGAAGGCAACAACCGTGTGTTTGATGAACGGGACGAAGCGGAAGCCGAAGCCTCGGAATGTCAGGACGGAATTGTTGTAGAACTATAAATAAATGCCCGCTGTAAGGATACAGACGGGCATTTTTGTGCCGCGCCTTAAGGGTGCAGTATGAGCATTTTATCTTTATCGAGAGCTCACTCTAAACCCACATTATCAATGCAAATATTTCTTATATCATTATCTTTTTAAACCTTTTGGAGCAGCCGGTTAAATTTCAGGTGTGCAAACGCTGGTTTTTAAAACTGGATAAAGGCTTTATTTCAACGAGCTTATTTGCTTCAGGTTCATAAAAATCACAAATATGTTAAGCCATTTTTCTAAAGATCGGTTCATCACTGGCATGTTTTAAACGGTATTTAAAATAGTTTATATAATATCCCCTGTACCCTGCATCTGTTAATAAAATTGCGCTAATAAGCAGATGCATTTTTAATGTAACGCTAGTTAAATATTCTTTACTATTCATTTTTTTGCTGGTATCTTCAGGTAATCTGCCATGTAAAAAGTTGTTCCGGTGTTTAATGGTTTCTCGGTCGTGTTCATTTAATTCGATGCCTCTGTCTTCAAATAGTTTATAAAACCCATCCAAATTGCCGATTTGGTTAATTTGCTCTATTTTCTTAAGTATAGCTTTTTTATTGTTAAAAGCATCATCGGGTAGTTCATCTATAATTTTTGAAAACGAGGTAATGATTGTTTCTTTAGTACTTTTATCTTTTATTGGATTAAACTTAGCACCCCCCTTTTTTATCAATTGATCTTTTATCGTTTCCAAAACAACGGAATAAACGGCCCCTCTTACCGATTCAGGATGGTCCAGGCTTTCCGCCAAGATTTTGAATACCCTTAAAGTATCTTCATTTTGCAAAGCGCTTTCAATAAGGTTACTAAATATTACTGGAGGCAAATGTTGATCTCCTTCCAAATTTAGAATTACCTCTTTTACTTCGCGAGGTGCCAAAACCGTAAATCCTGTGGTTTTACTTCCTTCTCCTTTATGGTAATCAAAGCAATTGATATTAGTAAAATCTGGTTTTAATGAATAAATGAGAAAACTTCTGTCATTTATATAATATCCGGTTATAAAAGCATACACAACGATCAATGCAGATACCATAGCATCAAAATCCTGTTTAAGCACTTTATCTTTTGCATCAATAATTAAATACCTGGTGCCATTCAATTCAAAATCAAAAAGTGCATAGGGAACTTCGAAAACATTGAAATGTAACAGCCCTGCACCTCTATATATTTCTTTTGCTCTAAAAGGCAATGTTTGGAAAACTCCAGCCGCATTAGCAATGCCTGATTCTACAGAATGAATAGATCTTAAAAAACATGGTTTGTCCTCGACAATTGATTTTAATTTATCAAATATTCCTGTCATAACATCCGAACCAAAGTTAATTCCGGTATGTGTAAGTCCTTCAGGTACAACAAAAGGTATATGCTCAGTTTGTATGTAGAACTTTTTTAAGAGTCCATAAGCCTCATTTTGATAAACAACCGGTGGTGGATCGCTAATGGTTTGCAAAATAGAATGGCTTGAATATAATAGGTTTTTACCATCATCTCTTATCTGACATTTTAATGTATTAATAGTTGGATATACAGAATGTATTTCACCATCCAAGCCTGTCATTAAAAGTTTTAGTAGATTCTCTGTATCCCATACATTTAGGTATTCGGCCGAATTTCTAATAGCCTGCCATTTTTTTTCTTCCTCTGACTGGTGGGTATTCATAGAATTTTATCAACCTTCAATATATAAAAAAGTCACAGTTATTACTTCATAAATTTACAATTGGGAAAGTAGGGACGCTAATACACAAGACGTTAAAAACTGGACACGACCTGCGTATTTGAAACATTAAAGACTGCTAATGCTGTAAACCACATAATTAATTGCGAATTCTTCCCCAAGAGTAAGTTTAAACCAAAAAATTTATAAGTCCAAATTCGCTATTAAACGCAAATCAGAAAGGAAATGGTTGGATATTTGTGTAATGGCCACCACAAAAGCCTGGTAGAAATATCAGGCTTTTCTATTATTAAATAATTGCCCATGTTTCTTGTTTATATCCTTTATTCAGCATCCCGGGACAAATATTATGTTGGCTGTTGTGAAGACGTAGATAAAAGATTGGTAAAACACAATACTAATCACTCAGGTTTTACCGGAAAAACAGGTGATTGGGTAATTAAATGGACAGAAGAACATCCCAACAAGACTGATGCATTACAACGTGAAAAACAAATCAAGGCTTGGAAAAGCCGAAAGATGATAGAAAAACTGATTAATGGTGTTTAGCTCAGCTGGTTCAGAGCATCCCGATTTACATCGGGAGGGTCACTGGTTCGAACCCAGTAACTCCCACGGAAATCTTAAAAACCTCGATTCTACTACAGAATCGAGGTTTTTTACTTTTCTACGTTTCTAAAAGTGACTTTTTAAGCAGCAATCGCACTTTTTGGGTTCCGTTCCAGTGGGGTTGACTTAAGGGAAGTTTTTTCCTTTCTTATAAAAAGTGCTTCGATTATCTTGCTGCTACAGTTAAAAAGTGGTTCGATGATATGTACGGTTGGCTATGCTACATGACTTGTTAATAAAACGACCACCATCAAATGCAAATGGTGGACTAAAAAGTTGACTGAGTAATTTTTCGTTTCCTGGTTACATCAGGCAGGATATTTTCGGGATCGATCTGGTTCTTTTAAACCGCACTTCGTAAATAGACTGTTTATTTAAACGGTTGTTTGGAAACAGGAATTCGAACAGGTCGGATAGCCAGTTCACCGCCTGATGGGGCGATGGTGTTGCTTCCCATCCTGCCTGGCAGCGTATTTTTAACAAAAACCGTAGCCCCTTAGTCAAATGTTTTCAATATGCACCAATTAAGGATAGAAGTTAGGGACGGGTAAAAGGCGATAGGGCAATCATTTATCCCTTATAAACCCTGAACCTTTAAGGAAAGAATAAACATAACAACCAGCGCAAAACCCCGCCAGGGATTCCAAGGCGGCAAAAAATATCAGCACAAGGGTCAGCACCAGTGAGATGAGGGCTAAATGCAATAGCGCGGCTGCCACTATTAATATGCTAAACACTAAGCCGGTGCCTGCAGCAAAACGCTTTGGCGCCCGGTCTGTTGGCTTGTTTTTAGCCTTAAAACGTTGAAACAACCACCCCGCCAAGCAAATTGAGCAAACTGGTTTTGCCCAGCAGTTGAAGTAAATTTTGCCGTTTTAGTTTTTTAACTGTTTAAGCCGATTTCCTTTTTTGGGTATACGAATTGCCTGTATTTAACACATACAGCAATTCACCCGGTAAAACCAATTGCTGCAGATCTTTATCAATATGATCAAAAATAATTTGGTTGCCTGTGTCAAGCACGTAGGTAGCCAATAAAGGGATATTTGCCTCAATGCCAGGATATTTGTTCCATGCCGGATCTGCGTCTGAATAAACACCGAACTTTTTCGCGATCAGGTTTTCCTGGTCGAAATAAAAATTCAGGGAGAGGCTGTTGTTCCATATTATTTCTTCCAGATATTTGTTCCCTTCGTCCGGGGTGATGATAACCAGGTTGGCGCCAAGCGCTTTAATTTCTTTTTGGAGAAAATTCAGGTGTTTAAGATGGCCCAGGCCGTGTTCGCGCCACTGTGAACTGTAAAAACTGATCACAATCGGTTTGCCCGATAATTTCCTGAGCAAAATAGAACTGCTGACTTCAACGCCGCCCAAAAAGCTGCGCTTATTCATATTATCTTTTATCAATACAAAATCATCAATATGATTGCCTGATCTTAAGGGCTTTAATGCTTTGTATTTTGTTACCGGCATTTCAAGCTCGGCAATTATTTCGGAGAGATCGAAATCAATTATATTTTTATTTGAGATACGCATATGTTTATACTCCTTTCTTCTTTTTTAATTCACCCACTTCTACCCTTATTTCCTGCGCAAGTTTTTTGATTTGCTGCAGGGAGTTCCTTAACCGTGTGCCGGCTGCCTTGTTTCCCTGCTGAAAAAATTTATCAGCATCGGGAGATGTTTCGTCAATGATTTTTTTTAGTTGTGCATATGTTGCCATGATATAACGGGGTTATTTAATTGAATAAGAAATATTTGAAAGCGGGACAGAAACTCCCGAAAAGGAAAGATTAACAACAACAACAACAGGCCATGCATGTATAAAACATGGCTGGTAAATAAATTGATTTGGCAGTAACCTTGATCATTGTATATTATATCTATGGATATAGTAGTGTATGCAAAGGTATGTATATTTGTGAATTATCAAGAAAATATTTAAAAAAAGATTCGGATAGAAAATCTATACAAATATGATTATATGATGACAGGTAAATTCCTGCTTACATGAGTATTATTGAGGAATACTAAATAAATATGCCGGAAGTTATACCTGAAAGACGATTAGGAATATTGCAGGCTACGTCCATCAATATGACCGACATGGTAGGTATCGGGCCCTTTATCACTATGCCGATGGTGATCGGCATTATGAACGGCCCTTATTTTCTATATGCCTGGCTGGCCGGTGGCCTGTTATCGGCTGTTGACGCAATGATATGGAGTGAACTTGGCGCAGCATTTCCGATGGCGGGAGGCTCCTACAATTTCCTGAAAGTTACTTATGGCGAAAACAAATGGGGCAAGCTCATGAGCTTTTTATTCGTGTGGCAAACCATGATTCAGGCGCCGCTGGTAATAGCTTCGGCAGCTATAGGTTTTTCTGCCTATTTTTCTTATTTAATCCCGCTCACCCCGCTTGAATCAAAATTGATGAGCGGTGGCGTGGTGATCAGCATTGTGGCCCTGCTTTACCGTAAGATTGAGGCTATCGGTAAAATAAGCGTGGTGCTTGGTGCTGTAGTCCTGCTTACGTTGTTCTGGATCATCGGCGGCGGTATAGCCCATGGTAACTTTATCCAGCCTTTGCGCCACATCAATGACGGGTTGACGCTAAACTATGCCTTTGTTGCGGTTATAGGTTATGCCTCCGTTAAAAGCGTATATAGTTATTTGGGTTATTATAACGTTTGTCACCTCGGCGGGGACATTATCAATCCATCAAAAAATATACCGCGGAGCATGTTCTTTTCCATAGCCGGGATTTCAGTATTGTACCTTTGCATGAATATCAGCGTAGTAAGCGTTATTCCATGGCAGCAAGCTAAAGAAAGCCAGTTTGTCATCAGCCTGTTTATGCAGAAATTAGCTGGCCCAATTGCAGCTAAAATAGTTACAGGGTTAATTTTGCTGGTTGCTTTTGCCTCGGTTTTTTCAGCCACACTGGGTTATAGTCGAGTGCCGTATGCTGCTGCGGCCGACGGGGCATTTTTTAAGATCTTCGCCAGGCTGCATCCACGGGGGAATTTTCCATATGTTTCACTCCTTTTCCTTGGCGGGGTAGCCTTTGTCTTTAGCCTGTTATTTAAACTCAGTGATGTGATCAGCGCCATTTTGGCTATGCGGATACTTGTACAATTTATAGCCCAGGCTATTGGCCTGCTGTTACTTCGCCGGAGCCGGGGCAAGGTAAATTTCCCTTTTAAAATGCCATTTTTTCCATGGCCGGTTTATTTGGCTGTCATACTGTGGGCTGCAATATTGGTAGCAACAGGCATCAAATTATTTTTAGGCGCTTTAATTGCCATCAGCTCGGGCGCAGGCGTTTATTTCATTAAGGCCACGCTGAAAAGAGAATGGCCGTTTAATGCTAAGCCACCGGGAAATCAGTCTACGTAACAAATAAAATACAAAATCTATAGATTTAGTAGATTTTAATTATTATGTTTGTGCCATAATAATGAAAACAACTGCAACAGATACAATTCTGTTCCCGCAAGGGATCAAATCAAAAAGAAACATAATGCCGGTCTCTCCCGAAGACAGCATGATGTATTGTTGTTGCTAATAATCCACCCGACTTTAAAATAGTATGTTAACTGGCATTTGATATGCCTGCCTAACAGGTTTATGCTTTTAAAACAAAACAACCCAAAAGAAATCTATGATCAAATAAAATAAAAAAAAGAGACCGGCAAGGAAGCCTTGCCGGTCCGTCGTAAATGAAGATCAGCTCTGTAACGGCAATCACTCACTGAACTTCATCACTGGTTTAAGCAACGAAATAGTCATTAACATAAAACCTCGTTAAATATGGAAATATTTACCCGTAAGAAAAAATTTAAAAAATTCATACGAACATTTACAATTCTTCTCCTATTTGTCAGCCCTCATATAACTTGGGCACAAACAACTCCCCTAATCAATTCTACCCTCGATGGGGTAGTATTAGATTCACTTACCAAACGGCCTGTAGCAGGTGCCGAAGTACATATCAAGGGCACTACGCATGCAGTAGTTACAAATGAGCGCGGTAAATTTAATTTTATAACCGGCCAAAAGTTCCCCTACACCCTGATCATTAGCTACGTCGGTTATAAAACAAAGGAAGTTATAGCAGATGGAAGTCCTATAACGATCACTTTAGCAGAAGCCATCAATCAGCTTAGTGATGTTGTCGTGGTGGCCTATGGCACGCAAACGCGCAAATCATTAACCGGATCTGTTTCTACAGTTAAAGTTGACGAAGTGCGGGATAAACCCGAAGCAACTTTTGAGCAACAGCTACAGGGCCAGGCAGCGGGTCTGCAAATCAGCGCTTCAACAGGTGTACCGGGAGATGCTATGTTCATCCGTATTCGCGGCACCACCTCTATAAATGCGGGTAATGACCCATTATATGTAATTGACGGTGTATATGTTAATAGCAGCTCCTTACAAACTATAACTACTGAAGGCCAGGCCGACAATCCGCTTTCGGACATCAATCCTGCTGATATTGAAAGCATCAGTGTATTAAAAGATGCAGATGCAACAGCTATCTACGGTGCACGGGCTGCAAATGGCGTTATAGTGGTTACTACCAAACGGGGCAAACGCAATACTGCCCCCAAAGTAGTTTTAAACACTTACTTCGGAGCTTCCTGGGCCCCAAAGCTTTGGGATTTGGTTACCGGTCCGCAGCAAGCTGAAATTATTAACACAATGTATAAGAACTCCGAGGCCGATGCCATAGCGGCAGGCAACGCTGCCGCCATTGCACAATACGCAGTACAGCCTTTTAGGGCTTTAACTGACAATCCTACCGCATCTCCCGCACCACGGGGTTTGCCCCAGGACCAGCAAACTTATGATCGTTTGCACCAGGCATTCAGAACAGGTTTTCTGCAGGACTATGATGGATCGGTATCAGGAGGAAATGATAAAACCACTTATTATATAGGTGCAGGTATAAACACACAACAGGCTGACATAAAAACCGACGATTTTAGAAGGGCAAGCTTTAAGATCAATATCGATCAGAAAATCAATAATATATTCAGTATTGGTACAAGCAACTCGCTCAGCCAAACTTACCGCACAAATGCACGTGTGGGTGACGGGCCCCAGGGTGGCGTACTTCAATCAGCCCTACACACACCAACATACCTGCCCGAAGTTAACGCTGACGGCACACCAGCTCGATGGGCAGGCTTTGATAACCTGAATGTTTTGCTGAGTAATACCAATATGCATTCTACCAGCGATCGATTGATCAGCAACTTTTATTTGGAAGCAAAAATAACACCTGATCTTAAATTTCGCAGCAGCTGGAGTATTGATTATAACACCTATAACGAATATCAGTATTGGGATAGTTTAACCATTATTGGCATAGCCAATCATAATTTAGGCACTTCGAGTATTTCTACCAATACGGTTTGGTCTGATGAGCAAACGCTTACCTACGGTAAAACCTGGGGCAAACACACATTTGGCGCTTTGATAGGCAACTCATTAGAAGGCACAACAACAGCTAACACTACCGCCAACGGCACAAATTTTCCGAATGACTCCTATACATTAATAGCCTCTGCAGCAAGCACTACCTCAACAGCTACCGAAGCCGAATACAAACTTTCATCATTTTTTGGAAGAGTGAATTATAATTTTGATGAAAAATACTACGCTGAATTTAATTTACGCGCGGATGGCTCATCCCGGTTCGGCGCAAACAATCAGTTTGGATATTTCCCATCTGCAGGTGTAGCCTGGCGTTTAAAACAAGAAGACTTTTTAAAAAATGTTTCTGCTGTAAATGATTTAAAATTACGCGGGAGCTATGGTTTAACGGGAAACCAAAACAACATCAACGACTATGCCTCCAGGGGCTTGTGGGGGGCTGGCGCAAATTATCAAAACAATCCCGGAACGCTTCCTACTCAATTGGCAAATCCTAACCTGAAATGGGAAAGTACCAGGCAGGCCGATATTGGGGTAGATGCCAGTTTATTTAACAGCCGCCTAAATATAACAGCTGATGTTTATGACAAGTTTACTTCAAATTTATTGCTCAACCTGCCTTTAGCTGTAAGTTCCGGCTTTTCATCGATCCTGGAAAATGCCGGGGAAATGGATAATAAGGGCATAGAACTAAATATTACCAGCACAAACATTAGTGAGGACCATTTTAAATGGACTACAAACTTCAATATTTCAACCAACATAAATAAGATTGTAAAAATCCCCAGCCCTATTGTAGCCGCCTATGCTGCGGAACGAATGGTACAGGGATTACCGATGTACACCTTCTTTGTTTATAAACAATTATATGTTGACCCTCAAACAGGTAATGCTGTTTATGATGACGCAAAACACGACGGCGGTACCTTAAAACCAACTGCCAACGATATTGAGGCAGACGGCAGCGCGTTGCCAAAGTATACCGGTGGGCTGAACAATAATTTTACTTACAAGAGTTTTGATCTCAATGTGGCATTCAATTATGAAATTGGCAATAAAGTTTATAATAACAATGCCTATTTCCTGGAAGGCGGCGGAACACGGGATGCCAACAGGGCAATTGATACCCGCCAGTTAACCGCATGGACAACCCCCGGCCAGGTAACTGATATGCCAAGGTTGACCGCACTGGGTGACAACTATACCATAAGCCCTACAAGCCGCAATATTGAGGACGGCTCCTTTTTAAGACTAAGTAATGCTAACCTGGGTTATAGATTACCGCGTACCCTCACAGAAAAGATTGGCGTTTCGTCAGTAAGGGTATATGTAAGTGGTACAAATTTATGGTTGCTTACAAAATATCGCGGACCGGACCCTGAAGTAAACGTATCATCATCTCCTACAGTGCTTGGCTATGATCTTGGGACACCCCCAATACCGCGCACAGTTCAAATAGGTGCAAACGTCACATTTTAACCCGTTTTAATAATCATAAACGAAAAACAGATGAAAAAAAATATATATTATATAATACCTGCTTTATTATTGCTGGGATCGTGCAAGAAATTCCTGGCGGTTGAGCCCAAATTAAACGTCGATCAATCACAGGCGATTGTAGACGCAGGTTCAGCTGGTACAGCCGCCAACGGTTTATTTAATACCCTTGCCAGCAGCGGGTATTACGGAGAAAATTTTCCGGCTATTTCCTACCTGGCGGGTGGCGATATACAGTGGACTGGGTCGCAGGCAGATGCAAGTGATATCAATAAGCACCTAACCTCGTCTACCAATGGTTATATCTTAACTGCATGGACAACCATTTATCAGACTATTTCGCAGGCAAATTATATTATTGCCGATGTGCCGAAGGTTGTTGACCCCTTATTTACTACCGCAACACGGAACCAATATCTGGGCGAAGCCTACTTTATCAGGGCGCTGGCATACTTTGACCTTGCGCGTGGCTGGGGTGGTGTACAATTGGTCCTCACCCCAACAACAAATCCTGCACAAAATACAGGTATCCCCCGAAGTAGCCTGGCTAATACCTACGCACAGGTTTTAAAAGATTTAAATACGGCCGAAACTTTAGTGCCGACAGTAGTAAACCGTGCACGGGTAACCCAAAAAACCGTATGGGCGCTAAAAGCCAGGTTTTACCTTTATACACAGCAATGGGCACTGGCAGAGCAGTATGCTACCCAGGTAATAAGTGATGCTACAGACTATGCCCTGGTAACACCATACAGCGCTTTTTTTGCCAACAATGCTGTGGGTACAAAGGAGTCGGTTTTTGAGCTGGCATATACGGTATCAAACACCAATGGTCACAGTACCTGGTGGCTACCGCCTGCCCTGGGCGGCCGTCGCGAATGGGCCCCTAATTCAAATTTGGTTGCCTTATTGAATAATCCCGCAATTGGGGGCAACAGAAGTGCTTTGATAGCACAAACCGCGCCTCCGGGAAACCTATGGTATGGCCAGCTCTACTACCGTCAGCCAGCCGGGACAGATCCTGCGTATGTAATTCGCATATCCGAATTATACCTCATCCGTTCAGAAGCAAGGGCTGAGCAGGGAGATTTGAGTGATGCTCTTTCAGACCTAAATGCGGTAAGGGCCCGTGCGGGTGTTCCGGAAAGTAATGCTGCAACCCTTAGCAGTCTCTTATTGGCGCTTGAAGATGAACGGGAAGTAGAGTTTCCTTTTGAAACGGACCGCTTTTTTAACCTTGTAAGAACCGGCAGAGCACAAACTGTATTATCACTTCCAGATACACACTTGTATTTATTTCCAATTCCTTATAGTCAACAATTGGTTGATCCCGAATTAGCGGGAGCAAACGCTAATCCCGGGTATTAATCACCCTCAAAAAAAAATCAAATGAAAAAATTAATCATCCTTTCGTTTATAATAGCTATAGTCAGCTATTCATCCTTTGCCCAGCAGTCACCCATTACGGTAAAAAAATCAACTACCAGGCATGGCCCTGAAAAGGGTTCGCTGATTATCATTGGCGGGGGTGGGGCAACCCCGATAATCTGGAGCAAGTTTGTGGAGTTGGCAGGCGGGAAAGACAAAGCCGATATTTTGGTTGTTACTACTGCCTCCGGCGACTCGGCTGAATTCAATACTGAAACAGTAAACTTGATTAAAAAGGAAACCGGTGTGCAAAATGTTCACGCATTGCACACCGGCGACCTGACTGTGGCCAATTCCGAAAAATTTGTTGAGCCGATTAAAAAAGCTACCGCAATTTTTTTTGATGGCGGGAGACAATGGCACATTGCCGATTCTTACCTGAACACCCTAACGCACCAGGCATTTAAAGACCTGCTTGACCGTGGGGGTGTTATCGCCGGCACATCAGCAGGCGCTACTATACAAGGTTCATTTCTTTGGAGGGGAGATACTAAAGGGTCGGACATATTGATCGGCGATCATACCCAGGGTTTGGGCTTTTTAAAGAACGCAGTGATAGATCAGCACTTACTTACCCGGAACAGGCAGTTTGATCTTATTGATTTCGTTAAAAACACGCCCGAACTGATAGGTATAGGGTTAGAGCAGTCCACCGCCATATTGGTGCAAAGGGATACGCTGGAGGTAATTGGTAAAGCTTATGTAGCCATATACGATTACAATACCATCATTGGGAGCGGGGTAAAACACGTTAACAATGGCAGGGAAAATTATACTGCATCAAACGGGCCTTTTTTCTTTTTACATGAAGGCCAAAAGTACGACCTGGCCAAACGTGCAGTAATTGAACGGCCACGAACCAAGGACTCAAATGCTGTAGCAAAAGATGATGACCAGGAGGAGCAATAAACTGACCGTAATTAATTATCAAACATTAATAAAAAGAAACATGAAAAAATATATGCTGATAGGTTTATTGTTGGTAACAATATCACCTTTTGCGAATGCACAGTCAACCTCGCCCAAAAAAGTATTGACGCCCGTAAATGTACAGCCAGCCATTAAAATTATTAATCCGACGACCAAACACGGGCCCGAAAAAGGCTCCCTGATAATCATTGGGGGTAACGTAGGATCACAAAGGGATATCTGGGACAAGTTTACAGAGTTGGCCGGTGGAAAAGATAGAGCAGTGATCGTGGTGGTAACCACCGGATCAGGCGATTCTGCTGCCTTTGATCATAAAGATATTGAAATAGTAAAAAAAGAAACCGGGATTAATAACGTAACGCTACTACATACCAGTGATTTGAAAGAAGCTAACAGCGAGCAATTTATTGCTCCGCTAAAAAAGGCAACAGGTGTTTATTTTATCGGCGGCCGTCAATGGCGCATTGCAGATGCTTATCTCAATACCCTTACCCATAAAGCGTTTTGGGACGTGCTCAACCGCGGCGGCGTCATTGCAGGCAGTTCGGCAGGGGCCAGCATCCAGGGATCTTTCCTTTGGCGGGGTGATACTAAGGGGCCGCAAATACTAATCGGTGATCACACCCAAGGCCTTGGATTTCTAAAATCATCAGCCATTGATCAGCACCTGCTGGTACGCAACCGGGAGTTTGACCTGGTTAGCCTGATCAGGAAATCACCACAACTGATCGGTATAGGTCTTGACGAAGCAACTGCTGTTGTAGTGCAAAGGGACACCCTGCAAGTTATAGGAAAATCTTTTGTTGCCATTTATGATTACAACACCATCATTAAAAGTGAAGAAAAACCTTTGCTTGATGGTAAGCAGGATTATACAACCTCAACCGGCCCGTTTTTCTTTTTAAGCCCGGGACAAAAGTATGACCTGGCAAAAAGGGAGGTGATCAGGGAGCCCCGCAAACCCAAACCCGTGATCACAGCTATTAAATCTACAGGGAAATGATAAAAGACAAATTTGAGGTTGCTTATTTATAAGGAGCAGCCTCAAATAAACAAAGCCGGGTGACCGAGTAGCCAGGTAGGGGCCTGCAAAACCTTGTACGGCAGTTCGATTCTGCCCCCGGCGTCTCTAAAATCAATATTAATTTAAACCCAATGACAAAAATTTTAACAATTAATCCTGCTGGTACATGGAGCGAGAAAGAGAAGAATATTTTCCGGTTCTTTTTCCTTTTTTTTATCATCCAGGGGCTGCCACTAAGTGTGGACATTTTTAAAGCAGTTTTCGGCATTAACTGGTTTCATATCAGTTATGGCGATATTTTTAACATTACCCGTTTGTCTGCCAAATTTATTCCGGGGGCTGATAATTTTATCAACTGGATAATTATCGCTGTATTGGCGGTAGTTGGTTCGGTTATTTGGAGCAGATCGAAACATAAAGACCAGGACTATAGCACCTTGTATTACTGGCTAAGGGTAGTTGTACGTTACCGGCTGGCCATAGGTATTATAGGGTATGGCTTTATTAAATTTTTCCCTTTACAGGCGCCGTTTCCTTCTATCAGTAACCTGAATACCAGCTACGGGGATTTCAACGACTGGAAGATATTCTCTATGAGCCTGGGCATCGTACCAAACTACGAATCGTTTCTTGGCTCAATAGAGATCATTGCCGGTATATTGTTATTCTTCCGGAAAACAGCAACCATAGGCGCTTTGATCATCTTAGTATTTACCGGGAACGTTTTTATATCTAACCTGGCTTATGACGGTGGCGAATATGTTTATAGCATCTACCTGGTGACCTTTGCCTTGTTTGTATTATCATTTGATGCCCTGCGAATATACAACCTTGTCTCGCTGGAGCGCCCTACCGAACCTAACAAGCTTAAACCCGAATTGACAAGCCGGCAGCGAACTATCCGGTTGGTTGTTAAAACGCTGGTCATTTTCTTTTTTGTTTTGCTGTATGGTTTTAAAACCTACTCCGGTTTCAAACACGATCCTTATCAGTTTCCGCTTGCACCCGGGCTGGCAAAGGCAAGCGGCGTATACAATGTAAGTGAATTTAAAATCAATAATAAGGAATTGCCTTATTCCGCTACTGATTCCGTGCGATGGAAAGATGTGGTGTTTGAAAAATGGGCGACTATCAGTATCAGGTCTAATAGGCCGGTAATTATTGACGCTGCAAACTATGAGCAGGTATTTAGAAAAGATGGGGACAGGGATTATGAGTTAGTAGGCTCGGCAGGCCGGCATTATTATAGCTATACAGCCGATACCTTAAACCATGTATTGTCTTTAACAAACAAAAACCCTCATTATAAAGGCGAAAAGCTGGTGCTTAAATATTCAAGACCTGATACTGCTACGATTATTTTATCGGGAATTGATCAGCAAAAGGATTCTGTATATGTAGTGCTAAATAAACTGGATAAAAAATATCCGCTGTCAATGGGCCGCCGAAGGGTGTTGAAACTTTAACTGACGACAGTTATTCCCTTTTGCAAAACTGAATTATAGATCATCGATTTAAACTTAAAAAACAATGTCTGACATAAAAACTAACTCAGATAACCCTGGAACAACCGGATCACCAAATGATCCGGCAAACCCGGCAGCAAATCAACCTGCATCAAATAAGCTTGTATGGTCATGGTACAAGAAATTGGCGTTCCGTATACTTTTTGTATTTCTGGTTGCCATGTGTATCCCATTCACAAGTGGCTGGTATAAAAACGTGTTTACGCTTGATTGGCTGCACCCGCATTACCGTGATATATACGATATAGCTCGTTTCCAGCCAAGTTTCCGCCAATTTTTTGGCGGCCGGGGCGATTTTGAAGACGGGGGTTCCCCGGCAGGCAATGAAGGCAACCAGGGCGGAAAAGGTGGTAGCCAGGGAGGTGGCCCCGGAAGGCATCACCATCGGGGCGGCGGCGATTCCGCACTGTCGGGTAACAGCGGCGGAGGCTTTGCCGGTGGAAATCACAATGGGTTTGACAGACATCATCATCACGGCGACTCTACAACCAAGGGCAATCGTGATGGCAATTTTACAGGGGGAAACCATGGAGGATTTGGCAGGCACCATCACCACGGTGATTCTACTCAGGCTGGTAGTAATGGAGGTAGATTTGCAGGAGAACGATTTGGACATCATCGTCACCATGGTGATTCAACACAAGCCGACGGTAATGGTGGTAGATTTGCAGGAGGAGGATTTGGACATCATCGTCACCATGGTGATTCAACACAAGCCGACGGTAATGGCGATAGATTAGCAGGGGCAGGCTTCAAACATCATCGTCACCATGGCGACTCCACGAAAGCAGATACCGGCAAGAATAACCGTTTTGCTGCAGCTAACGGAAGCGGCCACAGCAAACTTATCCCGAATGACACCACTGGTCATGATTCAAGCAGGGCAGTGGCTATTGGCGGTAAAAAACGTGGAAGAAATGGTAATGACAATAATGCATTGCCGCCTAACAGGAGCTTTTTAGCCGACTATACCGATTGGGGCATTGCCTTTTTAATCGGAATTGCAGGTGGGTTAATATGGACACTTATTGACTGGAAAAGCAAAAATTATAACATCTTATATTACTGGATCCGCGTGGTGGTGAGGTACAGGGCAGGTATCGGGATTATCGGCTTTGGTTTTACCAAGCTGTTCCCAACACAAATGCCTTACCCTTCACTGGGTTTGCTGAACAGTAATTTCGGCGATTTTACAGCCCAAAAAATTTATTGGATGTCTGTTGGTATTGTGCCATGGTACCAGGTTTTTGGTGGCATTATAGAGATTGCTGCCGGGACGATGCTTTTTTTCAGGCGCACAACGACTTACGGCGCCATTTTACTGGCAGGGGCCCTGGGGGATATCACCTATGTGAACTATGCCTATGACGGCGGCGTACACGTTTATGCATTTTATTTTGTATTCCTGGCACTGATTCTTTTTGCAGACGATATTCCAAAATTATACAACCTGCTTATCCGTGAGCGCTATACCGTGCCGGTCCATATTTATCCTGACTTCAGGAAACCGTGGCTCAAATACGCGCGAATCGGTTTAAAGGCACTTACGTTTGTTGTGTTTTTTGTGATCTTAACTTATACCGAAGTTATAAACTTTAAATACGATCCTTATAAGCAGCCTTCAACTGCCGGGTTAAAACAGTTGCGGGGGAATTACCATGTAAGCAAGTTTAAAATAAATGGACAAGAAATTCCCTATAACCCCCTGGATACAGTAAGGTGGCAGGAAGCAACCTTTGAAAACTGGACCACTTTAACATTTAAAGTAAACCACCCGGTATTAATTGACCCTTCCAATGGCGGCGGCAGCCCGATGAAAGATATTCAAAGAACATTCGAGATCACCGGTGTGGCCGGCGGCGAACGGGCATTTCATTATTATGCCGACACTGTAGATAAGGTGCTTTACCTGCAGGATAAAAATGCTATTGCGTTAAGAGGAAACCGGGGAGCCAGGGGAGCGGGGGGCCGCAATCGTGCCAATATAAATAAACCGGCAGATAACTGGATCAGTAAAACTGCCTTACAGCATATCGGCGATGAAAAGAAGATGATAGATGAACATGCCTGGTCGACCAGGAGGGATCGGGAATTTGCTGCAAAAACATCTGAGCCGAAGCGGAACCGCATGGTCCTTCAATACAGCACTACGGATGGATCAAGGGTGATTCTTTCTGGCATCAACGAAAAAAAGGATTCGATTTATGTGGTGTTAGACAGGTATAACAGGAAATACACTTTACCTGCAAGCACCCTTAACGCCGGCAAATATTGAAAAACTTATGAAAACAGGAAGTTTTGATTATGATGCAGTGGTAGTAGGCTCGGGGCCCAACGGCCTTGCTGCCGCTATATTATTGCAGCAAAACGGGCTTTCTGTTTTACTGGTAGAGGGGAAGGATAAAGTTGGTGGAGGTTTGCGCACCGAGGAACTCACACTGCCGGGTTTTTTGCATGACGTATGTTCGGCTATTCATCCTATGGCAGCGGCCTCACCTTTTTTTGAAACGCTTCCCCTTGGCGAATACGGCCTGGAATATATTTATCCCGAAGTGGCGGCAGCGCATCCATTTGATGACGGCAGCACTGCCGTACTTAAGAAATCAGTTTTAGAAACAGCTCAATTATTGGGAAAGGACAAAAATGCCTATTTGAAATTGGTACAGCCGTTGGTAACAAGCTGGCCAGACATAGCTACAGATGTACTGGCGCCATTACATTTTCCAAAACACCCATTTGCTATGGCACGGTTCGGACTTGATGCCTTAGCGCCTGCGACACTGCTTGCCAGACGGTTTACTACCGAAAAAGCAAAAGGCCTGTTTGCCGGCATGGCCGCCCATAGTATCCAGCCGTTAACCAATATGGCAACTTCAGCAATAGCCCTTGTTTTAATGGCAAACGGGCACTTAAAAGGCTGGCCCGTGCCAAAAGGCGGTTCAAAAAAAATCTCCGAAGCGTTGGCTTTATACTTTACGTTCCTGGGGGGTAAAATTGAAACCAACAGATATATTACGTCATTAGGTCAGTTGCCGTCTGCACGCGCCGTACTTTTGGATGTTACCCCTAAACAGCTTTTGACTATAGCGGGCCATAAATTCTCATCAGTTTATAAATGGCAATTAAAGCGTTACCGCTATGGCATGGGTGTATTTAAGGTTGACTGGGCGTTGGATAGCCCTATCCCATTTAAAGCAGAAGAAGTTAAACAGGCCGGTACCGTTCATATAGGCGGCACCCTGCAGGAGATCGTAAAAAGCGAACAATTAACCGCCACCGGTTATCATACTGAAAAACCTTTTGTATTGCTTGCCCAGCAAAGCTTGTTTGATCAATCCCGGGCGCCAAGAGGAAAACACACAGCCTGGGCTTATTGCCATGTGCCCAATGGTTCATTTAAAGACATGACGGAAGCGATAGAAAAACAGGTGGAGCGTTTTGCCCCCGGTTTCCGGGAAAGGATTATTGCCAAAAGCACCATGAACGCCGGGCAAATGGAGAATTATAATCCCAATTATATCGGTGGGGATATTAACGGCGGCATTATCGACCTGGGGCAGCTATTTACCCGGCCGGCTTTACGCCGTTCGCCTTACCGCACGTCCGCAAAAGGTATTTATATCTGCTCATCTTCTACGCCGCCGGGTAGTGGCGTGCATGGTATGTGCGGCTATCACGCGGCAAAACGCGCCTTGAAGGATGTATTTAACATAAGCGTAAAATTTCCTTAACCAAATCAATACTATTAAATAAATGATGAAAGAGCAAATAATTAAAACAACTATTAACTAATTAATTAACTATTTAAAATCAAACATTATGATAGAAAAATCAACCTTCAGGCGGCGTTGGCAGAAGTTAAAGCAGGAACATTTCCGGCTAAAAAATATTTTTTCAGTTCGCTCACCGGAGCCTGGTAGGCACAATTTTGCTTTCATTAAATTAAAGTCTACTTATTTGGTAGATTAGGTATAATTACTTATTTTCGCTTTACAACCTTTAATTAAATCTTAAAACAAACAACAATTCATTATGGCAACAAATAATACTGAAACAACTGACATAAAACCCTCCGCCTGGCAGGAATTCTGGTCGAAAGAGGACTGGTGGGCAGTCTGGCTTGGCCTTGCTATCGTTATCCTGGCCAGCATACTTTATCTTGCAGGCTCAAGCATCTCGTGGATCGCTGTGGCTCCCGCAAAATGGTCAACATGGTCACAACTTGCCGCGCAATTCTCAAAAAATGGCATTAAATACCTTGCTTTGCTCGGCGCTTTCCTGGTCCTTTTCACCATCGTGATCTCATTCATCGGGCAAAAACCGAAGGCATTTATCCTGTCGTTCATTTTTATATTTATACTTTCCACTATCATTTATACTGTAGGCAGCTGGGACCAGGCCAGTAAGTACAACCTGGAGCCGCCACTGGTGGCCCTCCTGGTCGGGCTGATCATTTCAAATGTGATCGGGCTGCCCCGCTGGCTTGATGCCGGCTTCCGGGTCGAATTTTTCATTAAACTGGGTATTGTCCTGCTGGGGGCTACTCTGCCGTTCACGCTAATTATCTGGGCCGGGCCGGTAGCCATTCTACAGGCTTCAATTGTTTCCATAGTTACTTTTTTGGTGATCTTCTTCGTTGCCCGTAAGCTGGGGCTCGACCACCGGCTGGCAGCGGTACTGGGGGCCGGCGGCGCCGTCTGCGGCGTTTCAGCCTCCATAGCAGTTGCCGGCGCCGTACGGGCCAAAAAGGAAGATCCGCCAATCGCCATAACCCTGGTGGTATTATGGGCCATTATTTTCGTTTTCGCGTTGCCTCTTGTCTCACGCTCGATCCATCTGCCAACGGGCGTAGCCGGCGCCTGGATCGGGACGTCGGAATTTGCAGATGCTGCGGGTTTGGCCGCTGCCCAATCTTATGGCGGCCTGGCTGGCCATCACCTGGGCATTGCAGGAACAGCCGACCAGGCACTTGCTTCTTATACCCTTATCAAAGTTATTGGGCGGGATGTTTGGATCGGTATCTGGTCGCTGGTACTAGCGCTCATTTCGGTTACAGTTTGGGAACGTTCAGAAACTAACTCAAAAGTCCAGGTAGGCCAGATATGGTGGCGCTTCCCCAAATTTGTGATCGGGTTCCTCATCGCTTCAATACTTATAACAGTGATCGTACATGGACATACGCTGGCGGATTACACTAAAACAGTGAAACCTGTTCTGATCACACCCATCATATCCCTACGCACCTGGGCTTTCACCTTCAGCTTTTTGAGTATCGGGCTTACCACACGGTTCCGCGAATTGGCTACCGTTGGAAGCAAGCCTGTTATCGCGTTCACTGTGGGGGTTGTTGTAAACGTAGTTTTGGGATACTTCCTGTCGGTGATCGTTTTCGGTCATTACTGGGCTTCTATAATGACGCATTAACGCATGAAAATATTTGAATCACTTCAACTGGGTAATTCCGGGCCGCGCTGCCAAAACTGCGCGCATTTCCAAAATGATCCGGCGCTTATTGAAGAGGCCTATCCCGGACTCACGGTGATGAGTTCGGGGTACGCCTCGGTACGGGACCGGGACGGTTTGTGCAGTTATAATCAACTTTACCTTTCCGCACGCGACAGTTGCCCACACTTTGAGCAACGTACCTTCGGGATTAAGCAAAAAGACAAAGAAACTGCAATTCCGAGACGATAGTGGAGGGCTGTAGTCCAAAATTTGCCCGGTATTGGTTACCGCAACGCAAGAAGCCTCAAGTCGAACGATTTGAGGCTTTTCGCGGCTGCGGTATGTTAGTATTAATTAATGCATATATAATCTATAGATTTAGTATAATAAATTTATATTTGCATTTCTTTTAACGTTTAGATTTAAGGTAATGAGTAAAAAATTAAGTTCAATCAGGCTGTTTGTCCTAATCCTATTTTTTATAAATAGTTTTTCTGCCATTGCACAAACTAAAGTTCCGGAAGGCGTATGGAGAGGCGTGTTCCATTTGACTAATGGTACCGATGTGCCTTTTAATTTTCAGGTAGATGGGGAAACAGCCGGGGCCAGGAAAATATATTTGCTGAATGGCGGGGAGCGTTTTGAAACAAGCGCGTTGACACAGAGGGGTGATTCATTATTTGTAGCGTTTGACCAGTTTGATAACGAACTGGCATTTGCTATTGGCGATAACAAACTGACAGGTACCTTCAGGAAAAAAGACCACACAGGGAGGGTTATCCCTGTAGATGCCATATTTGGTCAATCTTTCCGTTTTGAAGATAACGGTGAAAGACCGGCGGCGGATGTTTCAGGCACTTACGATATTGATTTTAAATCAAATAACGGAAAGGAAGAAAAAGCAGTAGGATTGTTTAAACAAAAAGGCAATAAACTGTATGCAACCTTTATGAGGGTCACCGGCGATTCACGATACCTTGAGGGAATTGTAAAGGGAAACCAATTTTTTCTTTCCTCATTTATCGGGGGTGGCCCGGGTTACTATTCCGGCACTTTTGATACATCAGGCCAACTAACAGGGACTTCTGGCGGATTGCAGTTTACAGGAATAAAAAATGCCAATGCAGCATTACCCGATCCCTATAAGCTAACCTACCTGAAAGACGGTTACACCAGTTTTGATTTTTTGTTACCTGATGTGAACGGAAATAAAGTATCCCTTAAAGATGATAAGTATAAGGGTAAAGTAGTTATAGTGACGATTACGGGGACATGGTGCCCTAATTGTATTGACGAGGCGGGCTTTCTGGCACCCTGGTATAAAAAGAACAAGGACCGCGGCGTAGCGGCAATCGGAGTTCATTTTGAGCGTAAATCCGATCTTGAATATGTTAAAAATGCAATTATAAATTTCAAAAAGAGGTATGGAATTGAGTATGACGAAGTTTTTGGCGGACTCGCCGACAAAAAGGCCGTTGCCGAATCCTTTCCATCGCTAAATACATTCTTATCCTTCCCGACGATTTTGTTTATCGACAAAAAAGGGAACGTTGCAAAAATCTATACGGGGTTTACAGGTCCTGCCACCGGGGTATACTATACGCAGTTCATTAAAGAGTTTAATGAAGAAGTTGACAGCCTGTTGAAAATCTAAAAACTAAAATATACCATTTACATTGCCGGTGTTTATTGGAAAAGAGCGGCTGAGACATGGTATTAAAAATGCGGCTATTGTGTCAATAAATGGCCTTTGCCGGTATATAAGGGCTTTTAATTATTAAAAAATATGCTGTCAAAAAAAGCGAAATACTCCATAAAAGCACTTATGCTCCTGGGGGAGAATTTGGATAAACCGCCATTGCCAACTTCAAAAATTTCTGAACTTGGAAAAATCCCTAAAAAGTATTTGGAAGGAATTTTATTGGAATTAAGAAATGCAGGTTATTTATTCAGCAAGAAAGGCGCAGATGGCGGATACATATTAAGCAAACCGCCCGACGAAATATTTTTGACAGGTATAGTTAGATTAATGGACGGACCGATAGCCAGGGTCTCGTGTGTGAGCGAATATCATTACCATAACTGTGAAGAATGCGTTGATGAAGCAACGTGCAGTATTAAAAAAGTTTACTTTACAATTCGTGAAGCAGAGCTTAAAATCTTATCGGATATCACTATCACTGATATGATTAGAAATGAGCAATTAATTGAATCATAATTGGATATTCCGGGATGCCTGACCATGCCATTCAGTGCTATCGGTTCGTTCGATTATGTAAAACAACGTATAACGTGCAATTTGAAGATTAGATATTGAGCCTGGTGCCATCGATTCACCGGGCTTTTTATAAATTATCTGTGGTTTTTACGTAAGCGAGTATTATAAGCGATAAATTTCTGGCAAAGTAAAACCTTAGAAAAAAATCCCAATAATAATCCTGAGAACAGTCTGGGGAAATTGCATGACTAATCGCGAAAGAGGTACAACGGTTAGAAAATGAACCAATAAATCTTTTGGTTCAAATCCGCTATTAAACGCAAAACAGACAGGAAATGGTTCGAGATACGTACAGTAGCCACCACGGAAGCCTGATAGAAAATGTCAGGCTTTTTTTTTAGTGTAGTCTTAGTACAAGCTTAGTCGTCCGAAGTTCCGAAAATTCGGACAGCGGGGTCTCTACTAAACTGCTTTACCAAAGTGGAGCGGCTTTGGTTACTAATAAATTGAAAATACATTGTCAAAAACCATAGACTTCAAACAGCAGGATATATTTAGTACATTTGTAAGGATCTAATGATAGCCAGCAGATAGAATGAGACTTGACAGTGGTGAATATTTTGGCAATGTAAAACATTCGGTTAATTTAAAGGGGCTCATCCTATCAAAGTCATTTTAACCGGGTTTTCAAAAAAATAATGGGGGTTGCACCGCTTGAATACCGGCTTGCGAAATGAAATCAATCCCATCCGAAAGCATCAATTTAAGCCTATCTTTCCGGTAATTATCATCATATTTTTGTAAGAGGTAAGAATCTGATTGATTAAGCCTTCCTTAAAAAATAAGTTAATGAAAAAAATAACAGTTATTTTGTTGGTATCCCTGGTTTCAGTCTTAAGCACCAATGGCCAATCAATTACAAGAATTGACGGTACGAAAATTTCAGTTGATTCTCTACAAAACTATATCACTGATCGCATGCATGCAGCAAAAGTCACCGGACTCTGTATATCGGTTTTTAATAACAATGTCCCTGTTTTTACAAAGGCGTTCGGACTGGCTAATGCTTCTAAAAATGAGCCACTTAAAACATCCTCGATTCTATCCGCAGCCTCTTTTAGTAAGGCTGTGTTTGCTTATATAGTAATGAAGTTAGTAGAAGAAAAAGTAATTGACCTGGATGCGCCATTGGTCAGCTACTTAAGTAAACCCCTGCCTGACTATAAAATGCAAGGGTCATACCGGGACTACAATGACTTAAAGAATGACGAGCGGTATAAAAAGATTACTCCCCGTATGTGCCTCGACCATACTACCGGTTTTCCTAATTCAAGAGATTTTGAACCTGATAAGAAATTAAAAATTAAGTATGAGCCAGGTACACATTATAGCTATTCGGGTGAGGGCCTTGTGCTTCTACAATTTGTTATTGAACAGCATACCGGAAAAAATCTGGAAGAAATTGCACAACAAAATGTATTTAAGCCATTTGGCATGGAAAATACAAGCTACGTTTGGCAGGAGCATTTTAATGATCATCTTGCATACGGACATAATTCGGAGGGACAAAAATATCAGTTTTATAAACGTTCAGAACCAAATGCGGCCGGTTCATTGCTCACCAGTTTCGATGATTATATAAAATTTTACACGGCTGTAATGCAGGAAAAGGGTTTGAAGAAAACAAGCTTTGACGAAATGTTTAAGCCGCAGATAAGTATCAAATCAAAACAGCAATTCGGTCCGGAGGCTTTGTTAAATACCGGCGATAATGACAATATAAAGCTAAGTTATGGGTTGGTTTTCGGCGTATTTAATACTACGTATGGAGCGGCCTTTTTTAAAGAAGGCCATGGTGACGGCTGGCAGCATTATTCTGTTTGTTTTAGGGATAAAAACATCGCTGTTGTTATCATGACAAACAGTGACAATTCAGAAAGCATATTTAAAGAATTGCTCTCGGATGCAATCGGCGACAATTTCACGCCCTGGTATTGGGAAAATTATATTCCAATTGGTCATCATAAGGCAAAAGAAGGATATGCATTTTATTGCGAACCTTGCGGAGCGGCTTGCGACACGATAGCACATGAATATCCTGGCATTTGCCCAATTTGCAAAATGCCCCTCATCGAAAAAAAAATCCCAGACCTTATTAAATAGAACCCGCTTTTCCCATTGGCTGGGATTTGTAATTACGAGTGTTCGAAAGATTTATAATTGACCCTTTTTGTCATTCTGAGTCCCAACCAGGCACACCTGGAAAAAACAGTAATGACGGGTTTTGCTGTAGAAACTGCAAAAAGGTTAATCTTGTAAAAAAACAAGGCAAGCTATATCCCGCATATTTCATTGGGGCCGACCAGAGCCCGCTTCTGAGTTTGGGACTGTCATTCGTTGCAAAAAATATTACAGGGAACCATTCACTGGTTTGTGCATGGTTTACCGCGCTTATAAGCTTAGACATTTTTAGAACGACAGAGCTTGCCATGTTTTCGTAAACAAGAAGCAATGAGCAAATCTAAGAAAAAGAAGAAGAAAACATTACCACAAGGCGGTAATGGGAAAAAGATGGAACGTTTCGGATTGTTGTATCCGCGTTCGGCAGGAATTGATGTAGGCAGTATGCTGATGATCGTTTCTTATACCGACCGCCAGGATATGATCCAGTTGCGGGAGTTTAACAGCTTTACAGATAGCCTTTATCTGTTAGCAGATTTGTTAAAGCAGGATGGTGTAGAAATAGTAACGATGGAGGCAACCGGCAGTTACTGGCAAGCGCTATTCAGTATACTGGAAGACCGGGGCCTGAAAGTGATCATCATCAACCCAAGCCATTACCGGAATGTAGCTGCACAGAAAACCGATATTCAGGATGCACAGTGGCTGCACCAGTTGCTAACACACGGTCTGCTGCGAAACTCCCATATCGCCACGGAACCCTACCGGGAACTCCGTCATTATATTCATGAAAGGGCGCTCTGCCAGGATCAAAAGGGTGACCTGTTGAACCGCATCCAAAAGAACCTAACGTTGATGAACATTAAGTTTCAACACCTGATCAGTGATATAGAAGGGGTTGCAGGGATGAAACTTTTACGCGCTATAGCTTTAGGCATAAGCGAACCTGAAATCTTGTTAAAACAGATTGATTATCACCGGCTGAAAGCCAGCCCGGAAGATTTGCTCAGTTCACTAAAAGGGGATTACCGCCAGGGCCAGGTCAATATTCTCAAGTGCAGCCTGGATGCATACGATTTTCTTAAAGGGCAGATGCTGAAATACGAAGACTATATTGAAGAAACGCTGAAGGAACTGCTTCCGGAAGATATAAAGCGTCCCAATCAGTCTATGAAGAAAAAAGGAGTGGTAAGGAAAAACCAATATCACTTTAAAGCAAGTGATTACTTGCATGCAATTTTTGGAGTAGACCTTACAGAGGTAGAAGGCCTGGATGAAATCGGATTGCTGACGATCCTGGCAGTTACAGGAACAGACATGAGCAAATGGCCGACAGCGGCTCACTTTTCAAGTTGGCTCAATCTTTCGCCAAGGCCCAAAATAACAGGCGGCAGGGTGATAGGCTATCAAAAGCGGGTCACCCATAATCCGGCAACGCAGGCTTTCAGATTGGCGGCAAACAGCCTATGGCAAAGCAAGGGGCCATTGGGCAGGTTATACAGAAAGCTTGCCGCAACAAAAGGAAGTTCAAAAGCGATCAAGGCTGTTGCCAGAAGGATGGCGGTAATCTTTTATAATATGGTACTGAAGAAAGAAGCATTTGATATTAAAAAAGTGGAACAAGATACAGCTGTTCTAGAGGCCAAAAAAATCGCCCGGCTACAAAGGGAATTAGCAAAATATGGATATAATATTAAAAAATCAGCTTGATTATGAATATCTTACAAAGGCGTCATTATAAACGATAGTGAAGAATGTTCTAAAAGCGACTGTCCGCTTTGCTTTTCCAGTGCAGAAGATCCTTCGCTATCGTTCAGGATGACAAATCGTTTGGGATTCAAATCTTTCGAACACCTGTAATTTGTAATCCACGACCATGTTCAAATCGAATTCAATCCTTCGCCGCCAACAACACCAATTGCCCCCGGTGGTAACTTAAATGATTGGTACGGCTTAACAACACGTTCAACCGGTTGCGGTGCGGCTCTTTTGCAAAATCTTCAGGGCTCACACTGGCGTGGCGGGTAAACCATTCGTCCGCAGCTAAACTTGCAAAATGCGCGGATAGTTTTTCATTCGTCACTGTCCATTGCGTCCTTAACTCAGCTATCGACGGAAGATCGGCTACTGCCCGGTCTGGCGACTGGACAAAAACGGAATAGTACGTCGGATACTGTGAGTCCCCAAGCAACAACAAAGGGAGCATCATGTCATGTACTGCGAGCAGGTGCCCGAGCAGATAGATGCCGCGGTTGCGGCCTGGGGAAACTTCTTGCATAAGCTGTTCATCGGACAGTTTGTTTAGCAAACTGTCGGTACTCTTCAACTGGCCTTGCCAGGCATCCTGCGCCATTTTTATCAAAATTTCGTTACTCATATAGTTTGTTTTTCAGTTAACCGCTATCGGCTGCCCGGGATTTTTGTTAAAGGCAGATAAAAATAAAGTTTTACTACTGATAGTTTATCGCCGCAAAGTAAACAAACGGAGCGTATAGTGATTAAAGGTGGGCAGAAACCCCATTTGCACTCTCGTTGGCCGGGATTTATAATCCACTACCAAATCACCATGGATTTGTAACCACAAAAAACAGTAATTGTATTCAGGGATTAAAAATTAGGACTAATAAGGGAAAAAGCCGTAAAATGATTGAAAAGTTGATCAATGAAATTTAGCTCATCGCGGTTTACATCGGCAAGGCCACTGGTTCGAACCCGGCAACCCCCGCATAGACATAAGCATAGCTAATCCGCAGACAATAGTCGACGGACAGCGAGGTATTACCATGACCATTCCCGTTGATTTGCTTTACTGTTATTGCGCTTGCCGTCCCGTTGCCATTTTGCGATTTAAAGTCCCGCCAGTTTTCGTAACCTAAAAATTGCACCAGCGTATCCAGGGTATGGGTATTCGGCAGGCTGTCATACTTCACTTTTCCCCAAACTCTCTTTAACGTTACGTGGCTCAAGGCTACGCCTGTACGCTCCTCTATTTTCTCGCTTAATATTAAAAAATCCTGGTTAGTCCACTCATCGCTATCACCCCAACCGGTGTTGGACTCATATAATTTTATTGTTTTTTCTATCAAAAACTCAAATGTATTCATATCACAAAATCAAATATTCATACCAGGGGCGCAATAAGCAAGCCCAATACCGGGGATACTTCCTCGCTCTTATTTTGCCGTATTATCAGGGAAACCTATACCCGGGCCAAAGAAACATACAAACCCTTTTATTTTGCCATCTTTTAATGTAAAATACTCGGTGTTCGATAATACTTTGCCGTTTAGCGTCCAGCAATGATAGGTTACAAACACATTATCTCCATCAGCCATAAGCTTATCAATCTCAAACTTTTTGATGTTGGCAGAATTTGGCCAGCACTTTTCCTTATATTCTTTTATACCAATAGGGGGAATATCGACCGGGCTGCTGAAAGTAAACCCTTCGGCGAGAACGGATTTCAACATGTTCCAATCTTTTTTCTCATAAGCGGTATAAACCGTTCTAACTATTTTTTCGTTCGATTGCTTGCTACCCTGGGCATTACAGTGAATGGTAAGCACGAACAGCGTAACCGCAAATAAGCATCCAACCGCATTTTTTTTGAATTGATGGCCAAAAAATTTCATAATTTTTTATGTTTTTTAGTAAAGACAGCTATAAAAGCAATTACCGGACATCAAGAGCTAATTATTTTTTGGCGCCGCGTTTTAAGTCAATAGTCTGAAGTCCAAAGTCCACTTTTTAATATTCTAACTTAAGACTTAGGACTTAGGACTTTCGACTTAAGACTGCGCTCAAAATACTTTCGGATGGTCTGCTCAAGAATGGGCAGTTTATTAAAATAAGGGTTCCGGTGAAGATCCATCAGAATGCGAAAGGCTTTGTCGTTTTGGTGATTGTACTGCAATGCCACTGCATAATTTATCTCGGCAAACGGGCTGGGGTAAACTTTTAATAGCACATCGTAGTATTTGCAAACGGCTCCCCAGTCAGTATCTTCAAATTTGTGTGCAGTGCAGTGTACACAAGAGATCGCGGCTTCAAGGTGGTAAGGTGAAAAGACAGCATCTTCTGATTCGGTTAATAAAAAAGAGGCAAGCTGTATTAATGATTGGTCCCAGAGCGTTCGGTCCTGGTACTCCAGCTCAACAGTATTACCTTGCGCGTCAAAGCGGGCATCAAACCGGGCGACATTAAAAAGCATGAGTGCCTGCAGCGCTTTGGTTTCCGGATTACACAACGGACTGTCAAACAAATATTTGTTGAGCATAAGCGCGTCTTCGCACAAAATTTTTCCCTGGCTTATTTTTTCGCCTGATTGCTTGTAGCCCTCACTAAATATGAGGTAGATTATCTTATGCATCACAGAAAGCCGCTCCAGTGAATAACCATAAAGCCCGGTGGATAAAATCAATGCCTCACTTTTTATTTTTTGCCTTGCGCGGTACAGCATTTTTTCAATAGCATCGGGCTCTGCCCCAAACAGCAGGGCAATATTTTCAATCTTGAGATTGAAAACATATTTAAGGGCCAGCACTATTTGCGTTTTTGGCGTCAAATGTGGATGACAGCAAGCCATCAGCATCCGCAATTGTGCATCTTTGAAACCATCCTCGGAAATTTCGTCTGCGGCTACCGACGCCGTTTTGGCCAGGGATAAATCTACAGTTTTAGCATTTTTTTTAAGCAGGTTGATGGATTTGTTTTTACAGGTTTGATAGAGCCATCCGGAAGGATTTTCGGGGATGCCCGTCTTTGGCCAGTGTAATGCTGCCGCTGTAAAAGTTTCCTGCACAATATCTTCTGCGCAATCAATAGGCATTTGCCGGAAACGCTGCAAGATCAGCGAGATGAGCTGACCGAACCTTTCTTTATAAAGAATTTCTATACACCTTTCACACTCATTCATTATTCACACCGTATATGGTAGCAATCGGGCGGACCTCTACCGCACCCAGGCCCTCTGGCAGCAGCGGGCAGGTCTGGGCAATGGCAGCGGCCTGTTCAATATTTTCCGCCCAGATAATTTGATAACCCGAAATCCCTTCGCGGGCCTCGATAAAGGGGCCATCAGAAAGAATTTGGTCCCTGGTTACATACCTGCCTGTTGTAAGCAGTGGCTCCCCCTTGATAAAGTTGCCGGTTTCGATTAGTGAATCAACCCACTTGAGCATCATGGGTATGTTAGCAAATCGTTCTTCATCGGTCAGTTTGCGCATCTTAGCCAAATCCTCCCTTATGATCATCATAAATTTTTCCATGATTTGTTGTATTAATTTCTATTTTAAAACTGAGCTCAACCTAACCAGGTAAAAAGACAACGTTCCGTACAAAAACCGGACATTGGGCGAAAATGAAATTTACATCAATGATTCCATTTTGCATAAAATTACCAAATACTGTTTAAATCAAAGCGTTGTATTTATCCGGCTTTTCCAAAATCTGCGAAATTGAGCTAAATGTCGATATCTTCAATAAAAATCAATTGCAGTATATTTATCACTTAATTTCCATACCTGTCAATATACTAATATTTTACTTTTAAAGATGTATATTAGTAACTCCAGAAAGTAAACCAAAATAGCTATTCCATAAAATGATAAAGTGGCGAAATATTTTATTGATAGTTTTATTATTTGTTGGTTGTAAAAAGGCATTTACGCCGGTCGGCGCCTTATCAAGCACTGCTAAATACCTCGTAATTCAAGGCATTATAAACAGTGGTAACGATTCTACCGTTATCAACCTGAGCAGGACAAAAATATTTGATACGGTTATTAATATTGCTGTGGAACCCGGCGCAGAGGTAAGTGTGGAAAGCGATGCTAACAGCACCTATCCTTTAACGGAAACCGTGCCAGGCACTTACGCTTCAGCTGCCCTAAACCTTGATAATACGCATAAGTACAGGCTTAATATTAAGACTACAGACAATAAACAATATGTTTCGGATTTTGTAGCAGTAAAAAACGCACCGGCAATTGATAGTGTTGGCTATAATGCGCAACCAGATGGCGTGCATCTTTATGTGAACGCGCACGATGGCGCTAATGCTACACACTATTACCGTTGGGAATATAATGAAGCGTGGCAGTTTCACTCGTTCTATGAATCTTTTTGGAATGGATTATCACCCAGGATGGCGAATGATTTCGTGTACCAATGTTTTACTAATGATATATCAAAGTCGATTTTAATATCATCCACCGCTAAACTATCGCAGGATGTTGTTTACCAGGCGCCAATAGCGATGATACCGTCAACATCTGAAAAAATAGAAACAAAATATAGCATCCTGGTAAAACAGTATGCCTTAACAAGTGATGCTTACAGCTTTTGGCAAAATCTGCAGAACAATACAAACCAGCTGGGAAGTATTTTTGATGCGCAGCCAACACAGAATCAAAGCAATTACCATTGCCTGACCAACCCGGCTGAAATTGTTGTAGGTTATTTAAGTGTAGGCAATGTGACTACAAAAAGGATTTTTATCACTGCAAGCCAGCTTTTACCAAGCTATTCCCCGGCTAATGTTTATGGTTGCAGCCTGGATACCGCCTATTATTACCACGAACCGTTTTACTTCGATCCGGGTGTAGTGGGCCCAAATTCGGGCAATACTTCTGTCCTCGGGCTTTTTGGCAGCCCTTCACCTCCTTTTGACCAGCCAAATTCTTTAACTTATACAAGGACAATTTGCGCTGATTGTACAGTAAGGGGAAGCCTGAATCCACCTCCTTTTTGGAAATAGGAGTGTGAATAATTATAATAAAATTCCCATTTTATTTTTTTACTTCGAAGTAGAAGTGCTCAGTGCCTGGGCTGCCGTTAGTGGCAATACCTTCAATTATTCCGATATACCGGCCTGGTTTATCGCCGGTATAAAAAGTTAATGTACTTTGGCCGTTCAAACTAATATTAACATCAGGGTTCCAGTACAAAGCACTTCTAAAATCAGGGATCGAACTGTTTATTTGCTGTTCTGAATCATATACCGGCGAGTAAAACTTACGCTCCAATTGCAAGCCGTCATAATCCAATACAACCGAACGCGGATCTAATTCAATATTAGTACTACTGCCGGTATAGGTAGTAAAACTTAATATACCATTAAAAACAACAGGGCCATATAAATAATCATTCGTAATAACTTCCAGCTTTTTAACCTTTAACGGATCAATTAAAAAAGCTTTATCAATATCAAAAATAGGCCTGCCATCAAGCATAACCAAAGGCTCCCCGGGAAGGATAGCTTTATTATGAATTAGCTGCAAACCCCGTTTGCCATTATCGCGGGTTATACTTACCAACCTTATGTATTCGTGTATTACTTCTTCCACAGTTGGGAAACGGGTATAGTCGTCAAGTTTATAGGTGTAGGATGGCTTGCCATAAAACAAAGTACTGTCCGCAATAGGCTCGTAAAACTGTTTCAGCTGTTTTTCGGTGAAAATATTTTGCACCTGCATATTCAAACTATTGTTAATAATCCCATTTTTCATCGCCGGGCTTACATTAAATGCGAGTAAGGCTGTTTGGGAATATTGCTCACTGAAGGGGCTTGTTATATCAATGTGGCAGGTGCTGTCTTGCTGCCAGTTTGTTTGTACAACAATTTCGTTTAAGCCATAAAAGTCTTTTGTATTGAAGAGTAACCTGCCTGCTGAATCGCTCTTAGTTACATATAACTGATGACTGATTCCTGCTACAGTAAGATAAGCAGAGATGTTTTTAGCAGGACTATTGGTTAATTTGTCCACCATGTTCCCGCTTATTAGTGGGCCGGTAAATTCTGGTAAAAAAGTAAAATGCGGAGTTTCCCCGGTTAAAATTTTAGTCCAGTTGAATTGCGTCCATCCTTGTGACAACATGAGATTATCCAGGGCGAGGTTGCTTTCATCATTATTATTTTCCAAATAATAGTCGGGCGAGTCAATATGCCCCTTCAAGTCAGCACAAAGCCAAAGGTAACCGGCTATATGGCTGGCATCATCTTTTTGCAATGAATCTGCGCGAAAAACAGACACTGATAAATTAGCAGCAATATTTTTATTGTCCTCGTTGCGGGCAGCAACAGTTAAACTTACTTTTTTTCGCGTGTTGTATAAAGTTTGATCGACCCCGGCATTAATAACCAGCTTATTGACGGGCCTTTTAAAGATCACTCTTTCACACAAAGGCCTTTCATGGTTATCAAATAAAGTTATATAGTTTACCCCGTCAGCCAGTTTGGTTTTATCTATACTAACGTTTGCGGCCCCGTTAACTAAGCCAATATGCTCAGCTAACTTTATAGTGCTATGGCTGTGTACAATTATATATACATCCGTACCTGGTTTACTATCAGAACATTTAACAGCTACATCCCAGCTTTCATTATGATCAGTTGTTTGGATAACATAACCGGTTTCACTTATTTCCGGCAATTCTTTAATAATTGAGTTACTACCTATTTTAATTACCGCTTTATACCCGGTTTCCTTTAAAGGTGTAAATTTAAAGCTGCCTATACCAAACTTCAATGATTTAAACCGGGCAATTGTATCATTCTTATCATCTATCACCATACCAGAACAATCGGGCCCTTTGCCATCGGCAGCTGTTACTTTAAATGCCAGTTTGCTTTCCAGTCCTTTTACTAAATGGCCGCCTTCGGGAAAAAATTGCACGTCATAGCTGGCTGCAATCGACTGGCTTTGAACAGCGGATATTTTCACAGGATTAACAATTACTAACTGCTTTTCAAAAAAGTAATCAGCATCAAAGTTTTTCATCCAATTTGTATACGCCCTTAGCTGATAATTTCCGTTACTTAATGAAAATGGTATAAATAAGGACCCATTGCCAACGCCTCCATTCATCCTGATCTTTGCCTGCATTACCGCGTTGTGATTATTATCCAATAATTCAACATACACAACCTTGCCCAGATCGAGTAATTTATTTGTACTGCCATCTGTATTATAAATTTTAAACCAAATGATTTCGCCGGTTAAATAAAAGTTTTTATTGGTATGTACATAAATTTTTTCCTTAAGATTAGCTTTTTGCCAGGCTGTAAAATTCTTTTGTAAGCCAGGTAATACTTGTGCATGGCCGCCAATAATATTTACACAAATAACCAGGCAGGTAATTGCGAAAGCTTTTGGGAGTTTATAATTTTTTATCCTCATCATTAAAACCTGATATTATAGTTAATAAATGGGATCGGACTGGCGAATATGGATAGTTTATAGCCGCTTACAATTCCTCCCTGGTTAGAAAAAAAAGTGGAATAAGCATTTGCGCGGCCTGTGAGATTATAAACCCCTATCGTCCATGAGTTATGTGTTTTTTGATGTATTTTATGGTTACCGTCGATATTCATCGAAAAATCGGTTCGGAAATAGTCTGGTATGCGGAAGGCATTTCTGTCCGAATAAAGCACCCTTACTTGCCCTTCATAGTAATATTCTGTAATGGGGTAAGTAATTGGCCGCCCTGTACTATAGGTCATATCCAGCGAAATACTAAACCGTTTGCTAAACCGGTAGTTTCCTGTAAAGTTAAAATCATTCGGCTTGTCGTAGTTTGCAGGATAGAAGTTCCCCTGGTTTATCAATTCACCAGCATTCGGATCATCCTGTTTTAAAAAGGTACGCGAATAGGTGTAGCTGAACCAGCCGTTCAGCAAACCGGCTGTTTTACGCACTAAAAACTCAATTCCATAAGCTTTGCCCTGGGTGTTAATAACATCCTGTTCAATATGCTGATTTAGTAATAAAGTAGCGCCATCCCTGTAATCCAGGTAATCCTCTATTTTTTTATAATAAACTTCTACCGATGTTTCGATGGTATTTGAACTTAAGTTTTTATAAAACCCCAATGATACCTGCTCACCAAGTTGAGGCTTTATGTTTGGATCACTAAGTTTATAGGTGTCGGTGGGTGAAATAGCCGTTGTATTTGAAAGTAAATGGATGTACTGGCGCAATGTATTATATGAGGCTTTTAGTGATTCGTCATCACCTAAAGTATATCGTGCAGAAACCCTTATCTCCGGCCCCTTATAGGTGTTTATTACCTGGTTCTTTTTATAAGTCACGCTGTCTGTTACGTTTGCACTCTCTTTTGGCAGATTTGCAGCATAGTAGTCAACCGATTGCGGGCCAAGGTAGGCGTACAATGAATAACGTATGCCCGCACTCACCGAAAGTTTGGATGTTATATCGTATTTATCGCCCAAATATATAGCGCTTTCCAGTGCCTGTTCGGGTTCCACTACCTCTGGTGCCACTAATGACCTGGCGCCGTAAGGCTCGTCATCGCCCGGATTTAAGTTATAATAGATAGAGCTTAACCCAAAATCGACAGTGTTTTTGCTGTTTAAATAATAGGTAAAATCGGCTTTGAAATTTGTTTGCCTCACGCCAAAGTCCAACTTATAGGCATTAACCGGGTTTGCCGTGCCTGTTAAACTGTATTGGTAATCATCCACACCGGCCATAAATACACTGTATAACTTTTTATTGTAGTTGTGCTTCCACTTGATATTTGCATTTCTGTTACCATAGGCATATGACGTATCGCCATTCAGGCTAAACTTATCATTGCTAATGTAAGTGGTGATAGAAATGCTGTTTTTATCATCTATCTTATGATTGATATCGAGGTTTAAATCATAAAACGATGCCGAGCTGTTATGATAAGCGTTGGGCAGCAGTGATAATAGCCAATTTGAATAAGTTGTCCGGGCGCCAAAAATGAAAGAAGTGTTATCTTTCACAATCGGGCCTTCAATATTTAGCCTGCTGGTTAATATCCCTATCCCGGCTGATCCGGCGAATTTTTCTTTATTGCCTTCGCGATCTGTTACATCTAAAACTGAAGACAAACGGCCTCCGTATTTTTCAGGAATGGCGCTTTTATATAGTTCTACGTCCTTTACTATATCAGAGTTGAACGCTGAGAAGAAACCAAAAAAGTGCGAGGGGTTATAAATAGTAGCGCCATTAAGCAGGATAAGGTTTTGATCTGCCGAACCGCCCCTAACGTTAAAGCCGGTAGTTGCCTCGCCCACGCTTTGCACGCCCGGCAGGGTTAATACCACCCTAAGTAAATCAGCTTCGCCAAATACTGTTGGTACTTGTTTTATGCTTTTTATATCCAGCCTGCTAATGCCCATTTCCACGCTTCTAACATTTGCAACTTTTTCAGCTGATACCTGTACTTCCTTTAATGCGGTTACCTTATCCTCCAGTTGAATATTTAGCTTACCACCGGCATATAAAATGATCTGTCGTTTCGCATCCTTTGTTCCAACACTTTTTAAAATTAATGTTTGTCGTCCCCTCGGTAACGTGATGCTGTAATGGCCAAACTGGTCAGTTGCTGTTTTGGTGCCGGTTTCAGGGTTATATATGCCCACCCCGTTTATTGCTTCGCCCGATTTAATATTACGTACGTACCCTTCTAAATTAACATTGCCCTTTTTTACGCTGTTCGTTTTAATCCCAATTTCATAAAGTTTATTTTCTGTAACCGCTTCGGCAGTTAATTTTTCGTCTTCAATATTATAGGCTGCTACAACATTATTTTTGACCACTTCATTTGTGTTTTCATTAAAAAAACCGGGGGGCAGTTCAGTACTTATTTTTAAATTACGGGTCAAAATAACTTCCTGGTCATCGGTTATTAAATAATGGTAAACTGTATTTTCGAATAGTTTATTTAAGATAAATCCCAACGGCTTTTGAGTAATTGCAAGCGTTACTTTCAAGCTGTCGAACTGGGCAGGGGCATAAAAAAATTGATAACCCGTCTTTGTTTTTAAATCAGTCACAATTTGAAAAATATTAGCCTGTTTAAAATCAATATCTATCAGTTTGTCGCTGCTCTGCTGCGCATTTACAATTAATGATGAAGTAAAGAAGATGCAAAATGCCGCGTAAAGTTTCCACATACTAATTATTTATTGAATCATAATAAGCAGCTAATTTTGCAACGGCATCCTCCTTATCTTTTTTGTAATCAATTTTATTGTTTTTCATATATCGGTTTAGGTCTTTCTTTTTGTCTTTAAAAGTATCCAAAAAGGAACCCTTGTTATCCACCAGGTAATATTTGTTTCCTTTTTTTATATACGCGTTGCTTTTATCTTCATAAAAAGTTTCCGCCACCTCTGAGCCAACCACATGTTCATTAATAAACTTAGTCCTTTTAATTAAAACCTGTGACCTGCCACTATATATCACATCATAAAATCCCGGTGTTAAATTATCCTGACTTTGACCATTAATATAGGTAAAATGATGATTTAATAAATACACGTCAGATATTTTTTCGGTGTTTAAAATGAATAGATTTTTATTTAAAGTTGATACCATAACATCATTATAGATATCATAAAGCATAGGGATGTTTTTATACCAGTTGCCATTGTAACGGACCAGGCCGGGGATACAATAATTTTTATCCTGGAAATAGAATGACCCTTTATTGGCGGGCGGATAAAACTCGTAAACAGCCCCATTATATATCTCCGAATCATTTGCTATTGCAGTATTGAAATAATCAATAGCCTGGGCGGCAGCCTCGCTGTATAACAAACTGTCAGTCTGTAAATTTTGCCCACGCGAATTGGATACCGAGAATGCTAATAGGATAAAAGCTAAAACAAAGGTTTTAAAACGCATAGGTTTAAATATTATAGGACAGGACAGGTTTTAAATGATTGGTATATACAATAATAAGTATTTTAATTAAAGAGTTAATAAGATTTGATAGGGTTAATTAAATTTTACGCTTAAAAAAATAGCGCGACCTTGCAACCATACAGGATCCTCCCCTAAACTTCGATCTTTTTAATCGTTACAGGATTAAATTAGTCAATAATATTAATTGAACCAATAAATTTATTGGTTCAAATCCGCTATTAAAGGCAAATCAGAAAGGAAATGGTTCGATATATATATACGGTAACTCCCACAAAGCCTGATAGAAATATCAGGCCTCTGTTATTTTAGTGTGGTAAGAGACAGGCATAGTCGTCCGAAGTTCGGAAACTTTGGACGGCGGGAACTCCCACGAAAGCCTTTAGATTGACTTCCGGGGGCTTTTGGGTTTCATTATTCGGGCCATGGTTAAGTGTTTTCGGTAGTTCTATGCTAAATGTAGTTCCTGTATTGATTGAACTTTGAACGTTTATATGCCCTCCCAATGTCTCTATTTGTGTTTTAACCATATATAAACCCATTCCCTTTCCTTCAACAGAAGTATCGAAGCGCCTGTATAATCCAAAAAGCTTATCACCGTTTTGGTTCAGGTCGATACCCTTCCCGTTATCCTTAAAATGCAGGATGATCTTATCCCCTTTGTTATGGCTGGTTATTTGCAGCAATAATTTTTCATCGGGTCGTTTATATTTAATACTATTGGAAATCAGATTATAGAAAATACTGTATATATAGCTTCTTAGGCTTTGTATGTTATCTGCCGCATTAAAATGACATCTAAATTCAACTATACCCTGCTGTACATATGAATGAAACATTGCCTTAAATTCTTCCATCACCTGCGTAAAAGAAACTTGTTCCATTTGTTCGTGGACCTGCTGTTTTACGTCGATGATCACATTAAGGTCAAGTATCACATTATCCAATTTTTGTACAGATGTGCCGAGATCCGAGATCAGTTTTCGGGATTCCTCTTCATCATCAGCACCAAGGGTAAGCAGTTGGCACAAGCCTTTGATATTGGCAACCGGCGCCCGTAAATTATGGGATATGATATAGGTAAACTGCTCCAGTTCCTTATTGCGCTGGATCAGGTTTTCAGCGGTTTGCATCAACTCATCCCCGCTGATCTTCAGGTTATCCCTCATTGTCAGCAGGGCCTTTCCCAATATATCTTCTTCGCTTAAAGGCGTGAATTTCCCGGTAAAATCCCGCTTGCCTATTTCATTGGCAAAGGTGGCGGTTTGGCGTAATTTATTGGACAGTTCATTGACCGAGTGTACCATCTTACCGATCTCGTCCTGTTTCACTGGCAGATTGACCGTATCCAGTTTGCCTTTTCCGAGGTCATTGACCATCGCAATGATCAGCCCGATAGGCCGGGTGATAATGGCCGTGAGGTAAGAGGATAAAAAAACACCGGTTAACACAATGACAATCGCCAATAAAAGTATCAAGGTTCTCAACCTCTCGGAATAGGACTCCAGGTTCTGGAATTCCCCGACCGTGATCTCATGCTCGTTGGCCTTTACGATGTCCAGCGATTTCAGCAATTTGGCGGTTCGGGGAATGATCTCATCTTCTACGATCTGTTCAGCTGTTAGCTTGATCACCGGATCATCATAGTCTGTGAATTTCCCCAGCGAGGCCATGAGCTGCCGTTCTATTCCCAGCAAGCCTTCAAAACTTTTAAATACCTGCGCCAGGCTATCCGTCACCTGCCGGTTGCCCAATTGCACAAACAGGAGGTTCAGCTTCCGTTTTATGGCAGGATACTCATCCGTATGCAACAGGCGTAGCGCCTGCTTGTCCTCCTGGTTGGAACGAAGGAACACCCAGTTGGTCGTGTACATCTTGGACTCGATCATCAAGCCCCTGAAATCGTTGAGCGTCTGCTGTGAAGGATCGATCACCCTGGAGATATGATCGGATAATTTTTTACTTTTATCCAGGGTAAAAACAGTCACCAGGCCGTTGATGACAAACAGCAGGACGAGGATCAGGAAACTCCAGTAAATTCGGTTGCGGATACTTATTGCCATCTTTTTTTATTTTTAGAAATGAAAATTAAGGCCGCCCATCACCCGGATCGGATCTTCCGGCTGGCCATAAAAGAGATCGGTATCTTTTTTAGTGAGGTCCATGCCATAGCCCACGCTCCGGTAGCGCTGGTCCAGCGCATTGCTGACATTGATAAATATGGAGAACCGTTTGCTGAACGCGTATCGTGCAGACAGGTTCAATAAGGCATACCCGGAAAGGGTTTGCAGCCGGATAGATGAGCCCAAGGTATCCCTTGCCCCCGGCAGATTTTGCCGGCCCATCAGCAACAGTCGGGGAGAAAAGGTAAACTTTCCGGCCTGCATATCTGTGCCGATACGGAACATCAAGGGTGAGATGAAGGGGAGTCCAGCATCATAATTAGCTATTTTGCCTTCTGTACCCGGCTCATCCACTTTGCCGCCGACATAACTCAACGAGGCGTATGTATTTAAAAAAACGTCTCCTATGTTATGTTTTAAGTTCAGCTGCAGGCTGCCGCCATAATTCACCTGCCGGCCCTGGTTGATGAATACTTCCACATAATCTACTGGCACACCGTCAAAGGTATTTTGGTATAAATGTGTGGACGCATTATCATCCGCCGCTGCATACAGGCCATTTGATACCGTGTAATAGCCATCGGCGGTAAGGGTAAAGTTGTCGGTGATATACTGGCGGATGTTCAGTTCAAAATTATGAGAACGGACGGGTTGCAGATTTGGATTGGGCAGATGTAAAAAGGAAGAATGATAGGTGCGGCCGGAATCGGCGGTGGTAAATGAACCGGACTGTGCATAACTAACTGAAGGAGAGGGGGCCAGGTAAGCGCTGCCGTATAAGAGTTTGACCGTAGTGGCAGGCAGGGGTTTATAAACCACGCCTAACCGCGGCGTAAAGCTGGTGCCATAACGCGAATTGTCATCATATCGTGCGCCAAGCGTAAAAATGAGTTGCTTTACCGGGGCATATTGCGCCTGGAAAAAACTGCCTATATTAATTTCATAGATATGATAAAACTCCGCCGCAATCCCTTCAGGACGGTAATAACTATCCGTTCCGGAATAGCTGCCCTGGATATTTCCATTGGGATTGACGGGGTCGTCCAGGTCAGCGCTTTGCGGCATAGAATTAAAGCTTTCGTAACTGCCGCCTGCCGTTAAATTGAGTTTCCCGCCTGCTTTATAATCCAGTTGTTCTTCGGCTTTTATTGCAGAGGAAGCCGAATAGTTATAATCCGGCTGCATTGAACCAAAGGCATCCCGGGAACTGGACTGCGGGTCCAGCGTGTAGTTACTGGCGGTGAGCGAGGTGGTGGAAATAAAGTTATCCAGCGTCTTTTTGTAACTGGCGCTGGCGGAGGTGATGCGCTGACCGATAAATATATTTTTATTATAAATGGCATTGCTGGTATTATAGCCATAGGCGCTGGGTGTACGGGCATAATTAGAAAACACGGCAAAAGTAAAATCGTCCAGGTGCAAAGCCATATAAACATTATAGGCGATGGTAGGCGCCTGGTAAGCTGGCGTAAATGCAGTAACAGGCTTGAAGGTTCCATAGATGGTATTAAACGTGCCGGTTTTAAACGGTGTGCTGCTTAATTGGGGGTCGTTGGGATAAACCTTCGTATAATCGGGCTGGCTGTCGTAGTTGTATTGCCCCGAAATGGTAACACTGGAGGCAGGGCCTATTTTTTTGGCCAGGAATAAAGTATTATTGATATAACCGTAACTGCCGGCCATCGCATTGGCGTCAATGATCATATCCTTATTTGCAGGCAATTTTTTTGTAATGATATTGATCACCCCCGAAACTGCATCCGCCCCATAAAGCGCCGATGCGGGGCCATAAACCACTTCCACCTGTTCAGCCAGGTTCACAGGGTAATTCTCCATGATGGGCATGGCTTCGTTTGAAGGGGACGATATTTTAACGCCATCCAATAATATCACGAAGTTTTGTTGTCCCTGTATCCCGCGGACGGTGACGCTGTTCCTGGAACCGGGAGCAATCTTATCGTCTACTTTCATATCCGGCAGATCAATGATCAGGTCAAGTAAGGATTGGTAGCCACGCATGCGGATCTGATCCTGGCTGATAACAATCACCGTTGCCGGGGCCATATCGGAACTCTGGGAGCTTTTGCTTGCAGTAACCACTTTAACGTCTAAAAGCTCTTTCAAGCTTAAATCTTCCAGTTTCGTGGTATCCTGCTGACCGTAGCTGGCGGCGTAGGCCATAACCAGCATAGCTGCACAAAAAAAGGATCGGCAAAATTTCATAATTTGGGGGAATTAGCGAGAACGTTATCATTGGTTATCATAGTGGCCAGCATCAGTAATTCGGAGGCGATATTCAGGTTCCTGGAAAGGACATTGTTTTTATTAATCTCCAGCTTCAGCCGGTCATCGACAATAATGAAGTTGATGCAAGAACCCTTTTTGGCCAGCCCGGCTTCTTCTGTGATCAATAAAACGGGCTGATCATTGGTGAGCAGTGCGATCCGCTTCAGGCTCCTGCTTTCTTCCTGGCTAATAAAGAGCATTTGGCAATTATAGGATGCGGCATTGGCGCTGAGCTTTTTGATGACGATCCTTTGGTTGCCGATAGATTTGTTGACAGTTAACGTACTCAGTTCCTCATATAAGGGAGAGTTGCCGATAACACCGATCACGAAATCTCCTGTGTGTTCATTTTCGGGCCATTCGATGTATTTGGTGAAGCGGTAAATAATGTTGGCGTGGACTTTGTAATCGGTTACCTGCTGCGCGCTGCAATTGCCAGCAAAGCCCAAAAGGAGGATATTTACACAGAGCCTTGTTAAAAAACCTGATAAACCACCGCGTGTAAACAAAACCTGTTATTTAAAAGAAAGTTAATAAATTGAACTAATAATTGGTTTTAGTATTTGCAGGTAACAGTGTAAAAAGTTACCATGGCCCACCCCTTGCTGATGAAAATCATACCGATGCCGGCAATTGGTAACGCCGATTAGCCCGCCTGCGAAAAACAGTTGTAATAAGCGGGTTATTATGAGTCTTTTTTTTATCATCGTAGTGAATTTTATCCCAAACCTGCCCGCCAATTTTGTGCCGTTTAAATTAATAGGTTGATTGTAAGTTGTTTAATACGTGATTCCGACTCGGCATATTCCATTTTTTGGAAAAAAAATCACTTTTCTGGAAAAAGGATGGGCGCAATGCGGGGAAAGTCAAATCCATCAGCGTAGCGGGCGATTGTTGGTATTATAGCGCGATGGATCAGATAATGCCATAACCCTAATCAAATCTTTCAAACACTCGTAATTGCAAATACCGACTAACTGAAGAAGCCATTTCCACTTAACAGTAATAAACCCTATTTTTAGTAAATCTTTTTGTTAGTGAATCCTAAAACTAACTCTTTAAATACCGACATTCGAACTAAGGGTTATTGTTATAAACTGAATAATATGAAAAAAACTTATTCATTGCTATTTGTAGTTACGTTACTTATTGCAGCCTGTTCAAAAAAAAATGCGCCTGTTCCTGTTACCTTGCCGGGTATACCAACTATAACCGCAACCGTAAGCGCTTTTGCCGGCGGCGGCAATCCCGGGGCACCGGTCAATGGGTTTGGAAATACAGCTTCTTTTAATGTACCATTGGCTATAGCTGCAGATGCCGCCGGGAATGTTTATGTTTCAGATTTGGGAAATAACCTGATCCGCAAGATAAATTCAAATGGCCTGGTGACTACACTTGCAGGCAGCGGAGCAACAGGTAATGCAAATGGAACCGGAACACATGCTTCTTTTTCGGTGCCTAACGGCATTGCCGTTGACGCAGCTGGTAATGTATACGTTGCTGATTATGGGAATAACCTGATCCGTAAAATAACCCCGGATGGCCTGGTGACTACACTTGCCGGCAGCGGGGCACCCGGCGCTAAGGACGGGACGGGAACCGATGCTTCGTTTAACAGCCCTGCGGGTGTAGCTGCTGACGCAGCCGGTAACGTATACGTTGCTGATTACGGTAACAACCTGATCCGTAAAATAACCCCGGAGAGAGTGGTAACTACTTTTGCGGGAGCTACCGAAGGCGCTGGTTATTTTAATGGCCCTACAAGTGTAACTGCAGATGCTGCGGGCAATGTTTATGTTGCAGATTATGATAATAACCGCGTTGAGCAGATTAACGTAAACGGGCAAATAATTACACTTTCTTATCTATATCATCCTTCCGGTATAACTTTAGGCCCGGGCGGAAACATTTACGCTTCTTTACCCTTATACAACCAGGTTTGGCAAATACATGCAAATGGGCAGGCTGCCGCTGTTGCAGGCAGTGGGTTCCAGGGTTCAGATAATGGCATCGGCGCTGCGGCTTCTTTTTATTCTCCGTCTGGAATAACGTCAGATGCGGCAGGCAATATATATGTCGCGGATTCTGGGAATAACCTGATTCGTAAAATTGTTATAAAATGAAATTGGCGGAAGTGGAATTTTCCGTCCTCGCAGGGGTGTGTCACGAATGAAAAGAAAGGATAGTTCTTTTCAATGTTGTATAAAAGATGAAGGTAGGCCCTTCACATACGCCACCCAGTTGGAGTGTGTAAACCGTCTAAAGGTGCTGTATCCAAAAGGTATGGTGCTGAACGTTTAGAGAAAAGGTATCGTAAAGACGATATCAGGTAAGTGTAAAGAAGCTGAACGTAAGTGAACCGTTGATGACATGTCGAAAAGACAACTTGTTGACGAAACTATTGGAGTCCCTGCACCGATAGGACAGACCGTAACGGAAAAACTGGCATACTGGTTACGGGTCAACCGGCATTAAGGCGGCAGGAGCTTTACACAGGCTTTTATATGGAACGTGAGAAGCTGCCGTTGTGATGAGTTGCCAGATAAAAGCAACAAGGTAACCCGAAGGGAGCCGAAGCGCAACGGAGTGGCGGACTGGACTGTAGTAGTGACGATAGACCGTGAAAGCGGAAAGGAGCGAAGAGTTCAGGTTATCCAGTCAAAGTATTTAGTAACAACCCCATGATAAATGGGGGATGATTAAGAAAGAAAATGGCAAAATCATTACCGGTAAGCAAACGGATGGTATGGGAGAGTTATCTGAAAGTGATTGCGAAGCAGGGAGGTGCAGGAAATGACCGTGAAAGCATAGAAATGTTCAATGCAAAACGGAACAGTAACCTGTACAAAATCTGGAATCGCATGACGTCGGGCAGCTATTTCCCACCAGCTGTACGCACCGTATTTATACCCAAGAAACAAGGAGGGTTGAGACCATTGGGCATTCCAACGGTGAGCGACCGTATTGCACAGGGAGTAGTAAAAGACTATCTGGAACCCATGATGGAAAACATCTTTCATCCCAGTACATTTGGATACAGGCCGGGCAAGAGTGCGCATGATGCGTTAACCCAATGCCATGAAAACTGTATTAAATATGGATGGGTGGTGGACGTGGACATAAAAGGGTTCTTTGATAACATCAACCATGACATGCTGATGCAGTTATTGGGACATCACACGAAGGAAAAGTTTGTATTACTTTATGCAGAAAGATGGTTAAAGGCAGGAGTTGAGCAGGAAGACGGAAGCATAGTAGCAAGAACAAAAGGCACCCCGCAAGGCGGCGTAATTAGTCCGTTACTGGCCAATCTGTACCTGCACCATGCGTTCGACAAGTGGATGGACAAAGAAAATCCGGGAAACCCATTCGAACGTTATGCCGATGACGTAGTCATACACTGCAGCAGTAAGGAGGAAGCCGAACAGTTACTTAAGCGACTAAGGGAAAGGATGAGGATTGCAGAATTAACGCTGCACCCGGAAAAGACAAAAATAGTATACTGTAAGAACTACCAGAGAAAAGGTGAACATGAACACGAAAGCTTCACATTCTTAGGTTACAGCTTTCACCTCCGGGCAATGCAAGACAAGTTTGGCAGAAAAGGTGTATTTCAGGTATTCGGATGAGCAATCAGTCAAACAGCAAAGACAAGCATCAGGGAAGGGATCAGAAGCATATTCAAACCAAGGTGGAGCGAACGGGTATTAGAATCGTTTGCGGCAGACTTAAATCCCAAAATACGAGGATGGGTTAATTACTACACCAGGTTCAATAGACATGAAGCATTAGAAGTCTTCCAATACCTGAATGAACTGATACGCAAGTGGCTGAAGAATAAATACAAGCTACGAACAAAGAAGT
>Ga0206884_1017_pt1 | contig 58623 bp, 61 predicted proteins | sample Alteio_BWOrgCont_FD_152914 | JGI IMG/M metagenome (GOLD analysis project Ga0206884, IMG submission 152914) | Enriched cells from forest soil in Barre Woods Harvard Forest LTER site, Petersham, Massachusetts, United States -... | ecosystem: Environmental > Terrestrial > Soil > Temperate forest > O...
AAACGCCCAATGGATATCACCCCGATATGGCTCACCCTAAAATTAGCAGGAATAACTACGTTGTTGTTATTGGCAATAGGCTTGCCGGTGGCGTGGTGGCTATCAAAAGGGCGGTCGTTTTTTAAAATTATTATCGAGGCCGTTATAACCATGCCGTTGGTGCTGCCGCCATCGGTATTGGGTTTTTATTTATTGCTGGCATTTAGTTCACAGCATGGTATAGGGCAATGGCTGCAACACACTTTTAATATTCAGTTTGTATTTTCGTTCAAAGGCCTGGTGCTGGCATCGGTAATTTACAGTATGCCATTTATGATAGGGCCAATAAAATCCGCCTTACAGCAATTGCCGGTTTCGCTTTCGCAGGCATCTTATTCACTTGGTAAAACGAAATGGCAAACTTTTAAAAGTGTTTTAGTGCCAAATATAAAACCATCATTATTAACGGCTGTTGTGCTCACTTTTGCCCACACCCTTGGCGAATTTGGCGTGGTACTGATGATTGGCGGCAATATCCCAGGTGTTACCAGGGTGGCATCTATAGCGGTTTACGATTCCGTTGAACAAATGGATTATGCAAGCGCCAATGCTTATTCGCTCATCCTGTTTGCTATCACTTTTGTACTTGTAATTTCGGTATTCATTTTTAATAAATACCAGCTAAAAAGCCCTTTGGAATGATAAATATTGATATTGAGAAAACATTAAAAACCTACAAAGGGCAGCAGGTATTAAAAATTGCGCGGCAATTTCCAGCGGGCAGTATTACGAAAATATATGGGCCATCAGGCGCCGGGAAAACAACGTTTTTAAAGATCATTGCGGGTTTTATAAAGCCCGAAAAAGGGTTAATTACCGTTGATGGTATTAGCTGGCTTGATACCAATTCAAACTCCTTCCTCCCACCACAAAAAAGAATGGCGGGCTTTGTTTTCCAGGATTATGCACTCTTTCCCAATATGACGGTACATGAACACCTCGAATATGCCACCAACAATACAGAATGGATAAAAAGGCTTTTAGCCATTGGTAAATTAGCGAACCTGGTAACGCATAAGCCGGAATATTTATCGGGCGGACAGCAGCAACGCCTGGCCATTTTAAGAGCGTTGGCCATTAAGCCAAAATTACTTTTAATGGATGAGCCCTTTTCGGCGCTTGACCCTGAAATGAAAACCGAATTGATTAATGAATTGAAAGGCCTTTTTAGTGAATTAGGAACAACAGTTTTTATTGTAAGCCATAATCCTTTGGAATTGGAGGGATTGGCAGACCAGGAACTATTTATAAGTCTTTAGCCTTAATTCGTTAATTCCCGACTTCAGACTAAAGACTTTCGACTTAGAACTTATTCAACTTTCCCAACCACAATTTTATCGAGGTTATGCAAATACCTCCTGCCTGTTTTAAAATCGGTTGTTGAGGTCATCTGGATACTTTCGGGCATTTTATCGGCTTTTATGCCATTTTTCTCCATGATAATGAATACATGGTTGCCGACTTCGGTATTAAACAATTCATTCCACGAGTAAACTACCACGTAGCCATCATTGCCGGTGCAGGCAAAATAAAACCTGCTGTACAATTTAGGGCTGGCGGCATTTAATATCGTGTGGTTTAAAATATCTTTCAATAAAATACCTTTTAGCTGGTCGTCCTCGTGTTTAAATGTACCAGTGTGATCCGTAACTTTTATATCGCCAATGGGTTTAATAGCGTAACTGTTTAAAGAATCCATTGTGATAACAGATGCATTTTTTACCTGCCCGCCAATACTAAAACTTAGTGTTTGTTTTAAAGGTTCCTGCGCAAATGCTGCCGCACTGCATAATAGAAAAAATAAACATAGTTTTTTCATGGTTAGATAGTAGTACAATTGATTAATGTACTCAAAGCAAATATAAATAATGCGTGTTTAGTTTAAAGCATTTAATATAGAACTTACAGAAGCACGTTTAGTAATATCCTTATCGAAATGAGCAAATATGATCTTGCCCGAACTATCAATTACATAAGTTGCCGGCACCGGGAGTACATGATCGGCATTCCCATTGTTTTTTTCAAGGTCAATGCCGTAGTTTTTTAGTTTGGCAAACATGGCATCATCCACAACATAATTAACGTCATAGGCCTTCATTATTTTATAACCTTTATCCTGGATGATGGAAAATGATGCATGTGTTTTATCTATGGTTTTATTGATGTTTTCGTCGGTTTCGGGGGTTACGCCAATAACATAAGCGCCTTTGCCGGTTAGCAATTGGAGTGAATCCTGCAATTCTTTTATGTGTTTATTGCAATAAGGGCACCATTGCCCCCGATAAAAAAACAGCACAACCGCTTTATGCGATTTGAGCAATCTTTTAAGATCAAGCGTTTTTCCCGAATTATCTTTGGCTACAAATTCCGGCGCCTCCACGCCATTTTTAAGACCGCTTTGTGCCAAAACCTGTAAAGAGAAAACTATTCCCAGGGTAATAAGAAAGTATTTTTTCATGATATTTTTTAAATGCAACCTTAAAATTTAGAAACAAAGAAGGGGGAAAATCCCCCTTCCATCAAAAACAACTCACATTTTACCTGTACTGTCTTTCATCATTTTCTTTTTGCTCATTTTCATCTTGCTCATCTTCATGGAGTCTTTTTTCATCTTGCTCATTTTCATTTTGCCCATTTTCATTTTGCCTGTATCGCTAACAGCAATAGTTGATACATGGTTAATTGATTTTGCCTGAACGTTGAGCGTTAAACAAGCCACAATTGCAGTTGCTATAACTGCGCCGGAAAGAATCGATTTCATACTTTGTTTTTTAGTTTTTTATTAATATTTCCTGCTTAGTCGGGTAACCAGGTTAAACCTTACAAAGTATTTTAATGAATTTTATATACACGAATTATCACAAATTCAATTCGTGTCCATTCGTTTTCATTATTGTTTATTCGTGCCTGTTCAATTCATCTTCTATCCTGTCTTGAAGCTCTTTTTTAAAACTCTCATCAAGTCTCAATTCCGAATGCATCGAGCTGCGAAAAAGCTCTTGTACCATTTCATTTATAACCCGGCTTTGCTTTTTGTACAGCCTGCAAAAGGAACAGCCAAGCAAATGGATCCTTAATTCTATTGCCTCGCGAAAGCTTAGCCTCTTGATTGCTTTTTTCTCAATCAGGAAGGTGGCTTGTTTACAGTTATATATAATTTTCTTCAAATTGCTCATGGTTAAAATATTTAAATCCAGTTTTTTTGAAGGCATGCCCTCAGGTTCAGCTTTGCGCGATGGATGATCACCCAAAAGTTTGATGAAGTGACTTTTAATTCGGCACAAATGGTGTCGGTAGGCTCTTCGTCAATATGCTTCATGGTAAAAACAGCTTTCCATAATACAGGGAGTTTTTGCATACATTTTTGTAGTATCTGTTCAAATTCTTTGTTTATAATGTGATCTTTGTCTTCTATCCCAAATTCTTTTGGGCCATTCGCTTTAATCCAATGGCCATCATTAGGGTCAAAAAAATCTTCTTGTTCTTGTTCTGCCTCCTTTATAGTTGTTGTTTTCAGCCCGGATGAATTTTTGCGGTAAACATCTATCACCTTGTTTTTAAGGATAGCAGTTAACCATGTTCGTTCGGAGCTCCTGCCCTCAAAATTGTCGATCTTTTCTAATGCGGCTAAAAAGGTTTCCTGCACCAGGTCTTTGGCCTGTTCTTCGTCATTAATGCGGGTTATGGCAAAAGCATAAAGGTAATCGGCATGGGCCTTTACCCATTGATGAGGATTTAATTGATGGTCCATATATTTAATTAGCACGAATTAGTTCCAATTACACGAATTATTTGCGTGTGTCCATTACTACTCGTGAAAGTAATTTTGATACTTAGTCGTTAATATATTAAAAACCTTACAATGCCGGGTAACAATTCTTATAACCATTTTTATTTCCAATTATCCCACTGCAATTCGCGTCTATTCAAACCCACTCGTGAAAATTCGTGATGAAATTAATTGTTCAAGTTCATACAAGTTGATACACTTCTATTTATAAGTATAAAAAACTTTAGTTTTATTGTAAGGTTTGGGAATGATACCCGACTAAGCGATAAACAACATCAAATTTAAGACATAAAATATGAGATCGACCAAAATATTTAGCCTTGCAATTTTGCTAACCGCAGTTGTATTTGGCACAACAGCCTTTATAAATGCAAGGCTTTTGGATAAAGCAAACGGTGATAATAAGGGTTTTGCAGTTATTGAATTATTTACTTCCGAAGGCTGCTCCAGCTGTCCGCCTGCCGATCAACTTGTTGCAAAAATTGAGAAAGAAGTTAAAGACAAACCGGTTTATATCCTTGCGTACCACGTTGACTATTGGAACCGCCTTGGCTGGAAAGATGTTTTCAGCAGCGCTGATTATTCAAGGAGGCAAAATGATTATGCCGGGTATTTGCACTTGCAGTCAGTTTATACGCCGCAAATTGTAGTTAACGGTAAAACCGAGTTTGTAGGCTCGGAAGAGGGTACTTTGCGCAATGCAATTAAAACCAACCTTGAAAAACCTTCAAATGATCAATTATCATTAAATGTTTCGGGGATTGAAAAAGACCAGGCCAGCATAAAATATAGTACCGAAGGGGCCGATAAAAATACAGTATTACAAATTGCCGTCCTTCAAAAAAATGCGCAAACAAAAGTTGAACGCGGTGAAAATGGCGGGCACACCTTGTCGCATGTACAGATTGTACGCAAGCTTCAAAAAGTTTCCTTAAGCGAAAACAACGGCACTGCGAATGTAGCTTTGCCACATGGCTTTGATACGCAGGGCTGGGAGATCATTGGTTTTTTACAAAACACAACTAATGGCGCAGTAGTTGCTGCCGCAAAGGCGACATTGCCAAACGAACTTAGCACAAACGCTTCCGCAGCTACTAAAAATCCCAAATAAAAATTCAGTAATTTTAACGTAAGTTTTGTACGGCCTTCAACTAAAAGATCGCTGTATAAATATTTTTGTGCCAATGAAAGCTATAAAAGAAAAACACTCATTAGCCATGCGCTGGTGCCATTGGGTAAATTTCCCAATACTAACCATTATGATATGGAGCGGGATGCTGATCTATTGGGCAAATGATGAGTATTCTATTACCATATTCGGTCATACCTTTTTTCGCTTTTTCCCTGATTGGTTTTATAATACGTTAAAAATACCATTCCGTTTATCCGAAGGCATGGCTTTTCACTTCCTGTTTATGTGGTTTTTTACCCTTAATGGGATATTCTATATACTCTATACCACGATATCCGGTGAGTGGCGTGAGTTGGCGCCAAAGAAAAATTCGTTTAAAGAAGCATGGCAAGTGCTGCTACATGACCTGCACATACGTAAAACCGCACCGCCGCAAAACAAATACAATGCTGCACAACGCATAGCTTATACCGCCATTATTATTATGGGCATTGGATCGGTAATTACGGGGCTGGCCATTTATAAGCCGGTACAGTTTTATTATTTAACATGGTTATGCGGGGGCTATCATTTTGCAAGGATATTGCACTTTGCATTAACGCTGGGCTATGTATTCTTTTTTGTGATACATATTGTGCAGGTAATACTTGCGGGATGGGGTAATTTCAGTTCTGTTATTTCAGGGTTCGAAGTTGTTAATGAAAACCTGCATCCTGCTATAGAAGCTCCTCAACCTGTTGCTGAAACCCATCAACCTATTATTAATGCTGAAAACGAAGATGAAAAAGCAGAATAAAAAAATAAAGAAAGAGCTTACTGTTGAGCAAAAGATAAGCAGGCGCAACTTTATATCTTTTACCAGCTTTGCTGTTTTAGCCGCCGGCGCATTTGAAGGATGGCGCTGGCTGTATAAATCGCCCAATGAAGTTGCCGGAATCACTGCCGGCGCGCATGCACCTTTACGCCGCGCACTCAATAAAACCGAAATTTTTTTCAGGCGGATTGCCTTCAGCGAAAATCACCTGGTAAAAACGTACCCAAAGTCAATGGCCGCCAAACACGTGCGGGTTAACAGCGACATAGGCGTTGAAGCGAAAAAGAAATTCGACCCTGCCACCTGGAAATTACAGGTAAATAAAAAAGGCGGCGAGGTTTTACAAATAAGTTTACAGGAATTAATGGCCCTGCCAAAAACCGAGATCATTTATGATTTTAAATGCGTGGAAGGCTGGGACCAGATATCGCACTGGGCCGGCGTAAAATTCAGCGACTTTATTAAGCATTATCAATTGGACGACTATGCCAAGATGCAATATGTAGGCATGGAAACCCCCGATAAAGCATATTATGTTGGATTAGATATGCCCAGCGCCATGCACCCGCAAACCCTGCTTGCCTACGAGATGAACGATAAATTACTGCCTTTGCAAAATGGCGCTCCTTTACGCCTCATCATCCCGGTAAAATACGGCATCAAAAATTTAAAACGAATAGGTACTATTAACTTTAGCAATATCCGTCCGAAGGATTATTGGGCTGAGCAGGGGTATGATTACTATTCGGGGTTGTAATTGACACGAATCGAAGGAATTACACGAATTTTCGTTTGCGTGATTTGTATTTATGTGGGCACTATTCGAAGCAGGGTGGTTTAGGCAAGTACGATGTTATCTATCTCTTTAAAATGTTTGTCAACCGTAAAAAGCGGCAAGTTGAATTGAATAGCTATTGCGGCTATCCATATATCGTTTTCAGGTATTGGTTTGCCCTTACTCTTTAATGTCGATTTAATACTGCCATAAAAATCGCCTGTTATAGCGTCAGGAACCAATATCGTATAGTTTTGTAAGAATTGATTAGTTTGATCCAAGTGTTTTTTCACATTCGCTGAACAATAGGCCCCATAGTACAGTTCGCCCGCTACGATTGAAGGTATAAATATTTCCGAAAAAGTATGGAGTTGAGCGGTAATATCCTTATTGTTTTTGAAAGCATGTATAATGACGCAAGTATCCAGCAAACATTTATTTCCAGTCATCTTCATTTATTTGTTCGCAGCCTTCTTCTATATTTCGTTCAAGTTCATTCACTTCTTCCAAAGTAAGCATACTTGTAAAGTCCTGGAAACTTTTGCTGTGCGGTAGTTGCGTCCTTGATTTTGTCAACACCGTTTCAAGTTCAGCTAATATTGTATCACTGTCAACTTTTAGTAACTCTTCTATTAAATGTAGTTTTTTAGCTTCCGCGTACATATTACGAACCTTTCTATTCAAAAATATAAAATTACGAACAAAATTTATTAAAGTTACACAAAACAACTCTCTTTTAAGTAATCACGTTTTAAATAATATTTGCGTAAATATTCCTAATTTGCCGTAAGAGAATGCCATTTTGCGCAAATACACTAAATAATTATTTTAGATAGAATATAAAAACGTACACTTACTTAAAATGCTTTCAGGGAATATACCAAACATTGGAGATTTATGTGAAATAAGAGGATTTTCTTATAAGGAAACGCCATGTGAAATCTTAGAAGTGGATAATGAAAACTTTAGGTATCGAATAATATTTAATTTAGCAAACGGACATGAAACTCATTGGCTGGGAAGTGAGTATATAAATTGGATTGTAAGAAAATATAAAATATTAAACCTGACCGAAAGCCGCGAAGATGAAAGCCACAAATCTGCCTTAATTGTAGAAGCAACGCCTTACAATATTTGCTACATCGAAAAACATACGAATCCAATTAGAATAGAAACTTATACTGAAAGTAAAAAATCTGCGGAGATATTTATATTGAAAATGAATACCATACATTCAGATCACTTCTTAAATGAACCTGAAAATCCCAAGTTGATCAATTTGACTCATTACAAAAAAGGAACATGGGTATTTGAATTTGGGACAAGAGAAGTATATTTTCACGAGGATTATTAAAATGATATCTGTCTTTAGAGAAAGATCGGACAACGAGAAATAACCCTTAATTATATTTGAGTTAAGTAAAAACACTTTAAAAGCAGAACCAGTAATATGACATCTAAACGTAAATATTTTGGGGGCAAAAAAAAGGCAGATTTGGATGTTTTTGAATTGTCCTCGATTAAGGATTATAAGGATAGATTTTCAAAATGGCATATTAAACAAATTGACTTATTGACTTTCTGTGTGAACTTGTTATTTACGCTTTCAATTGCTGTCTCAGGCTTTATTATAAGCAATCAAAATAGTGCAATTTTTAAGAATAATGTCAAATGTGGACAGCTCTCATTAACAAAGACAATTCTTTTTATGCTGACATTATCCGCATCAATTGGAATATTAGGACTTATAGCAAGACTTAACGACTTTCGATTAACAAAAAACATCATTAAAACACGACGAAGAATTTTTGAATTAGATCATGATATAAAATATGAAGATTACGAACCTTCCGACAAAGAGGTTAAGAAATCACAGAGAGATAACTTAATTTGTTGGGCAAAATTTCTCGGACGAATTACTTGGGCCTTCTTTTACCTTCAACTTTTTTTGTTTATCATATCAATATGGCTTTTTGTATTGAATATGTAATCTACTGCTCATAACAAACCTCTTTCTACAATAAATGAGCATCTTTTAAATATTTCAGTGAATGAGACCCGAAAAGCAAAATGGTGGCGAGAAAAACCGGAATTTCCGATTTTTCTACAAAGTAACAGATGTTTAGATAAGCTAAATTTCCACAAGCAAGGTGTTTTCCCAAGTTTGGGATGAAAATTCAGTTATTCTGTTTTCCGAACAGCTGCCGCCGATACAATTCAATAAATGAGAAAAAAAGCGAATTAGAAAATATTCAACTATGCGGAATTTCCGAACAGTTCAAATTAAAACAAAAAAGCAGTAAATTCACACCTGCAATGCCATTACAATCAAATTATCCAAATTCAATGGCGAGTTTTCTTTGTGTGATAATGAATACCTTTCTTCAATATATGAAGCATCATTATATGCCATATAAACATTCTTTTCGCCATCTTCCCATGCAATAATTTTTAAAGGCAGGTCAAGCGCGGCAACGGGATTTTCGATTATAATGGGCCCACCTGCCTTTGGGTTACCAAACATAATAAACTCAAGTGGGGTAATGCTTATACCGGCCTTTTGTAATTCGGCCTGCTGATCTATCCTTGCATAAACCGTTGCGCCATGTTGACGCAAAAAGGTTTCTACCCGGTTGATAGTTTCCTTTACAGGATATGGGCTTGGTTGAATAATAACGCCTTTTGGACCCATAATTTTAATAGCCTCCTTTTATTTTTGCATTCACAAATTCATTGTCTTCTGTCTGCCCGCCAAATCTTTTTTTAGCTTCTTCAAGCATAGCGGCTGTAGCAGTTGCGCCTACCCTGGTTACGCCCAATGATTTAACTTTTAACAGGTCGTCAAGTGTACGTACGCCGCCTGCGGCTTTTATCTGTACTTCGGGCGCCGAATGCTTACGCATAAGGATCAAATCTTTTTCTGTTGCACCTTCGTAGGAAAATTTTCCATCGTCACCCTTTATAAAACCGTACCCGGTTGATGTTTTCACGAATTCCACCTTTAGCCTGCTGCAAATTTCGCAAAGGCGTATCTTAAATTTATCATCGGGCAAATAGTCGTTTTCAAAAATAACTTTCAAAGCAGCTTTGTGTTTTTTGGTGACGGCTACTATGGCAGCTATCTCCTCTTCAATATATGGCCAGTATTCGCCTAAAACTTTACCGATGTTAACTACCATATCGATTTCGTGCGCCCCATCTTTACAAGCCTGCTCTGTTTCAAAAACTTTTACCGCGGTGGTACTGTTGCCATGCGGAAAGCCGATAACAGCACAAACCATGACGTCCGAACCTTTTAACCATTCCAATGCTTCTTTAATGGCATAAGGTTTTATACAGACCGTAGCCACATTATATTTTTTTGCCAGCAGGCAGCCTTGTCGCAGGTCTTCATCAGTCATTGTGGGGTGCAGCAAGGAATGATCTATCATTTTTGCCAGTTCGGTAACTTTATCCATAGGACACGAATTTGCACGATTTATTTCGAATTTACACCAATTTAAATGAATGCGATATGATATATTTGCTTTCACCAATTATCGTCAAGTCTGGAGTCTTAAGCCAAAAACCTTAAGTATCGAACTTCGGGCTTTAGACTAAAGACTTACTACTTAACCATGGCCCGATTAAATTTACTTGAGGAAACCCGGTACGAGAAACTGCCGGTAACAGTGTACAACAACCAGCAGGATGCATCATTGGCAGTAGCAGCCAGGATAGCAAAGCTGATAAAAGACAAAGAAGCCAAAGGCGAAAAAACCGTGCTTGGCCTTGCTACCGGCGTAACCCCAATTGGCGTTTATGCCGAACTGGTAAGGTTGCACAAAGAAGAAAGCCTGAGCTTTAAAAATGTGATCACTTTTAATTTGGACGAATACTACCCCATGCAGCCCAATGCTGCACAGAGTTATGTAACGTTCATGAACGAAAACCTGTTCAACCATGTGGATATCGATAAAAAGAATGTACACATACCTGATGGCACTTTAACACAGGATGACGTAGCCGCCTTTTGCCTTGACTATGAACAAAAGATAACAAAGCTTGGCGGTTTAGACCTGCAAATATTAGGTATAGGCCGTACCGGCCACATCGGTTTTAATGAACCGGGCTCGGCGCCAAATTCAGGCACGAGATTGGTAACCCTTGATGACCTGACCCGGAACGATGCATCAAGGGACTTCGGCGGAAAGCAAAATGTGCCTACAAAGGCCATTACTATGGGGGTTGGCACCATCTTCAAGGCAAGGGAAATTATCCTGATGGCCTGGAGCCAAAAGAAGGCGCCTATTGTGAAAAAGGCGGTTGAAGGCGAAATATCGGGCGAGGTACCGGCTACATATTTACAATTATCCGACCATGTAGAATTTGTGCTGGATGAAGCAGCAGCAAGTTCACTAACAAGGTTTGATACCCCATGGCTTGTAAAAGATTGCAGCTGGGAAAACGGCCTGAAAAAGAAAGCAGTAATATGGCTTGCAGATACATTAGACAAGCCTATACTAAAACTTACAGAAGAAGACTATAATAACCATGGCATGGCCCAATTAGCAGTAGAGCAAGGCCCTGTTTATAACATCAATATCGACATATTTAACCAGCTTCAGCATACGATCACCGGCTGGCCGGGTGGCAAGCCCGATGCCGACGATTCGCAAAGGCCCGAAAGGGCACAGCCGACCCGGAAGCGCTCCATCATCTTTTCGCCTCACCCGGACGATGATGTGATCTCGATGGGAGGTACATTTATCCGTTTAGTTGACCAGGGGCACGATGTGCATGTTGCATATCAAACCTCTGGCAACACGGCTGTCTGGGACGATGACGTGCTTCGTTTTGTTGAGTTTGCCATTGATTTTAATGAGAGTATCGGTGAAGATAATTCGAGGCTTAAAAAAAGCTATGAAGAAATGCGGGCCTTTATCCCAACAAAAAAGCCAAACCAGGTTGATACCCAGGAAATAAGGGATGTAAAAGGTTTTATACGCAAAACAGAAGCTGTAGCGGGTGCACGTTATGCCGGCCTTGAAGACGACCATATTCATTTTATGGCCCTCCCATTTTATGAAACCGGAAAGTTTAAAAAGAACTCGGTAGGTGAAGAAGACATACAGTTAACCATCGACTTATTACAAAAAGTAAAACCCCAGCAAATATTTGCCGCCGGCGATTTTGCCGACCCGCATGGTACGCACCTGGTTTGTTTTAACATCATACTAAAAGCATTAAAACGCCTTCAAAAAACCGAAGACTGGGTAAAAGACTGCTGGCTTTGGATGTATCGCGGTGCCTGGCAGGAATTTAATATTTGGGAAATAGAAATGGCGGTACCATTATCCCCGCAGGAGGTGATAAGAAAACGCAACGCCATATTTAAACACCAGAGCCAAAAGGACAGGCCGGTATTCCCGGGCGATGATGCACGTGAGTTTTGGGTACGCGCCGAAGACCGCACCCGGGAAACTGCAAAAGCCTATGATAAACTGGGCATGGCGGAATATGAGGCTATGGAAGCGTTTGTGAGATTTTTGTTTTGATTTTATTTTTTGGGATTTCACCGATTATTGAAAAAGATTTCACCGATTGTTTGGGATTGATTACACCGATAAGGATTTAGCTGCGTTTATTTATAATCGGTGCAATCCTCAATTAATCGGTGTAATCCTCAATTAATCGGTGTAATCCTCAATTAATCGGTGTAATCCAAAGAAACAATCGGTGTAATCAAAAAACAATCGGTGAAATCACAGTAATTTCGCATCTTAGCACACTTTATAAGTCCCTGATTAAAATGAATTTTACCCACAAAATTTCGATAGCTGCATTAGCTTTACTCATCATATCCGGCGGGGTTTCCGCCCAGCAGGTCAAAAAAAAACCAGTTGCTAAAAAGCCCGCCACTACGGCGGCAACCCAGCAGGCACCAAAAAACTATTTACCACGCGACCCTAATGTACTTGTTGGTAAACTACCCAATGGCTTAACCTTTTATATCCGTAGAAATACGGAGCCAAAAAACAGGGCGGTACTGTACCTGGTAAACAAGGTTGGTTCAGTGCTGGAGGATGACGACCAGCAAGGCCTGGCGCACTTTACCGAACACATGGCTTTTAATGGCACACGTGATTTTCCTAAAAACGACCTGGTAGATTACCTTCAGAAATCGGGGGTGAAATTTGGCGCCGATTTGAATGCCTATACATCTTTTGACGAAACTGTTTACCAGTTGCCGGTACCTACCGATAGTGCAAAAGTATTCACAAAGGCATTTGACATATTAGCCAACTGGGCTGCCTATCAAACACTCGACCCAAAAGAAATTGATGATGAGCGCGGCGTGGTGCTGGAAGAGGAGCGTACAGGCGGCAAAAATGCCCAGGAACGTTTAAGAAACCAGACATGGCCGGTAATGCTCAATAACTCGAGATATGCCACGCGGATACCTATTGGCAAAGAAGATATCCTGAAAACATTTAAACAGGCAACCATCTCCAGGTTTTATCACGACTGGTACCGCCCCGACCTGCAGGCGGTGGTTGCCGTTGGCGACTTTAACCCCTTAGAAGTTTTAGCCCTCATAAAATACAATTTTGGCTCGCTAAGAAACCCGGATGGTGAAAGGCCAAGGACGTATTATTCTGTCCCGCCAACACCCGGAACGGTTGTTAAGATAGCTACTGATAAAGAATTTCCTTACACTTTGGCGCAAATTATTGTAAAGCACCCGGAAACAATTACCAAAACCGCCACGGATTATATGCAAAACATCCGTGTGGAATTATTTAACGAAATGCTGAATGATCGTTTGAGCGAATTACTGCAAAAACCTAATCCGCCTTTTCTTTTCAGCCAATCAAGCTATGGCGGGTTTATTGGAAAGCAGGATGCGTTTACAACCCTTGCAGTAGCAAAACCCGGCGAATTGGAAACTACAGTAAAAGCTGCCGTGGCCGAAACGGAGCGCGTACGCCAGTTTGGCTTTACGCTAACAGAACTTGAACGGGCTAAACAGAACGCGTTATTAGCAATTGATAATGCTTATAAAGAACGGGACAAAACCCAATCGGCAGCATTTGCTAACGAGTACCAGCAAAACTTTTTAACCGGCGCAGCTATACCGGGTATATCATACGAGTATAATTTTTATGTAAATAACATAGGCAAAATAACCCTGGCCGAGCTAAACGCAATGGCAGGCAAATTTGTTAGCGACCAAAACAGGGTAATACTGGTTGAAGCGCCGGATAAGGACAAAGATAAATTGCCCGATGAAAAAACCTTACTGGGCTGGATTAGCGCAGCCGCGCAAAATTTAAAACCCTATATCGACTATACAACTGACAAGCCTTTGTTAGCCAATTTGCCGCCGCCGGGCAAGGTCACCAGCACACAGGTGGATAGCACTATCGCAACAACAACCATAACCCTAAGCAATGGGGTAAAAGTTATATTAAAGCCAACCCAATTTAAAAACGACCAGATATTGATAAACGGGTACAGCTTTGGCGGTACTTCACTGGCAAGCGACGATGATTTTATATCGGCTGATTTTGCTGCAAGTATTATTGGTGGTAGTGGCATAGCCGGTTTCTCGCAGGCAGAACTTGATAAAAAATTGGCGGGCAAAAACGTAAGCGTTTCTCCTTATATCAGCGATGTTGCCGAAGGAATATCGGCAAGTTCAACGCCGCGGGATTTTGAAACGGCAATGCAGTTAATATACCTGTATTTTACACAGCCGCGTAAAGATGTGGATATATGGCAATCAAATATCAGCCAGACCAAATCGTTATTGGCAAACCGCAGCCTTGATCCGGGCAGCGTTTTTAAAGACACTATTTCTGCTACCTTAAGTAACCATAATTTCAGGGGAATGGTGGTTACACAGGATCAGTTAAGCAAAGCCACCCTTGATAAAGCCTATGCCTTCTACCAGGACAGGTTTGCCGATGCCAGCGGATTTGTATTTACTCTGGTAGGCAATTTTGATGTTAAGGTGGTTCAACCATACCTTGAGGCGTACCTGGGCAGCCTGCCTTCAACAAAGCGCAATGAGACCTACAAGGTTTTGGGTGTGCACCCACCCGCGGGGCAGATCACAAAAACGGTTAATAAAGGTATCGGCGATAAAAGCAGCGTGCAACTGGTATTTAGCGGCAGTTACGATTATAATGACAACAATAATATTCAAATGGATGCACTGGAATCCATCCTGCAGATTAAACTTGACCAACGGCTGCGTGAAAAAGAAGGCATGGTTTATTCGCCCGGTGTAAAAGCTGATTACAAAAAGATACCCGAAGGGCGTTACAGTTTCAGCGTTTATTTTGAATGTGCGCCCGCCAATGTGGACAAGCTGATAGCGGCTACCATGGAGGAAATAAATAACATCAAACAAAATGGCGCCCTACCCGCCGATGTTGAAAAATCAAACATTCAGGACGCACGGGCAACACAGGTGGAGTTGAAGCAAAATATTTTTTGGGCAGGATATTTGGGTTCCGCATCGCAAAATCAGCAGGATCCCAATGCTATCCTTCACCACGTTGGCAACCTTAGCAATGTAACCGTACAAAGCACAAAGGATGCCGCCAATAAATATTTAAGCGGTGATAATTTGATAAAGTTTATTTTATTGCCTGAGAAGAAGTAGGCATAAAATACTGAAGTTTAATAAGCCCCGCCGGAATTTGGCGGGGCTTATTTTTCCGCGCTTAAAAAGGCACAGGGAGCAACAGCGATTTTTTATAAACGGGATCTTTTGTGCTTAGAAAATTATGATTTACCGCTCGGGGCGCCACGGCATTTTATTGGCCGATAGTCCTTATCTTTACAAAAACCTCAACATGACCGCAGCGCCTGTTAACGTAACCCCATCTATCGTCACTATTTCTACTATTGCAACCTGCTGGCCACTTTTAAAAAACCGGTGTTGGTTGAAAAATTATATGGAGCAGGTAAGGAATTTGATTCGGTAATAATGGGGATTGATGATATTGATAGGTTTGGACGCTGCCGCGAGTTTAGCGAAGCGTAACTCGTAGTATCACATGGTGTAAGCTTTCAGCTTACATAAATATGCGTGGAAGCTGAAAGCTTCTTCCATGCCGCACCACGAGTTACGCTTCGCTAAACTCGCGGCAGCGAAAAAAGGGCATGATCCAAAAACCATGCCCTTCAATATGTCTACTTTCGACTTAATACCTGTAATATTCCGGCTTAAACGGCCCGTCAACAGTTACGCCAATGTATTCGGCTTGGTCCTGGTCTAAAACTTCCAGTTCAACACCTATTTTAGCAAGGTGTAAACGGGCAACTTTTTCGTCGAGGTGTTTTGGCAGGGTATAAACTTTGTTTTCGTATTTATCACCATTGTTCCAAAGCTCCAGTTGTGCCAGGGTTTGGTTGGTGAACGAGTTGCTCATTACAAAGCTTGGGTGGCCTGTGGCGCAACCTAAGTTTACCAGGCGGCCTTCGGCTAATACTATCAGGTCTTTACCATCAATAGTATATTTATCAACCTGTGGTTTAATTTCAATTTTAGTATTGCCATAAGCGCCGTTTAACCAGGCCATGTCAATCTCATTATCAAAGTGACCTATGTTACAAACAATGGCTTTATCTTTTAATGCGCGGAAATGGCTTTCGCGAACGATGTTTTTGTTGCCTGTAGCGGTAACTACTATATCAGCTTCAGCAATGGCGGTCGAAAGTTTTTTAACTTCAAAGCCTTCCATAGCCGCCTGTAAGGCACATATAGGGTCAATTTCGGTTACAATAACACGAACACCAGCATTGCGCAATGAATCGGCCGAGCCTTTGCCCACATCGCCGAAACCACAAACAACAGCAACTTTACCGGCCATCATTACGTCAGTAGCGCGACGGATCGCATCAACAAGCGATTCGCGGCAACCATATTTGTTATCAAATTTCGATTTGGTAACCGAGTCGTTAACGTTTATAGCAGGCATCGGTAATGTACCGGCTTTCATGCGCTCGTATAAACGGTGAACGCCTGTAGTAGTTTCTTCCGATAAACCTTTAATACCGGCAATCAGTTCAGGATATTTATCAAGCACCATGTTGGTAAGGTCGCCGCCATCATCCAATATCATGTTCAATGGTTTGCGGTCTTCGCCAAAAAATAAAGTTTGCTCAATGCACCAGTCAAATTCTTCGGCGTTCATACCTTTCCAGGCATAAACAGAACCACCGGCAGCAGCAATTGCGGCAGCGGCATGGTCTTGTGTTGAAAATATATTACATGATGACCAGGTAACTTCGGCGCCAAGCTCAATCAATGTCTCGATTAACACAGCGGTTTGGATAGTCATGTGCAGGCAGCCTGCAATACGAGCGCCTTTTAATGCTTTTGACGGACCGTACTCTTTGCGCAAGGCCATTAAGCCAGGCATTTCAGCTTCGGCCAATTCTATCTCTTTGCGGCCCCATTGGGCTAATGAAAAGTCTTTTACTTTATACTTTACGTAGGCGGTTTCTACTGCTGACATAGTTTTTCAATTTTTTTTCAAAGGTAACTGATAGGTTTAGCAAAAAGAAATCCAACTGATTAAGTTGTCATAGGACAATTTTTGTTGCCCATTAATTAATATAAAATAATGCGTTGAATGGGGTATAACAGAAAATTAGCCGATTTAGCTATAGATTTAAGCTGGGAATAAGGGGGAAATAATGATTTGCCAACTTAAACTTCGATAACCTTTTGCTCGTGCTTGGGCAGTTTATTTGAATGGGCAAGTTTGTTGTTTTGGGTCATTGAAAGGCTGCCATTATAAACCGCGCCGTTTTCAACCTGTAGCGTTTGGGTACGTATTTCGCCGGTAATTTTACCTGAAGCTTTTATTTCAAGGGAATTTACCTGGAGGTTGCCGGTTACGGTTCCATATACAACCATTTCCTTTGTTATGATATTCCCGAGGATCGATCCTTTTTCACCTACAATCAAACCTTCATCTACCATCACATCGCCGGTGATCTGCCCATCTATACGAGCAAAAGCAGGCGCTTTAAGGTTACCATCCAATATACAGCCTTCGCTGATAAGCGTTGATATGGACTGCATGTCTAATGAGACGTTATCTTTTTTCGAAAAAAATGCCATTGTTTTACCCTCCGCTAATTATTAAGTGTCAAAAACTTTATGGGGTTTATGGCTTTGCCATCCTTGCGTACCTCATAATGCAAATGATTACCGGTTGAGTGCCCGGTTGAACCTATCTCCCCCACTTTTTGTCCAACGGTTACTTCCTGCCCAACCTTTACGGTGATACGGGACAAGTGCCCATATAAGGTTTCGAAGTTATTGGCATGCGCAATACGTACGCAATTGCCATAACCACCATACCAGCCAGCAGATTCAACCCTGCCGTTAGCAGTACACCGGGCTTCATCTCCCTTGTTGCCTTTAAAATCTATACCCGGGTGAAATTCAGCATGGGCTGAATTAAACGGGTCGCTCCTGTATCCAAAAAATGAAGTCAGTGAACTTATGCGCGGGTAACCCATCGGGGTAAATGCAACCGTGTGCACTAACCTATCAAGATATTCATCATATAAAGAATATGTTTCCGAATCAGTAAGTTTTGCAGCTTCGGCATTACCGTTACCACCTACGGCTTTGTTTGAAAAACCTTTTAACCCACGTTTTTTTAGATAATCGTTTATTTTTTGCAGCTTGCCTTCAATATCCTGCACATAAGCCTGAGCGCTACTGGCCCTTTTTTGTTCAGTTGCGGCTGCAGGCATGGTGCCTTTAAGTGCATTAAGTTGCGACAGCAGCTGTTTTTTTTCTTCCTCTGCCCGGTTGTTTTGCGACCGCAGGTAAACAATTGATACTGAAAGCAATACAATTATTCCGAAGATGCCTAAAGCATAATGTTTTAATCTACCGAGGTGTTTGGTTCTTATTTGAATGGTTTTAGTACGTTGATTACCTTTGTTTACAATGATAACTGTACTGATGTCTCGCTGTTTTTGGTTCATTTCGCTATACAAAGAAATTAGGGACGGCAAGATAAGTAATACGCAGGAAAATTCAATATTAATTATAAATAAACATTTTGTTAAGTTGCCCGAAAGTTAGGAGTCTCAAGTCAAAGTCAGGAAGTTATGTTTTTTCTAAAATATGTAGATGACTCAGGACTTCTGACTTAAGGCTTTGGACTTCGAAAAAGTCAGTAAAATGTTATAATCCTTATTTTTAAACAATAACTAATAATCATTTACTACTTTTGAATTGAAATTTAGAGAAAGAAACAATGTATCCAGAATATTTAGTGGCCCCTATGCGGGATGAGTTAACCAGGGTTGGTTTTGAAGAGTTAAAAGATGCAGATGCCGTAACCAAAGCTATTGAAAGCGAAGGGACAGTATTTGTAATGGTAAATTCTGTTTGCGGATGTGCCGCGGCTAATGCCCGCCCTGCCGCACGCATGGCAGCGCAAAGCGAAAAACATCCCGACAGGCTGGTAACAGTTTTTGCAGGTATGGAAGCAGATGCTGTGAACAAAGCACGTGCTTATATGCTGCCTTATCCACCATCTTCGCCGGCTATGGCTTTATTTAAAGATGGCAAATTGGTGCATATTATTGAACGCCACCAGATAGAAGGCCGTCCGGCACAAATGATCGCTGATAACCTGATCGGTGCTTTTGAACAGTATTGCTAAAGAGTTTTTATACCTATAAGTAAAACCCGGTTTGTAAATGCAGATCGGGTTTTTGTTTGTTAATGCAACTGTTTATACACTAATAGCCAACAGGTGATAATATCTCCATTTGCTGACATGACATTAAAAAAAATCACAAATTGCCTTTAACATTTTCCCTATTTCACTGTCAAATGTAAAATTACACGACAGAAATTATTTATAGCTGCATAAAACGTTATTTAGCACACTGACGTTATTTACTACGATGAAAAAAATTATTCTTCCCTCACTCATAATCATAATAGCGTCTTTCGGTTTTATGCCGGCAAATACGGTAACACGCTCGGCCATCACCTTTCAAACAAAAAATATGGGTATCGCTGTTGATGGTGCAATAGGCGACTTGCAGGCGAACGTTCAGTTCAATCCAGCCAACCTGCAGACAAGTACCGTTGAAGCCTCTGTTGACGTTAATACTATTAACACAGATAATTCAAGCAGGGATGAACATTTAAAAAGCGAAGATTTTTTCGATATTGCACACTATCCTAAAATCACATTAAAGTCGGTATTATTTAAGCATAAAAGCGGTAATAATTATACTGGCTCTTTTAATCTTACCATAAAAAACAAAACCAAATTAGTTGAGGTGCCTTTTATCTTTACTCAAAAGGGAAATGAGATGGCTTTTAAAGGCAGTTTTAAACTAAACCGGCTCGATTTCGGCATTGGCGATAGCAGCCTGGTACTTTCGGACGAGGTTACGGTTAATATAGATGCGGAGTTCGGAGGATAGTTGATTGAGTTTATTAAGTGAGTGGTTGAATAAGTTCAAATAAATATAACTTAATCAACATAATCCAACGTAATCAACTATTAACTAAACCGTGTACCTTTACAAGTATGAAATTACGCATACTTGTTTTAATTAACGCGGCGGCGGTTGCTGTAACCCTTTCGGCCGTAAATTACTACTTCCAGCACAGTTTGTACTATGTAGCTATAACCTTTTTGGTTACTATTGTTACAAGTTTTATAGTTTTCTATTACCTGATAGAAAAGTATGTATACTCCAAAATAAAGCTAATTTATAAGCTGATACATAATTTAAAACTTGGCCGTGACCTTCGCGATGCTTTAGGCGAGCATATGAGCGCCGACCCCATTAACGATGTTGAGCACGAAGTAAAAGAGTGGGTTAAAGAAAAGAAAAGCGAAATTGATGAACTCCGTAAACAGGAAAAATTTCGCCGTGATTTTTTATCCAATATATCGCACGAATTTAAGACCCCGCTTTTTGCTATTCAAGGTTATATCGAGGCTATACAGGACGATGATTTTGAAGACAAACGGCTGGCAAAGGATTTTTTAGCAAAGGCTGCTAAAAATGTAGACCGGCTAACCTACCTGGTTAACGACCTTGATGAAATATCAAAACTCGAGTCGGGCGAGATACCTATTAACCTTACGAGGTTTAAGATAAACGACCTTATAAAAGAGGTTTTTGAATCGATGGAGATCAAAGCCAAGCAACATAACATTAAGTTAATATTCAAACAAAAATACGACGAGCCAATACTGGTAAATGCCGACCGTGAAAAAATAAGGCAGGTACTTGTTAACCTTATTGATAACTCATTTAAATACGGAAATGAAGAAGGCAGCACTTCCGTAAGCCTGTTTGAATTGCATGACCAGGTGCTTGTTGAGGTTACCGATGATGGCATCGGGATTGAAGAAAAATACCTTCCACGCTTATTTGAGCGCTTTTTCAGGACAGATAGCAGCCGCTCCAGGCAGATAGGCGGCTCGGGTTTGGGGCTTGCCATAGTGAAGCACATTGTTGAAGCACACGAGCAAACTATTAACGTTAGGAGCACCGAAGGGCTCGGTTCGACCTTCGGTTTTACGTTGCAAAAATCCAAACAGAGTTTACCTTTCCCTAACATACCTGTTCTAAAAGCTTAACATTAACTTAACATTGCAAAGTTACCTTTGCGCAAATACACCCCCCAAATGTCACTTAACAGTATATTTCAATACTTTGTTCCAAAAGATAAAAAGGTATTTTTTCCGCTATTTGAGCAGGCTGCAAACAATGCAGTTGCTATGGCTACAATACTTGTAGAAACGGTTAATTCGGAAAATCCGGCGAGTCGCGAAGACATGATACGGCAGATTGACAAACTGGAAAACAAAGGCGACGAAATAACACACCAGATATACCTTGAACTCGGGAAAAACTTTATTACACCGTTTGACCGTGAAGATATACACTTGTTAGCATCGGCGATTGATGACGTTGCTGATAACATACAGGGCGCTGCAAACCGCATGAGCCTCTATCGTATAGATGACTTTAATGATCATATAAAAAAGCTTTCCGAATTGATATTACAGGGGAGCGTAGAGCTGGCAAAAGCAATAAGGGAATTAAGGGACCTGAAAAATGTGCGGGCTATTGCCGATTCGTGTATCCGCATTAACAGTATTGAGAACCAGGCGGATAATGTTTTTGACCGCGCCGTTGCCGATTTATTTTTATACGAAACGGACGCTATACGCCTGATTAAATATAAAGAGATATTGTCTTCACTGGAAACGGCTACGGATATGTGCGAAGATGCGGCGAATGTTATGGAATCTATTTTAGTTAAAAACGCTTAAAACTAAATGTTTACACCCTTACTTATTGTCGTTATTTGCCTTGCCCTGATATTTGATTATACCAATGGCTTTCATGATGCCGCCAACTCCATAGCAACCATCGTATCAACTAAGGTATTAACCCCTTTCCAGGCGGTTATGTGGGCGGCTGCTTTTAACTTTTTAGTGTACTTTTTTGCGAAGGAATATAAAGTCGCCGATACCATATCAAAAATAGTATTTATACATTATATAACGCTAAATGTAATACTCGCCGGGCTAATCGCTGCTATTTCGTGGAACCTTATTACCTGGTGGTTTGGCATACCTTCAAGCTCATCGCACACGCTTATCGGCGGCTTTGCAGGGGCAGGTATCACTAACGCCATTTATATGGGCGCAAATGGGTTACACGCTGTAAATATGCATTATATACTGCCCATCTTGGCCTATATAGTATTAGCGCCTTTAATAGGTTTAATAATATCCTACATTGTAACAATAATTGTATTGCACCTTGCTAAAAGCTCAAGGCCGTCAATAGCCGACCGGTGGTTCAGGCGGCTTCAATTAGTATCATCAGCCGCTTTAAGCTACGCACATGGGGGCAACGATGCACAAAAAGTAATGGGCATACTTTACGTATCCCTGTTTACAGCTCACATTATAAAACCCGGCGCAGCTATGCCAAACTGGATACCGCTGTGCTGTTATTCGGCAATAGCGCTGGGCACCATGTCTGGCGGTTGGAAAATAGTTAAAACAATGGGATCGAGGATAACTAAAATAACCCCCGTTGAAGGCTTTTGTGCTGAAACTGCCGCTGCTTTAACTTTATTTTTCACCCAAAAATTTGGCATTCCCGTTTCAACCACCCATACTACAACCGGCGCAATTATAGGCGTTGGCCTAACAAAGCGTTTATCGGCAGTGCGCTGGGGGCTAACTATTAACATTATTTGGGCCTGGATAATAACCATACCCGTTTCGGCACTGATAGCCGCCGGGATATTTGCCTTTTTAAGGGTGATGCTTTAAAATTCCTTGTGCCGATAAATTTATTTATTTTGGCGGCGAAATATTTACCCCCACAAATGAAAAGTACATTACTGCTTATTCCTTCATTAATTATTTTTATAACGTTATCAAGCTATAGTCCAGCTAATAATCTGCGGGATACAAATGCCCTGCAACCGCTTATTCCATCCGACGCCGAAATTGGCAGCGGTTTAAAACAGGCATTACAACAAGGCATATCCAAAAGTGCCGACCAGCTTTCGGCAGTTGATGGCTTTTTTGGCAATGCCGCTATAAAAATAGTTTTTCCGCCACAGGCTAAGAACGCTGAAAAAGCATTACGTGGCCTTGGGTTGAATAAACTGTGTGACAATGTTATACTATCATTAAACCGGGCTGCCGAAGATGCCGCAAAACAGGCTAAGCCGATATTTATAGATGCTATAAGGCATATGAGCCTGCAGGACGTAACCAATATTTTGCTTGGCCCGCCGGATGCAGCAACACAATATTTTAAACGTACCACTTCTCCCCAATTGGTTTTGGCGTTTAAACCAGTGATACAAAAAAGTTTAGATAAAGTTGGCGCTACAAAATATTATGGCGACGCCGCGAAGGAATATAATAAAATACCTTTTGTAAGTAAGATCAATCCTGACATCAGTGATTATGCTACCCAAAAAGCTATCGATGGATTATTTTATGAGATAGCGCTTGAAGAATTGAATATCCGCAAAAATATCGGTGCACGTTCAACCCCTTTATTACAAAAGGTTTTTGCTTTTGCCGATAGTCAAAAAAATCATTGATATTATCTATCAAACTTAATCTCCAGGTTTATTGTTTCGGGCTGGTTGTTTGTATCGCCAACCCAGCTGGGGCCATTGTTTATTAAGTCAATAGCTTTTTTATTGGTAGCGCGGCTTAATCCCTTCTCTATTTTTATTTCAGTTATCAGCCCGCTCTTATCAACATGGAAATGTAGCTTCACGATACCTGTTTTTCCATCAGGCGAGATGGCATTTTCCTTCAGATATTTCCTGAAACTTTCCCATCCCGGCTGCGGGTGCGCCTTCAAAGAAGCAGGTGCAACCGGGGCCTTACGCACAACCACTACTTCCGCTAACGCGCTTTCGGAAGGCTGAACTGACGTAGTTTTCACCGAATCGCGGTGATACTGCGCTACGCCGGGCGACAGGTAACCCGGATTGGTAACTATTAGCTTTGATTTGCTGCTGTCGGCCGGTAAAACAAACCTGCCATTAACATCGGTAATGGCGCCAATGTTTGTGCCAGCAACCTTAACTGTAGCGCCCGGTACAGGCGATCCGTCTTTGTCGGCAACTACCCTACCTTTTATTACATTGATTGAAGCAGCATAACTTTTGTTTATTATAGATATCTCTTTTAATGTTTTTGCCGGTATTGTTTTGCCCTCAACAACAATATCCGTTGGTACATGCTCGGCAGGCTTATTATTATTGGCAACCCCGGCAGCTTGTCCCTGCAATAATTGCTCTGGTACGGTATCTTTTACCTTTTTTAGCTTGCCCAGGTTAATAACTGTTACCGCGTTGAGAGTTTCTTTTTTCTTTTGTGCGTAGCCCATCACCACCATCTCGTTAAGCGGGGTAGTATCTTTTGCTACCGAATCTTTAACATTGGGGTTTGCGGCCAAAGCATTTACATCAGCGTTTTTGAAAACCCGCTGTTCTTTTTCATTAACGGCACCAGGTTTACTTGCACGTGCGTCTGCAACCATCGTCATTTTTTTCGGGGCAGTTACCATTGTTTTATCTGCAGAGGGCGCTATGTCGGTTTTATGCGCAGCGGGCGGTGTGGCAGGCTCAACCGACGAAGGTTTTGTTGCAGTAAGTGGTTTTAAAATCAACTCCGGTTTAGCTTTGTAAACAGAGCGATTGTTAGCCAACCACAAAATTCCTGCAGAAAACGCAATTAATACAGAAGCAGCGATGCTTACCAGACGCCATGGAATAATGCGCCTTTCTTTTTTTGATACGCGTTGCTGCAAACGGCCGGATAGTTCATCGGTAGCGGCCTGCTGACCGTTGCCGGTAATTTCATAACCCTCAAGCGCATCCATTAAAAATGGGTCATCAAGCGCCCGCCGCTCCAAATCGTGCATAGCTTTGGCATTAAGCTCCCCGTTAAGGTACTTCCTTATTTGCAATATGTCGGCCTGTTTGCTATCCACTAACTTTCTCTAAACAAATTTTAAGGTTGCGTTTGCCATTCTGTATATAACTTTTCACCTCATTTAAAGTAAAACCTGTAATATCAACTATTTCTTTATAGCACTTTTCATTTAAATAAAATAGGTTTATACTTTGTTTTTGATTACCCGGCAATTTATCCATGCAATTTTCCAGCGCTTTCATAGCCGCTTCCCGGTTGTTATCATCAGGATGCAAAATGGGTGTAAATTCCATAAAGTCATCCAAATTAACCGTTTCCATCTTTTTGCCCGACCGTAGTTGCATCAAACAATAGTTACGGCTTAATACATACAGCCATGGCCTGAATTGTTTGACATCGTGTTGCCTTGCCTTGATGATCAATTCCTCGAATATGCCCATAACGGCATCTTTAGCCGGCTCCTCGTCACCAAGGTATTTAAAACAAACGCCATATACCAACGGCATGTATTTTTCATAAAGGCGCCCCAAAACAGCAAGGTCACCACTTTCGCGATAGTCGGTTAGCAGTTGCTCATCGCCTGCATTGTTGGTTTTAACTGGTTTAAAAAAAAAACTCATTACGGGGTGGCTAAAATAATTTTTTTTAGCGGTTTATGGAAATTTACCTGCTCTGCCTTATTCGATGGCGTTTTCCTTGGCCTCAATTGGGGGTAGCAGGGTAATGTATCGTTTTTTGTAACGCATATATTTTTGTGCTCTCCAACCACAAACCGTAGTTATTTTACCCGCTTTGCACCACATTTTCCCCAATGTGTACAACTGGGTTTTATAGTAATTCGCCCTGTTTGTTAACTAAAAAAGAAATTAATATGCTATAACGATATTATACATATTTATACCGCTGTAAACCGCACTGTGGCATATATATTGACCACTTATTGAAAGGTAACTATTTGTAAATATGGACCGTAACGTTTTTTTAGTGTTAGAAAAGGATACGCAATCGTTGCTGTTTCTATTAACATCATTAAAACAGTTTTATACTGAAAAAAGTCACTATACCGCCTTAGACTATGTTAATGGATCAATTATTGCAGGTAATAATTCGTTAAAAATAATTGACAGGCAACTAACTGAACTAAAGACGGCTTGTTGAGAAAAAAGGGATTTTTGATTGCGGCTAAATATTGCTAATTTTAAAGACTTACTAATACCTAATTAATACTGACTTGTTATGTGCAAACTTGTAGTAATTGATGACAACCCAACAGATCACTATATTATGCAGAGACTCTTGCATAATAATTACAACTGTGAACAAGCCACTTATACTTATGATGGCCGGTTGGTTTTAGATTATTTAGAAGAAAACAAAGAAACAGGCTCGTTGCCGGACGTGATTTTTTTAGACCTTGACATGCCGGAACTAACTGGCTGGGAGTTTTTGGACGAATTGGAAACCTTTAACGCAGGAGCTAAAAAAAGTGTACAGGTGCATATCATGAGCTCTTCGATACGCTCGGCAGATGTTTTTCATTCGAAAAAATATGCCTGTGTTAATTCATTTATGACTAAGCCGCTATCAAAAGACCTCGTGAATAAGGTCTGTCAGCAGGCAACCCCGTTACGTAACGGGCATTTGGGACTATCGTGATTTGAATATAAATAAATTGTTTTTGAGCAACAGGAGGCAGGGAAAGTTTGAAAAAACTTTCCCTTTGCTTTTTTAAGGGGGCGGGTGTAATATATCATAACAAGTTTAAACCAGGAAACGGTTTGGCGATAAGAATAATATAATATGAAGTCTTGGACGATAGTTAGAGTTATTATTGGTGCATTTTTTATAATTATTGGAGTTCTTTTATTTATATTTTTAAGGGAATTGAATGACCCGGAAATAGAAGGAGATTCAGGAAGAATCGGTTTAGATTCATATTTTATATCCTTTATTCTCATAATAATTGGGGTAATTATTCTATTTATTCCAAAAAACAATAAAAATTCAAACCGGGACAAAACCGATTTTTGACTCTATTATACCAGTCCGCTTTTTTCCCTTATTTTTGCCGCAATCATGGCCATCCGCAACAAACTATACTTTGCTTCCGATTTTCATTTAGGCACCGGCACTTATGCCAAATACCGCGAACGCGAGGCCCGCGTAGTGCGCTGGCTCGACGCTATTAAAACAGATGCTGCCGAAGTTTTTTTGATGGGCGATGTTTTTGATTTTTGGTTTGAGTATAAAACTGTAGTGCCTAAAGGATATATCCGTTTCCTGGGGAAATTAGCCGAACTGACCGATGCCGGCGTAAAACTTTACTTTTTTAAAGGCAACCACGATATGTGGATGTTTGATTATTTTGAGAAAGAGCTTAACGCAACCATCATCAGCAATGAACTGGAGATTGAGCGCAACGGCAAAAAGTTTTACCTGCACCATGGCGATGGCCTGGGGCCGGGAGATAAGTTTTATAAGATGCTGAAGAAGATTTTCCGTAGCAAACTTTGTCAATGGCTATTTGCACGCATACACCCTAACCTGGGTGTTGGCATAGCTAACCGGTGGTCGAGGGGCAGCCGGATAGCCAGCGAGAAAAATGAAAATCATAAGCCCGGCCAGCAGGAATGGCTGGTTACCTACAGCCGCGAAGTGCTGGAAACACATTTTTATGATTACCTGGTTTATGGCCATCGGCATTTGCCTTTGGATATTCAGTTAAATGATAAAACCAGGTATATTAACCTGGGCGAGTGGGTAATAGCAAATACCTATGCTGTTTTTGATGGGGAGAGGATGGAATTGAAGTATTTTGAGAAGTAGAAATCTATCGGTGTAAATGATTTTGCATGTTGGTTATCCACCAGCAAAGGGCGACCACGAGGGATCGCCCCTACCAAATATTGCCATCTACAAATGCAGATATCCGTAGGGGCGCACCCTTGTGGTCGCCCAAGACGCAAAGGGTTTTCTTCATCGACCGGGTATTTTAAAAACGATTTACCTATAATCTTCATCACCCGTTTTATCCCCTCAAATAAATTCTATACCTTAGGCTGTCAATAAACTTTATCAATTTGTTAGTTAAAACATTTGGCAGTGCGGTGTACGGTATCGAAGCAATTACCATCACCATCGAGGTTAATATCAGCGGCGGGAGCAAACCATTTTATTTGATAGTTGGCTTGCCCGACAATGCTGTGCGCGAATCCATGCAGCGGGTTGAAGCTGCCCTGCAAACCAATAATTTCCGCATGCCGCGGCAAAAAATCATCGTAAACATGGCGCCTGCCGATATCCGCAAGGAAGGTTCGGCGTATGACCTGCCCATCGCTATAGGCATACTCGCAAGCTCGGGCCAGCTGGAAAACGAAAATCTTGATAAATACATTATTATGGGCGAATTGTCGCTTGATGGCGGCCTGCAACCTATAAAAGGCGCTTTGCCCATTGCCATACAGGCCCGCAAGGACGGCTATAAAGGCTTCATCCTGCCTAAACAAAATGCCCGCGAGGCTGCCATAGTTAATGACCTTGAAGTTTATGGTGTTGAAAATATTACCGAAGTCGCGGGATTTTTTAACGGTAAGGTAGAACTAACCGCCGAAGTGGTAAACACCCGCGAAGAATTTTATAAAAGCCTCACCAGCTATGATAGCGACTTTAGCGAAGTACGCGGACAGGAAAACATTAAACGCGCCCTTGAAATTGCCGCCGCAGGCGGGCATAATGTAATACTGATAGGCCCACCCGGCGCAGGCAAAACCATGCTGGCACGCAGGCTGCCATCTATTTTGCCGCCGCTGAGTTTATATGAATCTTTAGAAACCACCAAGATACACTCGGTAGCGGGCAAGCTCGCCGCATCAGATGCATTGGTAACCACGCGGCCGTTTCGGTCTCCGCACCATACCATAAGTGATGTTGCGCTGGTTGGTGGCGGCAGCAACCCGCAGCCGGGCGAAATTTCGCTAGCGCACAATGGCGTATTGTTTTTGGATGAACTGCCTGAATTTAAGCGCAGCGCCCTTGAGGTAATGCGCCAGCCGCTGGAAGAGCGCCGGGTAACTATTTCACGCGCAAAGTTTACGGTTGATTATCCCAGTTCATTTATGCTTGTCGCGAGCATGAACCCCTGCCCTTGCGGCTACTTTAACCACCCCGAGAAGGAATGTATCTGTCCGCCCGGCACGGTACAAAAATACCTGAGCAAAATATCCGGCCCGCTGCTCGACCGTATTGACCTGCATGTAGAAGTAACCCCCGTTAACTTTACCGAACTGGCCAGCGACCGCCTCGCCGAAAAAAGTGAACTCATCCGCGACCGCGTTATAAAGGCCCGCGACATACAAGCCGAACGTTTCGGCAACAAGCCCGACCTGCATGCCAACGCCCAGATGAGCCCCCAAATGGTACGCGACATTTGTAAAATAAGCCCCGCCGGCCAAAACCTGCTCAAAAAAGCAATGGAAAAACTTGGCCTCTCTGCCAGGGCCTATGACAGGATATTAAAAGTATCGCGCACCATTGCTGACCTGGCCGGAACCGAGGAAATACAGTTGGAGCATTTGGCCGAGGCTATAAATTTCAGGAGTTTGGATAGAGAGGGGTGGGCGGGGTAGGTGGAATAATGAACACTCAATATCGAGTGGTGAATAATAAAGTGAAAAATCGCATTCTATATACATTATTGAATATTTGAGCCAGGTGTACGATAATAACGTACAACTGAGGCTTGAGCAAAAGATACGCAACTTATTTAGGAACTGTCCGAGAAAACCGGACACTTTAAAATGGGCGTTGGCTTCCAAAGTGCAAGATTCAGTTGGTTACAATTTGTAACCAGCTAAAAGTGCTGTTGGTGGCGGTGGAGACACAGTCTCCAGGCATAGTTGCATAATTGTTCGCAGTTGGAAACTACGGATAGCCAGTAGCCAGCAATAAAACAATAAAAAATGAAAAGAAATAGAATATTTATTTGGATGGGTGCAGTATTTTTATTGATGGCGCTAAGCTTCGTAAGCTTAGACTTAATTTTTGAACATGAATCGCAGTCTCACGAAAGTTTTGTCAAGTCACATAAAAAAATGTATTGTTACGAGACCTATTCCGGGCCGCCGAATCCAGTCCTATTTGTAACGGACGAAAAGGACATAGACTCCATAAAAGAATATTATGAAAAGATCGAACATGGGAACCTAAATGCAACATTTAACTTTCCTCCATCTTTTGTGCCTGCTAACCAACAGGTTTATGTCCTATCTTATGATAGAGATTCATCCGTGGCTAAGATCGAGTTCTATTATCTGGTCAGGGGGTACCTCAACTCGGCAGCGGGATATGTGTATGCGCATACTTTACATAAAGATTCCACGAAAATGCGACTCAAGAAATACTAATCCGGACGAGATGTGCCCAGCTAACAGTACGCAACTGTGTAGCCGGTTAAAAATTTAATTGCAACCATAAAAATGGAACTCAACAAAAACAAAAGGATAGCGATAATGGCGATAGCGATTTTGCTGGGTGTGTTAATCGCCGCTTATCTACTGTACAAGCCATATACTCCATTTATAAATTACTATCCTTACATTAATGGTTCTGTCTCTCTTTTCGCAGGGCTGTACTTTTTTCTGCTTTCCTTCGGGATTTATAAACCAAAATATAAAACAGCAGAGCAAGCGGTAAAAGTTGATGATCTGTTAAAAAAGTGGGGCGGCCTTTGGAAGCTTTGTTCAATAGTTATGATCTTGTTTGGGGCATATAATTTAATTTGGCACGACCCGGATATGTACCGTATTAGTAGCACGGTTGAAAATAACAAATGGACTGGTAAAGACAGGACGAAGCTCTTAAAGATTTATATAACCAGCCTTGGCTCAAAAGACAAAAAGCATCCCCAATTAACGGTTGACTACTGTACATGTTCGGTGGATATGATAATGAAGCGACTGACAAGGCAGCAGTATATTGACGACCTTGCATTACCAAAAGACGAGCAAAATAATATTTTCGGACCTATAGTTAAAGATTGTGCGGCTGTTTATCGTCGTCGTGTTGATAGTGTTGAGAAGATACAGAAATAATGTAACCCTATGCAAAAAGCTAAACAGTTCAAAACTATTATGGCCCGGTTAAGGAACGCAGCCCGGCTAATCGCTCCCATCGTTTTTTTGCTGGCAATCAGCACTGTGGTAATTGCGCAAGTAAAAAAACATAACATAATTGGTTTATGGCAGGTCGATAGCCCACAAACGGGTGATGCATTGCTTGCAAATTATAGATTTTTCCCAAATGGAACTTTTAAGTATACGCTCAACGCATATGATGACAGGGGGCGCATAGCGCAAGCAAGAGGGACTTACAAATTAAAAGGCGATACATTAACTATTATTATAAAATCGCGGATTGAAAGGGTCGGTGGTGAATTGGTTGGGGGCAGCATGGGTTTTCAACAGGAAGAAATAGTATTGGAAGGTGGAAAAAATATCGAAGTAAAACAAAAAGACTTGACCCCGATAGTATTGTTAATTGATTGGTTCAACAGTAAAGGCGTTAAAGGATTTAAGGTTCAGAATAATAAATATTTCCAAATCTCAGCAGATCCTCACAAAGACGAAGAGTTATAATTTTTAAGCGGTAGCTTTTAACATCAGCGTACATAAGGAAACGTTTCCTATTTCCCCCCTGTCCAAGCGGTAGATGATGCAGATAATTATTTAGTTCCGCGACCAGTTAAATTTTGTTTTTGTACATTAGTGTTATAATTAGTAAACGATGAAAAAGCACACTGTTATTGAAACCCTTGATTCGTTTGAAGATGAGTTTGATGCGGAAAGACTGATAGAAAAGTTATTATTTGTTGAAAAGGTTGAAAAAGGGCTGAAAGATGTTGAGGAAGGCAGGGTTATAGATTATAAAGAAGCTAAACAAAAGTTTTTTGATAAGTGGAGCAAGTAACCATCGTTATTACGGAATCTGCCTATAATGACCTGGAAGATATTGAAAATTACATATCACAGGACTCACCATTGATGGCAAGAAGGTTCATCAACAAAATTTTCGATAGGATTGATCAATTATATAATTATCCTACGTCCGGCAAACCTGTTCCCGAAATAAAGGACAGATCAATCAGGGAATTACTGCTTAATAAGTACCGGATCATTTATAAGGTAGTTGATTAGTAGCATATCGATATTATTCGTATTGTTCATGGCTCCAGGCTTTTGGACATTGAAATTTAGGGGCACCGATTGTGCGGGCATAGCCTAAACCTATGCCCAAAAACCTTTTACCCTGATTTGATGAGGAAAGTAGCCCAGCCCTTTTAAAGCTCTGCGGAGCTGGCTTACCATTGTATCATTGCCTGCGAGGTAGAAATAGGTGTGCGTGTTGCAAAATCCCTGCTCCTTTACCCAGCGGACCATATTTTCAATTCCGTATGCATCATCACGGGCAATAGTCTCAAGCGGTGATTTGAAATACCGGGAAAAAGCTTCGCGATGCGTGCCGCATACCATGCTGACCAGGCCCATAAAGCGGGTAACCGGGTAAACCATTTGTTGCAAAGCCAGCAAATGGCCTACGCTGCTTTCGTCGCCCATACCGACGATCAGCGAAGTTGGGTCAGGTGTATGGTGAGTAGTTTCTATTTTCAGGTAATGTACCGCATCGTTTTGCCTTAAATTCCTCGCCCAATAACTGCCCTGGCCGGAATGGGACGTATCGATCAACAAGGTACAGGTGTGCGTTTCGGCATCCCATAAACTGGGGGTGTAGTCCCGGAAGGTAAGGTCATTAACCCTGAATTTGATATAAGGAATTTCCGACCACTGCCGCATATCGGCTTCAGGCAAATGCAGGTCGATTTCGACCATTGTTGACGGCTCCCAATACCTCACTTCCAGCACCCGGCCATTCTTTAATAAAGCCGGTTCGATCAAACGCCCGGCGCGTTTTTTGAAATCTTGTAAAAAGGTTGTTTCCATATTAGTTTTTGTTAGTAGTTCAGACGATTGGGAAACAAAAACATTTTAGCCCTTTGTGAGATTTAAAAAAAGTATAACATTCCGCGCGCCTGTTTAAGCAGCAAGCTTAAACAGGCGGCGTAAACAAGGATAGTTTCCTATTTCCCAGCTTATGTAAAAATAATATAGCGATAACAAAACGGGTGCCCGGTCTTCTTAAACCTTAGCTGTAATTACCTATCTTAATTTTAAATAACAAAGGCTATTTAAATCAATCACACCATGAAATTCTTTATCACAATTCTCGTCCTGTTAGCTGGCTGTTTGCCGGCAATAGCGCAATCCCCGGTTACCAACAAAAAAACAGATACAGCAAAACAAAAATATATGCTTCAATATGATCCCGGTGTATTACGGGTAAAAGGTAATTCGTTGCCGATTGGCATTGTGTCCATTTCAGAAAAGGGGCAGCGGTCGCAAACAAAAGGATTTTTAAATGGCACCGATAACTGGTCGAAATATAAAATAGACGTAGATAGCGGGAGTTATTCAGGGGGCAAAATTAAGATCAAAGGAAGCGGAAACGGGTATAAGAAAGGAGACTCGTTAACAGTAACTGTTTATACCAAAAAATGGTTTTTAGGCGGGAGGGGTAAGTTATTGTTCAGTCAAAAAATACCCTATGATTACGAAACAAAGATAAGTGTTTTAACCACCGGTAATTTTTCGAAAGCGCCGGGCGACCATGTACAGTTTGGTGTCAGAACATACTACGATAATAAAATGTTTATCGATAAATGGGCCCCGGCGAAGAAGAATTTAAAAGATTTTGCATTCAAATTTAACGGTGTCCACATCTCAAAATCAAAAGGCGATTTAAAAATTGATAATGACCCAACCAAAATCAGCAATGATAAAATAAAGTTGATAGCCTCATTGATAAAAAATGCCGCCATAACAGACACCCTTAATGTTTTGCTTGATTATGTCGCAAGTTATCAATGTAATATTCTATCTAACGGGGCAGGGCATGATTTAAATGTTACCGCGGCCATTCATCACGATTCAATTATTAATGCGCAATTGTTAACAATCCAGGTAAGTGATGCCGCTACACATAAAATCTATAATTATTGGGTTAATACAAATGGTGGTTCGATAACGATTTTGAGCAAAGGGGCAGATGGGAGCGGTGGCTTAAATGGCTTGGATGGCTTGGCCGGTTCGCAGGGATCGCCGGGAGCAGTTTCAATTGACACGGAAACTACAACCAATGCCGACGGTACAACTACCACAACCACTAATACAGTAACAGGCCCGGGTGGCGACGGAGGAAATGGCCAGGATGGGGGAAACGGCCAGGATGGCGACGCAGGCGGTGACGGCGGAAATATTATTGTCAATTATTCGCCGGCGGTGACCCCATTTCTTAGCCTGATTAAAGTAGTTAGTGCCGCTGGCAGTGGTGGATCGGGCGGTAACGGCGGCAGAGGTGGCATGGGCGGAAGCGGAGGCTTCGGAAATCCGAACGGCAATGCCGGTTCAAATGGCCTGGATGGCCGTGGCGGGTTTGACGGACATGACGGGCGCCAGGGAACTGTTACTTTTACAATGGTTGGTTCAGTAAACTAAAAATGGTGGTCTGAATTAGGATTGGTAGGATTTTAGGACCCGTCCAGCTGTCTGTACTGTGTCTACTGATTTCAGTCTGATCGATTACCTCCCTGGCGCACATAGTCATCATTCAATCCCTTTCCACTAAGAATTTGCGGTATATATTTTTCAACCCTTGCCTCGCGGGTTTTGGATTGTTTGGGTGCAGCAAAATGCAGCAGGTAAGCCCGTTGCCGGCCGGGCGTTAATGCATAAAAAGCAGTTTTTAAGGCGGGGCTTACATCTAACTTAAGTTGAAATTCTTCTGGGATAATAAAATCCGCAGTTGTTTTAAGAACCACCTGCAACCCGGCTTTTTCTACTTCGATGGCTTCATAAATATAGGCTTTCAGTATGGGTTCAAGCTTTATTATTTCATGAACATTGTTGAACTTGATCCAGCGACCGGATTGCGTATGCTCCCCGGGTTTTATCAGCAGGCCTTCGGCATCATATAATAAGGCGCCTTTAAAAAAACTAAGTGCGCAGTGGTCTTTTAATTCGCCCATTATAACTATGTTACGGTTGTGGAACGTGTAACAGGGCTGATCCCACTTCAATTCTTCGGTAAGCCCGCAATCGAGACAGATCATGCGTAACCGTTCCAATTCTTCAGGCCACTTTTCGGATTTACTCAAAAATACATCTACCTGGGCATTCATTTTATTTATTAATGTGAGTTGGTATTACTGTTATGCCTTTGTAGCAACCCCGAAGCAATGGGAGTAGCCATCATCGTCAATCAAAAAAAATTCTGTTTGCCCATAGTCTCTCTCTTCAATATCCGACACTTCATATCCATACTGCTTCAAACGCTCCCATGTCTTATGCAGATCAGCCAACGCCCAGTAGAGCTGTATGCCGTTATAGTCATCTGGCTTTATCGGCGTCCCTGCCCGCTGGTTAAGCCAAAAGTATGTATGTTCGTTGTGAACCATGCAGCCTACCAGCCTGCCCTCATGTCTCATTTCCCGGTCGCTTGTAAGGCCAAGCGCTTCCACCCAAAAGCGCAGGCTCTTCTCAAGATCAGCGCTGGGAATTACAGGTATGCACGATTTAATGGTCATATGTATATTTTTCGTATAACATTGGTAACGGCTCGCTTTAGCGGTAATAGCTCAAATTTCGAAAATTAGTTGTTCTATTCTTTTCTTATTTCATACAATAATTCAACCATTCCGTTTTTGTAGGCTGTAACATTTTTTAGGTGTAGTGCTTGTCCTTGCCCTATTTGATCAAAAAATGGTATGCCGTCACCCAAAATAACAGGTAGAATTGACTGCCTTATTTCGTTCGCCAATTTTAACCGGATAAAATCTTTGACAAGCGCAGCGCCGCCTACAACCCAAACATTTTTATAGTTTGGTTTTAAACGATCATTCACAAGTTTTTTCAGGTCGCCCGAATAAATTTCAACGTTCTTCCTGTCAACCGGCAGGTTTCTACGCGTTAATACGATTGTTGGGATGTCTCCGTAAACCCACCCATAAGATTTTGAAAGTTCCAAAGCGTGTTCATAAGTCCGGGAACCCATTACATAGCAGTCTATTGTTTTAAGAAACTCCTCCGCCTCTTGTTCAGTAACATTAACCCCTTTTTCGTAGTTGTCAGATGTCTCAAACCACGAAATACTATTGTCTTTTTTGGCAATATAGCCGTCAAGACTTGAAACCATGTGTATTGTTACTTTAAATGAGCCTGTCGCCATCTATGTGTTATTTGCTATTTATGAGGTAATCAAATTTAACAGCTTTTACAAGCGGCCAACTTCACCGCTCCCATCTTTCGACCTGTAGTTTAATCCCGCTGTAGTCCCGCAGCTGGCGTCCACAGTAACGCCGGTTATGGCCGCAGCCATATCGGAGGCCAGGAAAACTGCCGTGTTGGCAATATCAGCCATCGGGGGTAGTTTTTTGAGCATGCTGTCGTTTTGCATTTTTTCCAGCACGACTTTCATGGCATCCGGGTGGGCAGCTATTGCCTCGGCAAATACGTTTGAATCGGGCGAGCCGGCGGAGCGGATATTCACCACCCGTACGCCGTACTTGCCAATCTCACCAGCCAGGTTGCGCGAAAAACTTTCCATAGCTGCACAGGCGGGAGCAAAACCGGCCGTAAAAGGGTAGCCGATGCCGCCGGGCGTAGCCGTTAGCGATAAAATAACGCCAGAGCCCTGTTTCATCATCACCCTGGCGGCGGCAGTATCGGTAATAAAATGGCTTTGCATAGCAATGGCCGAAGGGCGCGCAAAATCGACGGTAGAAATATCCACGAGAGGCAGGTTTTGCACCACTTGCAGGTCGATGAGGTTGAATACAATATCGATACTGCCGGCCTGTTGTACAACAGCATTAACGTAGTTGTTTACGGCGGTTTCGTCCATCGCGTCTACTTGCACGGCTTCCGCGCGGCCGCCGGAAGCTGTTATTTCACCGGCAACTTTTTGTACCGCAGCAAGTGTACGGCCTGAAAGGAACACGCGGGCGCCAGCAGCAGCGAAGGCCTTGGCAATAGTACTGCCAAGCGAACCACCGGCAGCGTAAACAATGGCGTTTTTGTTTTGAAGCATGGCTTATTGTTTTTTATTTGAAGGTAGGAAAAATTTACAAGGGTTGGAATATGGTGAGAGGATGCGTTTATCAACAGCATTTGGGGTGATGCAGTTTAAAAGAGGGGCATTCCGTTATGCTTCTGTAATATTGCCCAAGACGAGTTCGATCAGAAAGCGAATAGTATTTGTTTATTCGTTCAGTATTTCGGAATACCTCATATTATAGGTAAACACTTCCCCTATTTTCATTACTTTGCTGTCTAAAACACTTGGATCCTTGCATCCATCACAACTAATTATTTTGCAAATTATATTATAAGCTCTCTTATATTTATTCTTACCAATTATGATGGATTTTATTATGCAGCCTTTGCGGTGATGGCCGCCACTGTAACTTGAATATTCAGTTAGCGTGGTCCGATCTGTTCCATCATACTTATACCCGAAAGCATCACTAAATGGAATTTTTACGGTATCCCCTATATCCAGTTTTTTAAAAGTTAACTTGATTTGCCTCCGTATTTTGATATCTTCTTTTCCTATAGAATCCAGTTGTGGTTTATCAGGTATAAACTCCCTCGTATAACAAATTACGCCTTTCTTAAAAATTCCCTTATTATATGCTTGTAGATGAAGGTCCGATAATTTATTGAACTCCTTTAATCTAAGCCTGTCAACTTTTCTTGATGACATAAAATCATACGTACCCGCGAGCATCATCACAACCTCTATTGTATCACAGTCACCATTTAATTTAATAACCGCTCTTTCGTAACCAATGAAACTTAATAATAATATTTTTGTGTTTTGTGATATGTTTATCTTAAATCTGCCATCTTGTCCCGTCGTTCCAAGTAGTAATTTTTCGTTGTTTAGAATGCGAACGCCGGGTATCACATCCACATCCTCTGTAGCAATGACACGACCGTATATAGTCCTCATTTGTGCAGTTAGCCCGTCGCTAAAGCAAAGTAGAATTGCCATAAATATGATTGTGAACCTCATTATTATCTTGCAGCTAATAGGATTGTTATTTTTGGCGGCAATAAATTAGACCATTTAAATGTATAAAAAATAATTTTCTACCCGATCTACTCATCGTCTATCCCCTTCCCAGCCAAAATTTGCGGAATATATTTTTCAACCCTGGCATAGCGGGTTTTGGATTGTTTGGGTTGCGAAAAGTAATACAGGTATCCTCTCTGCCGACCCGGCGTTAAAGCCTCAAAAGCAGTTTTTAGTGCGGGGATATGATCTAATTTACTTTGAAATTCTTCAGGAACATTATATTCGGCAGTGGTTTTATGGACTACTTTTAAACCCGCCTTTTCTACTTCAACGGCTTCATATATATAGGCTTTCAGGATGGATTCCTGCTCAGTTACGTCGAGGAGATTGGTGAACCGCACCTGCCGCCCCGACTGCACATCCTTCGTTTGCTGGATCAGGATACCGTTGGCATCGTTTAACAAGGCGCCTTTGAAAAACAAACAGGCACAGTATTCTTTAAACATATGTATCAAAACAATGTTGCTTCCTTCAAAAGTATAACAGGGACAACCCCATTTCAACTCTTCGGCCAGTCCGCAGTCAAGCGCTATCATTCTCAATTTTTCAATTTCTTCCTGCCACTTTGTGGCTTTGTTAAAGTAAAAATCAACTTTAGGATTCATTGTCTGCTTCATAATAGTATATGTTTTTATTCGATGTTAGCCGCGACGGTTATCTGGATTAATTTCTGGCGGCACAGTAAAGTTATAAAATGTTCGGGGCTTGTTGAAAATCATCTCCAACAAGCCCCGAATTTACTTTTTTATGTAATGCTGCTGGGTTTCTGCTACCATTGCTTCATAATATTGAACATCCAGCGGATGCCAAAACGGTCTTTGCAGGTGCCCCAGTATCCCCAAAACTCATCATGCGGCGCCACGCCATCTGCTCCGCCTTCCGATAGTAGGGCATACATGCTGTCGGCTTCTTCTTTGGTGTCGGGGCTCAGGCTGATAGTAAAATTGTTGCCTTCTACTAATTTATGCCCCATACTTTCCAGCATATCGGTACCCATTATTTGTATGCCGCCAATGATGGGCAGGGCCATATGCGCTATTTTGTTTTGGTCGTCTTCGGAGAGTGCCGGTGCGCCTGGCTGCGGCGGTGCATCTTTAAACCGCATTACTGTTGAAAATTCGCCACCGAATACTTTTTTGTAATGGTTAAATGCCTCTTCGGCATTACCCTGAAAATTTAAATAGATTGCTACGCTTGCCATGGTTTTATTGTTTTTAAATGGTTAATACGAATTGAGAGTCAAGAATCAAGAGCCAGGAGTCAAGATAATAGCCACATAATGGGCAATCCCATTAAAGAGATAAAACTAATCAGACTACCGGTGCAAATTCCCCTGTATCAATGATTCTTGCTGTTTTATCTTGACTCTTGATTCTTGGCTCTTGATTCTTTATTTAAGTTTATTAATTAGCTTCAATTATTTTCCTGGTCGCTGGCCGCAAATACCATGATAACACGGTAAAAATGGCAAATACAATCGGGGCAATTATTTGCGGTTTGATATCATTGCTGGCAATATGCGAGATCACCGCGCCCGTCATTGTAAAAAATATACCCGCGTACGCCCATTCCTTAAGCAGTTTAAATCCTGGCACCAATATCGCAATAACGCCCAGCATTTTCCAAATGCCAATGAACGCTATAAAATAAGTTGGGTACCCAAGAGGCTTAAACCCCTCTATTGTCTGTTTTAGCAACAGCGCCTGGGTTAAGCCACCAAAAAAAATACAGAAGGATAATATTCCAGTAATTATCCAATACCAAATTAGCTTTCTCTTTTCCATTTTTAATTTATTTTACGGTTTTTAATAGTTCCTCCATCCGGTTATGCGCCATGTTTATGCCCTGTGCAAAGGGCAACTTCAGTAATTGGTCTCTTACTGCGACAGATTCATAAATTACATGCATATTCAGTTTGCTGGTGTTTTCTGTAAGAGGTTCAAAATCGTATACCTCAAGTTGAACACCAAAAGGAGCATTTTCCAATTCAAACGTCCTTATCATTTTCCTGTTGGGGCTAAGTTCGTGAATTACCCCGTTTGAACGCATTACCACTTTTCCCTGGGCATCGGTTGACTCCAATTGATAACTGCCATGCTTTTTACCTTCAAATTTCAGCACTTTAGCTGTTGTATGTGGGTTAGACATCCATTGCTCTATAATGCCTGGCTCAACATGTGCTATGAAAAGCAGTTCTACCGGCAAATCAAATTCCCTTGTGATCACTAAATCGTGCTTGCCGTCTTCGGCATTGATTTTTGTTTTTCGTTCCATGATATATTATTTTTTTGCTGTGTACGCTTTCATTATGGCTTCCAAGGCATTAAACCTTTCATCCCACATCTTGCGGAATGGTTCGATAAAGTCGGCTACCTGTTTCATGTTTTTTGCATTAATGTAATAGTAAATTTCCCGGCCGTTTTGTTTTTGTTCAAGCAACTCGCATTCGGTAAGTATTTGCAGGTGTTTTGAAACTGTCGGTCGGGCAGTGTTAAAATTGGCAGCTATGGCTCCGGCAGTCAGAGATTGCGAAGCGACCAACAACAGTATAGCCCTTCGTGTCGGGTCGGCTATGGCTTGAAATACGTCTCGTCTTAAATTCATCGTGTAGCTATTTGACTACAAATATATATGTAGTTATTTAACTACGCAAATTTTTTTTAATTTTTTTTGATGTTGTTTTAAACCGGTAAAGGGCGGCTTAGCTGCGTACCGCAACCATATCAATGTTATTACAATGAATTTTAAGCTAAAATCATAATTCTATTTATTTTTAACAGTTATAACCAAAACAGGGTTAAAGCCGCTTAGTAACTTTATGCATAAACCAGGCCATAGGACAACGAATACCCCGATGAAGAAAACCCGGGTGATATGCATGTTGTTTATCATTATGGCTGGATGCGTGATGTATACGCGCGGCGGGCAGCCGCAAATACCCGAAAAGGAAATTGCGCACCGGATTGTCATGCAGATTGACAGTTTTTCGACCCTAATTACTAACCAATTGCTGCCTGCGGCCCTGGACCGCCAGGCAGACCCCGAAAGACTGCGGCAATTGTTTTTGGAAAGCCGCATGGCGTATAAAAAATTTGAATGGGCTGCCGAATACTTTATGCCTACCACAACCCTTAACGTAAACGGCCCCCCGGTACCAGAGGGTGAACCGGATGGGCGGGTACTACTACCCAGCGGCCTGCAGGTAATCGAAGCTGATTTATACCCCCGGTACGATCCGGCTAAACGGCAGGAAATTGTGAGCCTGCTGCGGTCGTTGATTGCAGATTGTACTAATTACAGGAGCTACTATCAACACGCTACGATTTTAAAGTGGCAGGTATGGGATGCAGCCAAACTTGAGGCTTTCCGCGTACTGACCCTCGGCATTACGGGCTTTGATAACCCGCTTGCTAAAAACGGCCTCAACGAATCGGCCGGGAGCTTGCGTGGCGTAAGCGAGGTGTTAGCCGGTTATCCGGCTGATGATGACAATTTAAAGCTGACATTTGGCAAGGCAATCCTCTATCTCGAAACGAATGCCGATTTTGACAATTTCGACCGGGCTGTATTTATCGCTGATTATGGCAACCCTTTGACGGCTGCCATAAACCGTGTACAACAAAGTTTAAACCTGTCGCAAATTCGTGGCCGGCGCTTGTTAAGGCAAAATGCTGCTACCCTTTTTGACCCCAGCGCCTTTGATGCATCGGCTTATACCGCGTACCCTGAAGACACCTCAACGGCGAATAAAATAGCGTTAGGCAAAAAACTATTTTTCGATCCGGGGCTATCGGGCTCCGGCACCAGGAGCTGTGCATCCTGTCACCAGCCCGACAAGGCTTTTGCAGATGGCATCGTCAAAAACACCGTATTGGGTAGCCAATTACTGCTGAAAAGGAATACCCCAACCCTGCTTAATGCCGCATTTCAGCCTGTTCAGTTTGCCGATATGCGGGAAAATACCCTGGAAGGGCAGGCGCGGGATGTTATAGAAAACAAACTGGAGATGCACGGATCATTAAAACTGATCAGCGCCCGGCTATCGCATGACACAGTTTATAGCAGGCTTTTTGCAGCAGCCTACCCCAAAAGCGAAGGGACCGGAATTGGGCAAAAGGAAATAACAGGTGCAATAGCCGCTTACGTAAGGACGCTAAGCGTATTGAACAGCCGGTTTGACGCCTATATGCGGGGAAACCGCTCGGCGATGGCTGCAGACGAGGTGAGCGGCTTTAACCTGTTTATGGGCAAAGCCAGGTGCGGCACATGCCACTATATGCCTTTGTTTAACGGGGCGCTGCCCCCATTGTATGAAAAAATGGATGCGGAAGTGATCGGGGTGCCTGCTGATCCGAAAGGCGGGCAGATTAACGATGACCGGGGCAGAAATGCAATTACACATGCCACTGTAGATGACCATGGGTTTAAAACACCCACTATCCGAAATGCCGCCAAAACAGCGCCCTATATGTACAATGGCGTTTTCGCCAGCCTGGAGGAAGTTATTGATTTTTACGATAAGGGTGGCGGCGCCGGTATGGGTATAAATATACCGAACCAAACTTTATCGCCCGAACCGCTAAAGCTTTCGGTAAAAGAAAAGGCGGAATTGATTGCATTTATAAAATGCCTGGATAACCAATAATTATTATCCAATTGTTGCGTTTTCAGCCTATTGTTAAAATATAGGTTCAGTTTTCGCGGATTAAAAAATCCACTTTGGTTTAGGTCGTGGATTGGAAGTTCCGACCAACGGTTATTCTTTAAGAAATTTCCGAGCTTGAACAGGAAACTTCTTAATAATCCATTCTAACACATCAAGTTGATCACTGGAAGGCGCACGCCTTATTTGGGCTAATAATTTAATCGCTTGCGGTCGGTTCAATGTAAGATTGGATGCACCCTCATTGCAAACAGAACAAATTGCCTGAAGATTTCCTGGTTCATCTGTGCCACCCATTGATTTGTCTATAATATGGCCGATATGAAGTCTTGTTTTTCTGTTCGCGTCATAGGGGTTAGGTTCGCCTGCCGCAGCGCCGCACATCTGGCACGTAAAACCGTTCCTATCCAATACAAAAGCCCTGGTTTCTTTCGAAATTCCTCTTTCAAATGACGGAACAGGCTTAAGATCCACGAGCATATATTCGCCGGGCTTAAGTGTGCTCCTGTCATTGTGGGTAACTATATTCATGCCCTCCTCATTACGCAATTCGCGAACGCGACGCCCCCATTCACTTGTTCCGGCAATTTCCCTTAACGTATCCGAATCAAGCACAACACCCACATTCTCAATAAAATAATCACGCAGCTTCGTTCTCGATCCTTGTCCTTTCGGTGCTTTTTTGTTCATAAGATTTTAACGCACTAATAATCGATTCACCAACAACTTTGGCAACAGGCGGGGGAAAAGCATTTCCCACTTGACGGTATGCCGGCGTTTTTTTTCCGGCAAATTTCCAGGTTGGCGGAAATCCTTGTATTAGAGCTGTCATCTGTAAGGTCAAACGTGGCATTCCGGTGAAATCAGCTCTTGGTGGCGAGTCTGCAAGACCTTTTCCACAAATTCCCAAATTGGCCCATGCTTCTTTTGCCCTGGTAGGTCCCAGGTCAGCACCGCCATGTTTTTTTGAACCACCGACCAGGGTTGGTGCTATACTACTTGCTTTATTTAACCAACCGGAGGCATTCCAACCTAATGAGGTAATTTCCTCGTACAAAAGCTGACCCACAGATGGAACAATAAATTTGCTTTTTTCTGGCCAGGTAAATGAATTGAAATATTCGTTTTTTAACGCGACCAGAATTGCCCGCGGCCTTAACTGGGAAACTCCATAATCGGAGGAATTAATTAACTTCCAGCTACATTGGTAGCCCAAACTATTAAGTTCAGCAATAATTTGATTTCGGTAATTTTCAAACTTAACAGAAAGTATTCCCTTCACGTTTTCAAGCATCACCGCTTTAGGTGAACACTCGCGCACCAATCTTAAAGCTTCAGGAAACAAATCCCGCTCGTCATCTTTTCCTAATTGTTTACCAGCAATTGAAAATGGAGGGCAAGGTACGCCACCAGCCAAAAGATCGACTCCTTGATATTTAGCAGCAGAGAAATTTCTTACATCCTTTTCAACAATATTCCATTCCGGTTTATTATACCTTAATGTCTGGCAGGCCAAGTGTTCCAACTCGACTAAAGCCAAGTGTTCGAAACCAGCCTGATCTAAGCCGATTGCCTGCCCGCCTGCTCCCGCACATATTTCAACTGAAGTAAATATTCTTGACATATAGGCAAATATAATCTCTTTATTCAATTCTTTTTATTTTATGAAAGCTAATTTTATTAGCAAGCGGCATTTTATTAACATAAGAGATTATGTGAGCCTATCGAAGAAATTAATTTATGTTAAAATACAACCGTTCAAATTTTTCTGTGCCTGTAGGTTGCATCTATATTCCCAAGGCCACAAAAATAAATTTATCGTTTCAGCGTTGTAATAATTTAATAACACAACAACAAACACAACCGAAAAAAATCTCTCCTCAACCAGAAAGCTAATCTACCTCACCCCATCCCAATCCGTCCGAAACGGTGAGGCCGGTAAACCTACCCCGTTATACAAATTGCACACCGGGTTATTAGCCCAGGCATACCGAACGGCAACAGGGTTGGCAACATCGTTACTGGTTACTATTACTTTATTGCCGGATATAGTAGCCCGTGCCGGGTAGAATTTTTTATCGGCGCCGGCAATGGTAAACCCTTTCAATGTGTCGCCTTTTGCTACCAGGCCATTGTCGGTATTGGTAAATTCCAGTTCAATTTTATTGCCCTTAATTTGCTGTGACTTATAAATTGGCCCGGAGTAGGGGATATTTTCGCTGTAGGTTTTTGCACGGGCAATTAAGGCCAGGCGGCGACCTGTTTCCTGCTTGTTTGGCGGGTGTATACGATTAGCATCGCCAATATCAATGGTTACCGCCATACCGGTATTCGGCAGGCTCAGCGTGCTTAGCTGGGCGTCGCGCAGGGCGGGCCAGTCGGCGGCAGGAGGCTGGTCGGCGGCGGTATAGTTTGCTATTTGTACAAAATAAAACGGGAAATTGCCTTCGCCCCATTGCTGCCGCCAATCGTTAATTAACAGCGGGAAGAGCAGTCGGTATTGCGTGGCCCTGTCGGCATTACTTTCGCCCTGGTACCATATTACCCCTTTTATGGTGTACGGTAAAATAGGGTTGATCATGGCATTATAAATGATCATTGGCCGGTTAGCACTGTTTGATTGCACAGGCGCCTGCGGCAACATCTTAAGCTCCCTGGCTTTTTGGTAAACCCATTGCCCGGCTAAATCGATCTGCCCGGTAGTATCAGCGGCTAACGATAATAGCAATGGCCCCTTGTTGATCCCGCCAAGGCCGCCGTTATCAAAAACACGAACCGCGATGATATTTTCGCCGGCTTTTACCAGGCTGCCGGGTATAGTATAGCTGCGTGTATAAAAAAACGCTTCGGTATGTCCAATTTCCGCCCCGTTGAAATACGAAACATCATAATCATCAACAGCGCCCATATTTAGTTTTAAGTCCCTGCCCGCCCATGCCGCGGGAATGGTCACCTTTTTCCTGAACCACATGGTACCGTCATAGTTGGGAACGCCGACTTGCTCCCAATAGGCTGGCAGGGTCATTTTTGGCCATGCAGCATCATCAAAACCCGGTTCAGCCCAAAGCAGCTTACCTTGCTGAAAGCCCGGATCCTTTACATTTATAGAATCGATCCAGGCCCTTAGTTCTGTTTGGTACTTTGCATCAAGCTTTTGCTGTGTAAGACCGCCCTCGATAGCATTTATAAATGGCGCAAAGGCAGGCATTGTTTTTAAGGCGTTGCCGCTGGTCCAGGCTTCGGCTACCGTGCCGCCCCAGGTGCTGTTGATAATGCCTACAGGTATATGTTTATTTAAAAATAAATTCTTCGCAAAAAAATAAGCCACAGCAGAGAAATTGCGTACGGTTTGCGTGCTGCATATTGCCCAACCACCCCTCGTTTGCATGTTGGTAAGGGGCGTGAAGCTCGTTTTATTCTCTATTTTCAGCATCCGTATTTCGGGGTAATTGGCGGCCTCAGCCAACTCTTGTTCAAGGTTCAGCACATCGCCATACATACCGGTTAAGGCCATCTCCATGTTTGACTGTCCCGAGCATACCCACACTTCGCCTATTAAAATATTTTGCAGGGTAGTTATTTTGCCGTCGTTAAACGTAATGGTATAAGGGCCGCCGTAAACCGGTGTGCTTACTTTTATTTTCCAGTTGCCCTGTGCATCCGCCTTAACCTGGTAGGTTTTGTTATTCCACGAAGTAATGATGGTAAAGTTTGTACCAGGAGTTTCGGTGCCCCAAAGGTTTACTTTTGTTTGCTGCTGTAAAACCATGTTATCGGTAAAACAGGCAGGCAGCGCCACCTGGGCACTGCATATATTAGCAATAAAAAGAAATAAACCGGGCAGCACTATTCTGCCGATAATCGTTTTATAAATCGTTTTAGCAACCATGCAGTAAAACTAATAAAAAATATTTAAAAGCATTATCGGGGATGTTACTTAGGTGTTTCAAAACGTTATTTTAAATCAGGAATACCTGAAAAGTTATTTTCGTACAAAACCGCGCACCTGGGCCACTGGTGGGTTTTTGGTCTTTTTTATATTGGGATTGAATTGTTTATGCATATAATTATGCAGATGAGATTTAAGAAGAGTTTTTATAATGGCGTTTATTGAAGGCTTTTTTTAAAAGGGGCCTTGTTATTAGCAATATGTACTTTATTTAATAATTAAAAATACAATTAACTGATTTTCAAATATTAACAAAAAAAAACAATCACGTGTTGTTGTGAAATGAACGCTAAGGTACCTAAAGGCGATTCACAAATACATCTCCCTACTTCCCAAACAGCACGATAACCACCCTCCTATTTTGATTTTGGTCTTCGGCGCTTAGCTCGGGGTAAACTTTGGGTTCTTTGCTGCCCAGGCCTTTGTAGCGCAGTCTTTCAGGGCTTATGCCTTCGCTTAGCAGGTAATCATATATGTATTTTGCCCGGGCCAGGGATAAATTATTCTTATTTGTATCAAAATCCAAGCCGTCCTTACCATCATATTGACAACAGATATGCCCCTGTATTTCAATTTTAAGGCCTGGATTACTTTTCAGGCAATCCTTTAAAGCCACCATATAATGTATGGCCAGCTGCCGTAAAAAATGCCGGCCGGCTATAAAAGTTAATTCTTTAAAACTCACGCTATCCCCAACATTCAATTTAGGGAGGTCGTTTATTCTTGTATAAACACTATCGTCCCCAAGTTTTCCGGTAATAACCGGGCTTTTTATGATCACCGGTTCCTTTATCGGCGTAGCCGCAACCTTAATTTTAGGTGCGGGCCTTGCAATAATTATTTCAACCCGCCGGTTAAATGGTTCGCCCAGGGGCATGAGGGTTTTTGTGGTGGCATTAACCTGTCCTTTGCCGTCGGCCACTATTTGCGTGCTTTTGGCGTGCAGACTTATCAAATAATTTTTCACCGTTTCGGCCCTGGCTCTTGATAAGGCATAGTTTGAATCCCTTTTACCCAAATAGTCAGCGAAGCCAAAAATCAGTACTGTTGTGGTATCGCTTATAAAGTAGCGAAGGGAATCGAGGGCGATTTTATGCCGGATGGTAAGATCTTTTTTGTTGATATTATAAAACAGCCGGACGGTATCCCGCTGGCATGAATAGCAGGGCATGATCTTAAGGAAGATAAACAGGCAAAGTACGTATTTAAGCTTCATTGGTTTCTCCGGTAAATTTAACAATTCCGGAATTAAAATTCCTTCTAAAACGCGACGTCGCAGTTTGCAGGTCTTTCAACCTGGCTTAGTGATAAAATCGCGTAAAAATACGTGCTCAAATGAAGTGACAGCACTGATTTATGATGAAATACGAACCTATATAATTGTATCGCCATCGGGATGACCCCGATAGGGCGTAAAATCGTCAATAAAACAGCTCAGCATATGAAAAAGGATTACGTAAACGAAAAGGCCGATAGAATGAAAGACACCAAAAAAGCAATGATATGGTTAGTTGTGCTTTTACTATTGCTGTTTACAACCATGATCAGGCTGGCAATAGGAGGGTTTTGAAGGGACTGAGACCCATCTGTCACTTCGATGCTGTATGAAACGGCCGTTGCGGCCGGGATAAAGGTTTAATAAACTGATTTATATCAATAATTAATTATTGGGGGCTGCTACAAAAGTCCATCCCTTACAGTTTTTTGTGTCCGAAAATTCTTTTACTTCAGAAGGATCACAACAATGTTGCGGATGATCCTTGTAAGGTGTACAGCAAGCAATCATTCTGATACTAACAGCAGTGACCTTTACAACTCTTTGGGCTGAAGCATCTGCCATGTTTGTGGATACTTCTTTTATTTCCCCTGTAATATGATCATTGTCGAATTTCAATTTTAAACTTGATTTAACTTTATAAATAACATCGGCGGTATCAAGTCTAATTACGGAAGATTTGTATCTAAAATTTTTACTTGATAATGTGTCTGCTTTCATCTTGAGAAATCCCTTGGATTTTAAGGTTTGCAGATCATTTATTACTGTGATTTTTTTTGTTGAATCTTGCGCAAAAGCGGCACAACAGAAAAACATTGCTGCAATTATGGTTACTATTGTTCTCATTTGAATAATTTATTAAAATATTTATCTACTTTTTCGTACAACTCTTTTGATTTTATTCCTCCAAACAGACACAAAAACATCAACGACATTGAGCGGATATTGTCGCTCTTTTGTACTAAAATTGTAGGAATTAAATAGGTGATGCCTAAAACAACAATGCCGCTGAGAAACCCTGAAATTGGCACAGAAAAATAATGCAGGTCTTCAAGCTTTTTATCATTTATAGCTACATTATTAATAACTGAAATAACGCCTCCTAACATTCCAAAAAAACATGCGGTTACTACCAGGGCGCCAAAATCTGTAAGATCATCTACCCACCAGAAAAATTTCGAGATGTTTTGATTTTTTTGAATATTTAAATAACTAAATAATTCATCTTTATTTTTAAAATTGATACCGTCATAATTCACGGCCACATTATCGGTTTGGCTTGCCTGCTCCCGCTGTTTTTCAATTTCATTCAGGTTTATACTAATAATTCCCCCTATACCAAAATATAAACTTAGTATTAAGAAAATTGACGTACTTAAAATCGCTTTCTTCATCTATAACTACTTAAAAATAAAATCTTTGTATAGGAAAAATAAAATCGCCAACAGGCCAAAATATTTAAAGTTTATTAAAGGTAATTGTTGCCTTTCTTAAATAAAAGGGTGTTTTAACGGTATTTATTGGGGGAAAACACCCTTTGCCGGAATAGTACAAATAACCCGTTCCCTATGGCTCCGGGCCGAGTGCCAGGCCTTACCGGGCTTTGATCATATCTACTGCATCTTGCCGGCATAAAAATTCCGGCATAAATAAAACACGGCATATAGAAATACGCTGTATCTTTATTTATACATCAATAATTTATCAACCCAAAATAACCTCAAAATTACAAACCCGATGATCACAGGTGCACATTCCATCATTTACAGTTCAGATGCTGAAGCAGATAAGGACTTTTTTAAAAACATTCTCAAATTTCCAAATGTTGATGTTGGGCATGGCTGGCTCATTTTCGGGCTGCCTCCTTCCGAAATAGCTGTGCACCCTGCGGCTGAAAATGGCTTGCACGAATTTTATCTGCTGTGCGACGATATTAATTTATTTGTTAAGGAAATGGCTGAACACAGTGTTGTTTGCAGTGCAATACAGGAACAACGCTGGGGTTCGGTTACCGCTTTAACTTTACCCGGCGGCGGCAAACTTGGTGTATATGAACCAAAACATGCAAGACCGTAACTGTTGAAGCCCCCAATTTGCTAATGCCTTAAAAAAGACGCACAGCATTATTTGCACTTAATATATTTTTTTACCTTTATCTAAATCTTATTGCAATCAGGCCATATAAAATATTTGCCTGAAAAAATCCCATATAAAAGATACTCCTATCCGTTCTTTTAAATTACTTACCAATTAAACCTTATAAAAATGGCAAAAAATTGTAACGTCGTATTGATACGTCATGCGGAAAAACCGGCGTCAGGTACCGGGTTAGCTGTGGCAGGGCAGGAACGCGCCCAGGCTTATACCATATATTTTCAAAATTATATGGTTAATTCAAGCCTTTTTAAACCGGATTATATCTTCTGTTCCACCGATTCATCAAATAGCGACCGACCGTATCTCACTGTTGAGCCATTAGCAACCATATTGGGATTAACGATAGATACCAAGCATGCCGATAAGGACTATAAAAAAGTTGCGGATGACATCCTTCAAAATTCAAAATACGACAACAAAAATGTGCTGGTCTGCTGGCATCACGGGGAAATCCTCGCCCTTGCAGCTGATCTGGGGGCCAGCGCCAGTACGCTACCCGCAAGTTCTAATTGGCCAGTAACGTGGCCTGGCGATGTGTTCGGCTGGTTGCTACAGGTATGCTTTGATGGCAAAGGCAATATTATAACTGCCGATACATTTTGTATAAGTGAGCAATTGATGTACGATGATAACGGGCAAACGCCGCCTGCGGGATAGTTCCTAAGTCTTAAGTCGAAAGTCTTAAGTTAAAAAGAGTAAAATTGACTTAGGACTTAAGACTGTTGACTTGAAACTATCTCAAAATAATAACCTTATCGTTATAAACCTTTTCGCCCAGTAATAACTTTAGTATGTAAACGCCCGGCGGCAGGTTGGCTACATCCATTGAGGTGCTGAAATTTCCCTGGTTAACTGTTTGCTGGTTGGAGTATACAATTTGCCCGGCGGCATTTATAAGGGATAGAGTTAAGTTAGCATTTGCTTTTGCAGCAAAAATGATATTAAACTGGCTGCTGGCGGGTACTGGAAAAATAACAAGGCCAATATCGCTGTTGGCGCCCGTATTTTCAGATGCTAATACATATAAAAAAATATCAGACCTTACCTGGCAGCCCGTGCTCAAATTTCTGCCTACCTGGTAGTTACCGCTTACCAAAGGCTTAAAAGTGCTGCTTGTTGCGCCAGTAATGGGGTTGCCATCAAGGTACCACTGGTTACCTGATAAAAAATTCGAGTTAAGGAAACTCCCATTTTGCGAAATTAGAGGCTTGGTTAAAGTAACAGGCTGCCTGGCTGTTGAGGTACATCCTGCACTCTTTATTTGCATATCATAAAAGTAATAGTAAAACCTTTTATAGTAAGCGGTATCGGTGCCTGATACTGCATTGTTCCCTGTTATACTGAACAAACTTCCAATAGAAAATGGGTAGCCGTTTACGCCTGTATCGCTGCGGTAAATGGTAGCCGTGCTATCATATGAAGCGGTAATAGTATAAGCCCCTGCCGCCGGCAATAATAAATTAAGATTGTAAACTGCGCCCTGGTCATTAGGATCGTCCGGTTGGGCGCCAGGCTGTGGGTTGGTGCGGGTTGCAAGGGTATTTATGGTTGCTGTTGATACAATTTCGCCGGTTGCATCAGCAACATTAAAAGTGATCTGGCCTGGGTTACCAATGTACAGCCGGGCGCTTTCAATTATTACGGGAATCTTTGTACTTACACTTACATACGGCGTAAACTGGTTATACCCCCCGCCTGAGAAGGCATATTTTGTAGCAGGGCCAACGTGTCCCTGGAAATCGTTAAGGCCGGCATAATAGGTGTTGTTAACCGGCGCCTGCGGAACCAACACTGTTGAACCATAAGCAAAAGGGATTGTATCAGTACTGTTCTGATACCAGAGCAATTCGCCATCGCCTGTGCCCGAAAGCTGGTACTCGCTTGTATTAACGCAATAATAAGCCAATAGGTCTGTTGCTGTTGGCGCCGCGCTAACGGTAAATGTCCCCGATACCGAGTTATTAGTGCTTATAGGGTCGCTTGCCAGGTCTGTACTTACTGTAATACTATATATTGAACCGGAAACCGCATTGAAAGTGCCATTCAAAGTAAAATTCTCCTGTTCCAGCGGCTGAAGAGTGGGTATATAGGTTTGGTTAAGGGTGGTGACAGTTTTATCAGGGGCAGTTATGGCTACGGTAACGGGTATATTGCTTATAGGTTTGGCGCCAAAGTTTTTTATACTTACGGTAACCTGTGTAATTGCAGGACAAGTTCCTGTTGAATCCGGGTAAACAATGGCTGCTATGCCGGCATCGGTACTGGCCTGCAAAAACTGTACGCGATAATCTTGTGTTTCGCCTTTGGCATATGTGCCGCAGGGTTTTATTACGGAAGTATCGCTTGTTTCCGTCAACACAACACGCATCAAACTGAAATTGCCGGGGATAACAGAAACTGGTACTGTTATGGTTGAATTATAGGTACCTGTTGCGTTAATAATGGCCGTGGTGGCTGCCAGCTCATTTGCTTCAAAAACACCATCGCCATTCCAGTCGATATATATTTTGGCCGCTTTGTTAAAATTAGCACCGCAGGTACCCATGGTTATGCTAAACGGGTAAGTTTTTCCCTGTTCAAGCAGAACGGTCAGGTTAGTAAGGTCGGTATAGCTGGTGCAGCCGGCTGGTTGTGTGTAATTAATGTTTGACAGCGTAACGTTATTTACCCGCGAATCGGCATTTGATAACGGCGTCGAAGTACAATAGGCTTGGCCGCCAATCCCTGTAACAATGAGCGAATAATCTTGCGCGCCTGCCAATAAGGCACCCTTGTGCGAAACGGTTATGGTATAAGTTTTGCCCGGAACCGCGTTTGGTATATATACCTGTTCTAAATTATCAACAATATTATCACCTGTTTTTGCTGCCGCCGATGGATTTGCCGGATCGAGCACCCAGGGTAAAAAAGTAGTTGTGCCATCACTTACCCTTATATCCAGGTCATTAACCAATTTGGGCGTACGGCTGTTTACCGTGCCGTCTTTTGTAGGCGTTGCGGCCGGGTCTGTCCATGAAATAGTAGCGGTAACAGCGCCGTCGCCAGACGCGACTACGGTATAAGTTTGCTGCTGGCCCTGCTGCAAGGTATTTTCCTTTAAAAGGCTTTTTGTGCCGTTATCTGTTATTGCCTGTGCGGCCTTTTTTGTATCCAGCAAACCCCATCCATAAATATAATCGGGCCCGGGGTTGCCGGCATCAACTGCAGTATGGCAGGCAAGCCCTTTTAAAGTAGCTGCCTTCATAAAACTGCCGCCGTTTTTTTCTGCATAATATTCCTGAAGCAGGTACAACGACCCGGTAACATTCGGGGCTGCCATTGAAGTGCCGGATAGCGTAATATAATTAGTAGGGTTGCTATTGCCGCATGATAGCACATTAACGCCATTGGCAACAATATCCGGTTTAATACGCCCATCGTCAGTAGGCCCCCAACTGCTGAAAGGCGCTATAGAAATATTCTGGCTGCTTGCCGGCCCGTTTGGCAAAGGGTTTACCGCGCCTACAGTCAGTATATTTTTTGCGTTGCCTGTTGTACTGATCACATCATAACCATCATTACTGCTAATACCCGTGTGTCGCGGCCCTTTATCAACAAGTGTTTGGTTGGTAATACTCGCGTAGCCGTAATAATCGGCGCCTATGGCAGGCCCGGGATAGGCATGGGCATTGCCTGAAGATTCAACAATTAAATAATAGGGTGCGTTAAAGGCTATCTGATCCCATTGCTGTGTCCTTGTTCCATAAAAACCAAAGTTATAATCAACGCTGTCGCCGGGGAGGCCGTACCATTCCCACCTGTTGGCCCCATCATTGAAATTCCAGCCGGCCTCATCCCCGTATGAGTGATTTGAAAGCAGCAATTGTGATGCTGCGGCACTCATTTTAGCTACATCATTATCAAAAAAGTACGAATGCAAGGTAGCTGCATTAAATGCCATCCCTTTAACCGGCGGGTACACTCCTTTGGCTATCATTGTCCCTGCTACATGCGTCGCATGGTCAAGGGTTGCAGATGAGTCTTCAAGGGTAATTGTTTTTCCGGCAAACTCCTGGTGTGCCCTGTAAACTTCACCACCGTCCCATATAGCTAATTTGTTATTTAAAAAAGGGCTGGTCCCCGAAAGGTTCAAGCCTAAGGCCCCGCCGGGTTGTACTGCATTGGTTTGTGTTGTAGCAGCAGAAATTATATTGTCATCGGTAACCAGGTAAACAGGGAAGCCAAGACTGTTGAAACCCTGTAAATAAACCAGGCCACCTTTTTTTGTTTTTCTTACAATATCCCATCCGTGGGTTTTGGCAAGCATTAATGCCCTTTGGCGGGCTGATAAAAATAAATTGTTTTGCTGCGCCGAGAAATCAGCCAATTCCTTCTTTTTGGCATCGGAAATTGGTATTTGTTGGCCAAAAGATTCGGTCGCCACGCACAGCAATAAAAAAGAAACAATAATTGCTGTGTAAAGCTTAGTCATATTTTATGTGTAAAACGCCTGTTTAAACAGTATATGCCGGAAAAACAAGTTTCAGAATTTTATATTGTATTAAAAAATTTGTTTTTACTTAGGATACGATGGTCCTTCATAAGACAAAACTTCCTGTTTTATCTCTCTTCATTAAAACACCAGACAAAAAACATTTTCAAATGGTGCGTCTCCAGAGCTAAGGATATCCATATTCTAAAAATGAGATTCATAATCATTTTCCGTGATTTATTTTTTTAAAAAATTCCACGAAAAAATGCAACTAACCTTTTTTTTATTTCGTATAAGGGCGAAATTGTATTTACCGATAGTTAAATACAGGCAGATTTGATAATTATATATCAACATTTTGTTGAAAACATATGTTAATTACTCGCATTAATACATGTTTTCAGTTAAACAAAACTCGCCCGCAATTGCTGTCGCAAGTATTAGTTTTTATTAAATATTCATAACTCAAACGATTGAAAACAAGGTTATTTTTCTTTTTCATTGCATTTAGCATGTGGCTGGGGGTTACGAACGCCCTTGCCGCTACAACCTTTACATGGAACGGAGGCACGTCAGGCAGTTGGAATACGCCAACAAACTGGCAGGTTGGGGGAGTTACCCAGATTTTACTTTACCCCGGGAGTCTTAGCCCATTGACAAATAGTGATATAGCCATTATCCCTGCAAGCAGTTCGGGCGTTACCACTATAACTTATACAGGCACGCACACCATCGCTCAGCTTCAAACAAGCGGTTATGCCACAAATAGTATCGCGATAGTATTTTCAGGCGGTTCACCAACGCTTACAATAACCGGCGGACTTAACATCATACAGCAAAATGGCATTATGGTGGGTATTGCATTCAGCGGGACCGGGACAGCCTCAATAAGCGGCACTTCGAGTTTGGGTTACCAGCAGTCAATGTCAATTGCATCAGGTACAACTGTGTCTTTCACCTCGTCAAGCGTTCTCGACTTTACAAATAACCAGGGCACTTTAACCAATAACGGAACACTCAATTTGACAGGCTGCACGTTTAAACTGGGATACCAGGCTACATTAGCAAGCCCGGGCACCATTATTGCAAACAGCGCGGATTTTAATATGTCAAATGCCTCAGCGTTTATAACTTATGGCGGCAAATTTGTAGCTAACTCCTGTACATTTGAGGTGCCGAGTGGCGCGTATTTAAAAAGCACAAGCACTTCGGCTACATTTACAGCAACAACCAGCACCTTTAGTTTCACCGGCAGCGGCGGCGCGGCTTATTTCGTCAATACAGGCACTTTCAGGGACCATGGGTCAACCTATAATTTATCAGGACAAGGCGCTTATCTTCAAAATTCGGGCAGCAGCTCAATTATGCACTTGAGCGGCACGACCGTAAATTTCAGCACATCGGGCGGTAGCAATACCCAGTATATAAACAATTCGGGCACTTTCACTGCTGATTCTTCCTCGGCAATTAACGGGGCAACCTATTTATCCTACGTAACCAACTCCGGCACTTTTTACGCAGGTACATCGGGTTCATCATGCGTGATCACATTAGGCGGCCAGGGTGCGAACGTTGCCAACACCGGTATTTTTTATTTAGGGTCTACTTCTATAATTTACCCTTCAAGCTACCAGGCTAATGTTACCAATACAAGCCCAGGCGTTTTTACTTTACAGTCGGATGCAAACGGATCGGCAGCTATCGGCGCCTTAAACTCAACGGCAACTTGCACCGGGACTTTTAATGTTGAACGATATTTCCAGGGTAGCACTACTTATGATAATGTAAAAGGCAGATGGAAAGCCCGCAATTATCGTATCATATCCTCACCGGTAAATATTGGCACCCCTGTTAACACTAATAATGTTTACGGTTTAAATTATATAGTTGGTGCAACAGCAGGCAAAACAGCTACCGCCAACAGTACAACCAATGCGTTTATAACAGGTTGCACTGGCGGCAGTACCAGCGCCGGCAACCCATCTACATATTTATATCGTGAAAGCGTAATCCCTGCAAACGCTACTTTTACCGATGGCAATTTTTTTGGCATCACTAATATTGCCAATTCAACTTCGGCAGGCACTATAACAGCGAGTGACGGCAACACTTATTCGCTTCCTATCGGCACTGGTGTGCTCTTCTTTTTCAGGGGGGCCGCTACAAATTGGTCGAAAAGGACTGTTGCCCCGTACATCGCGCCAGAAAATGTGACGTTAACTTCGACAGGAAACATAAACCAGCAATCGGTGACCGTAAAAGATTGGTATAGCCCCAATTCTTTAAATTTAGGATATACTATAACCGGGGTTGGTACCGGCAGTAATACAAATACGGCAGTACGCGGATTTAATATGGTGGGTAATCCGTATCCATGCCCGATAGACTGGAATACCATTAATACAGGTGGGATTACCGCTACTAATATAAACCCAACCATTTATATGTTCGACCCGGTAACTAACCAATACGATAGCTATAAAAGTACGGGGGCAAGCAGTGGTACCGGCAACCCGGCCAGTACTAACAGTATCATTGCGAGCGGACAGGGCTTTTTTGTACAGGCAAATGCTGCAAGTCCATCCTTAGTTATCAATGAAACGGCCAAATCGGCTACCTCACAGTTATTTGGGGGCAACTTATTAATGGGGACACCTGTGGCACAGGCGCCTTCGCAATTACTACGCCTGCGTTTGGCTATAGATACTTTAAATTATGATGATATTGTTATTGGATTTAATTCAAACGCTTCGACGAAATATAGCGCTGCTGAAGATGCCGGATACATCCCGGGTGTAAACGCAATGGAAGGCCTGGCCAGCTACTCATCCGATAGTGTACAACTATCTATGAACTTTTTGCCGCTGCCAAAGCAAACACAGCTGGTAATACCACTTGAAGTACACGGAAGAGTTACCGGTTTATATACATTTCAAAGGACCGCACTCGATGCCATAGCCCCGGTTTATGAAATATGGCTGATTGATGCTTACAAAAAAGATTCATTGGATTTAAGGAACAACGTAAATTATGCTTTTAATATTGATGTAACTGATACCAACAGTTATGGTAAAAATCGGTTCCAGTTAGTTATCCGTCAAAACCCGGCCTTAATGGTGCATTTGTTAAACTTTACTGCTGCAAAAGCAACCGGAGGTGCGGAGGTTGTGTGGAAAACCGAAAATGAACAGAACTATACTAACTTTACTGTTGAAAGGAGCACTGATGGCGGCGTTACCTTTAATGTTTTGGGTGGTTTTCCCTCAAGTGCATTAGGTACCTATAGTTTCCTGGATAAAAACCCACAGCCAGCTGCAAATCAATACCGGCTAAAAATTGAGGATTTAAATGGCACTATCAGCTATTCAAATATAGTTACGCTGATATACGGCAACTCCAACGAAGTTGCAAGCAATATCAATGTTTACCCTAACCCTGCAAGCAGCGTTATTAATTTAGCAATCAATAAAACCAGCAGCCAGGTTACAAATTTACCTGCACTGCAAAGCTTAGCAACTACGCCTGGCCTTTCGTCACCTCAAATACCGGTTAGCGAACAATCATATTCAATTAAAATAATAAGCATAACAGGCGCTATTGTGAAATCGGCAAACTCATTCCAAGCCACCTGGCAGGACAATGTGAGTAACCTAAGCCCAGGAACTTATATTATACAGGTAGTTAATAATGTTGACAAAAGTGTGATTGGGAAAAGCACCTTTGTTAAATTGTAAGTATTAAGAGCAGAAAGCTAAAAGACAAAGCTTTTTGCTTACCGGCTCCCCAAAATCATTAATAATTTACCCACTCCGGGAAAT